>OHBN01000261.1_pt1 | contig 19194 bp, 20 predicted proteins | sample 1577381 | NCBI WGS metagenome assembly OHBN01 (sample SAMEA3879520, study PRJEB24766) | human gut metagenome | biome: human-associated habitat; feature: feces | place: USA | collected 1985/1987
TTGGTGATTTTGAACTTTTGCTTTGCCACGGAACGGTCTGCGTTGTCGGGAAGATGCGTGATCTGATCCTTCAACTCAGCAAAAGTTCGATTTATTCAACAAAGCCTTAGTGATGCAAATATTATAATCGATATGGAAGAGGGAGGGTTGATAGATCTTATCTTTACTCTTCCACATTGCTTTAAAGTTCCCGATATTTTGTATTACGATGAGCTCGAAGAGCAACATGGCATTTTGCTTGATAGAGGATTGGTACTAGGTGAATTATCATCAGAAACGCTTACCTACGCATTAGGACTTGCTGAAAATGCTAGTGGACCAAGTCGAAATGATTGTTTTGCTTTGTGTTTAGCAAAACAAGAACAATGTCCCTTACTCACTGGTGATAAAGCACTTCGTGAATTAGCTCAATCTGAGGGAATAGAGGTCAAAGGGACTTTGTGGATTGTAGAAGAAATGCTTCATCATGGTTTGATTACACCATCAATGGCTAGAGAAGCATATAATAGAATGAGAGATGCCGGGCGTCGTTTACCTTGGGATATTGCCTTCAGACGTCTTGATGAATTAGATTTGTAAATTTTACTTAATTATTTATACTCTAGTCTAACTCTTTATTTTTACAGGGTTTTATTTATTTTCATTATCTATACCTTAATAAGTGGCACTCAGACGTGAGCCGCCACTGATCGTTTATCTTAGCTGTGAAAAATAGTCGAATAGTTTACGGCAATCACATCAAACGCTGGTTTCACGTCTCAACATTAATTGTTACGGAAACCACGTCCATGAAAAAACTACTCGAATTACGTCAGCAGAAAGCTGCACTTAAAACCCAGATGCGTTCCATGCTGGACAAAGCCGATACCGAAAAGCGCAACTTGAACGAAGAAGAGGGTAAAAAGTTCGACGAACTCCGCGCCCAGGCAGATTCGCTTGAAGTTGAAATCACCCGCCTTGAAGCCGTTGCCGACGTTCAGCGAAATCTGCCTGGTACTTCCGTTGAAGGTGAGCCGGTGAGCAATGACGAACTGCGCCACTACATTATGACGGGGGATACGCGCTCACTCTCCACACTGGTTCCTGCTGAGGGCGGCTATACCGTTATCCCTGAGCTGGACAAAGAGATCATGCGCCAGTTGCAGGATGATAGCGTGATGCGATCTATCGCGACAGTGAAGACAACCAAAACCAACGAATACCAGAAACTGGTATCTGTGGGCGGTGCTGTTGTTAAGCATGGGGCAGAAGGTGAAGCACGTGCCGAAACTACCACACCGAGAATGGAACGTGTGGATATCAAACTCAGCCCGATCTATGCATACCCGAAAACCACTCAGGAGATCCTCGATTTTTCCGAGGTGGATATTCTGGGTTGGTTATCTTCTGAAATCTCCGACACCTTCGGCGCTACTGAAGAAAATGATTTTGTTAACGGCGATGGTGTGAAGAAGGCTAAAGGCTTTCTGGCTTATGACCGTGTGTCCACCAGCGATAAAACCCGCCCGTTCGGTACGCTGGAGAAAATGGAAACTGCTGCTGTTAACTCAGATGGTTTGATCGACCTGCTATACAAGCTGAAAGCAAAATACCGCAAGAATGCCGTATGGGTGATGAACTCGAATACTGCGGCCACGCTTCAGAAGCTGAAAAACGATAACGGGGACTATATCTGGCGCGATCGTCTGGTCGCTGACTCTCCTGATACGCTGCTGGGCCGTCCGGTTCAGTATCTGGAAACTATGCCCGATGCGGCTCCGGGAGAAGCATTTCTGGCGGTAGGCGATTTTAAGCGTGGTTACTTCATTGTCGATCACACCACAGGCGTGCGCACCCGTCCTGACAATATCACCGAACCGGGTTTCTACAAGGTGCATACCGATAAATACCTGGGCGGCGGCGTGGTGGACTCCTGCGCCATCAAGGTGCTTGAGCTTTCCGGCTCCGGTTCCTGATCTGACGTTTAAGGGGCTTTGGCCCCTTTTGCCCTCTGTGGAGTCCAGTAATGAAAACAATCGATTTTGAAATCCGTACCTCCGAACTGAGCGCCAGCAACAAAAAGCTGGTGGGCTATGCCGTGCGCTGGAACAGCTTGTCAGAAGTTATCTGGGATGAGTTCCGCGAGCAGTTTGTACCGGGGGCGTTTAAAGACAGCCTGGCATCCGGTAGCGATGTGCGCGCACTGTACGAGCATAACTATACCCAACTGCTGGGGCGCACTAAATCCGGCACGCTGGTGCTGTCCGAGGACGATACCGGGCTGCGCTTCGAGCTGACCCCGCCGAATACCCAGCTTGGGAATGATGTGCTGGAGCTGGTGGAACGTGGGGATATTTCCGGCATGAGTTTTGGTTTCCGTGCGCTGAAAGAGGCGTGGGATATCGGCCAGTCTCCGTATCTCCGTACTGTAATAGCTGCCGACCTACGGGAAATCACAGTTACGTCTATGCCTGCTTATCCTGAATCTGGTGTGGAAATTGCGCACCGTTCACTTTTCTCCCAACATCCTGAACTGCGTCGCGCTGGCGATAATCGTCGCCGCTGGGCTGAATTAGCGGGGCTTTGATATGTGGAATATCTGGCCGTTTGGCCGTAAGTCTGAACCCTCCGAGCAGCGCAGCATGACCATTGATGAGTTTCTGGCGATGGCAGGGATTCCAAATACCGGATCAGGCGAGTACGTGTCTGCGGGTACTGCGGAATCTCTGCCGGCGGTGATGAATGCTGTTTCCGTTATCAGTGAAGCTGTGGCGACAATGCCCTGTTACCTCTATCGGGTACGAAATGATAAAGGACGAGAAGCGCGGGAGTGGCTGAGCAATCACCCGGTGGATTTTCTCCTGAACGAACAGCCTAACGACTGCCAGACGCCTTACCAGTTTAAACGCACGATGATGCGCCACTGCCTGCTGAATGGTAACGCCTATGCGGTGATCCAGTGGGGCCGTGACGGCCAGCCGCAATCCCTGCATCCGTATGCGCCGGGGGCGGTTGTTCCCGAACGTATCGGCCAGCATAAGTACAAATACACCGTTACTGAACCGTTTACGGGGGCTGTGCGCACCTACTTGCAGGAAGAGATGCTGCACCTGCGTTACTCCACCGACGATGGCTTTCTGGGGCGTTCGCCGATCACCGTCTGCCGTGAGGCGTTGGGGCTGGGCCTCGCTCAGCAGCGCCACGGTGCCAGCATTATGAAAGATGGCATGATGGCGGCTGGCGTGGTCACTACTGCTGAATGGCTCGACAGCTTAAAGGGCAAACAAGCTCTGGACGCACTGGAACGCTACAAAGGTGCCAGAAACGCCGGGAAAACGCCGATCCTTGAAGGTGGCATGGACTATAAGCAGCTTGGCATGAGCAATCAGGATGCTGAGTGGCTGGCCTCCCGTCGCTTCACCATTGAAGATATTGCCCGCATGTTTAACGTTTCTCCCATCTTCCTGCAGGAATACAGCAACAGCACCTACAGCAATTTTAGTGAGGCGAGCCGCGCCTTTCTTACCATGACAATGCGCCCGTGGCTGGCGAACTTTGAGCAGCAGATTAAATCCTCGTTGCTGGTGGCATCGCCTGTACCCGGAATCCGTTATCAGGTGGAGTTCGACTCTGCCGATCTTCTTCGAGCCACTCCAACCGAACGTTACGCCACTTATGAGCGCGGTATCAAAAACGGGATCATGAACCCGAACGAAGCCCGCGAACGCGAAGGGATGCCACCGCGCGAAGGTGGCGACGAATACAGTCAGGCATGGAAGCAGGAAGTGAAGGTCAGTAAGGACAACAAGGACGGTGACGAATGAGAGCCGGAAAGATGAAACGCCGCGTCACTTTTCAGAAATCAGAATCTCACCGTGATCAGATGGGTCAGGTTATCTCTGTGTGGTCTGACCTTGCCACCGTCTGGGCTGAAATCCGCGCTATAAGTGGGCGTGAGCGTATGTCTTCAGGGGCTCTCTACTCCGAAGCCACTGTACGAATCTGGACGCGCTACCGCGACGATATCACCACCGCAAACCGCATTTTGTACCGCTCGCCAAATGTCCGGGGGCAGATTTACGGCATTGTGGCCGTCATTCCTGATGTGGATCACACCCGGCTTGAGCTGCTGTGCAAAGGAGGCATTTTCAATGAATGAGTTAATTGGTCTGGAAGAAGCAAAGCTGCATTGCCGTATTGATGATGATTATGAAGACACGCTGATACAGGCGTACATCGATGCGGCGCTGGAGGTTTGCCAGAAGCATATCGGCAAGCGGTTTGATAACGGGCTGGAGTTTACGCCAGCTATCAAGATTGGCTGTCTGATGTACGTATCTCAGTTGTACGAGTACCGCACGATGATTGGTGATACTGACGCCAAAGAGATACCGATGGCTGTCTCTGCGTTGTGGTCTGTCTATCGTGATGTGGGGGTGTACTGATGCCGTGGCAACCACTACGCCGATGCACTGAGCCGGGATGTAATAAACGGGTGAAGTCTGGCAAGTGTGACGAGCATAAGCGGGATGCCCGCCGACAAAGCGACAGCCGAAGAGGTACGCGAACAGAGCGTGGTTACTCCAACCGCTGGGGCGAATACCGTCGTCATTTTCTGAAAGCTAATCCGCTGTGTGTCCATTGTCTTAAGGCTGACATCTATACATCGGCAACTATCGTCGATCACATCATCCCTATCGAGGGTGAGGCCGATGTGCTGTTCTGGCCCGCCAGTAATCACCAGTCGTTATGCGCTGCCTGTCATGGACGGAAGACAACCACAACAGACCCGGTGACGAAGCAGCAGCGTAAAGCCGGTAAGTTCCGTGAGCAGGAAGAAGCAGCACGTCATCGCACCGACTGGATCTATGAGGCAAACAATGACTGAGCAGGAACAGCAGCGGGTGATTAGTGGGCTGATAAAGCAGCGTGAGTCATGGCAACCAGCCAGACAGAGAGCGCATAAGAAGCCTGCAGCAAAGCGCATGAGCCAGCGTGACCGGGAGCTTATGGAATGCTTTCGCAACCGCTGACAGGCCGAATGGACGGGGTGGGGGAGGTTTTCAGGACAAACCCCTCTCAGCGAGGAACCACCCGCCCCCTCAAATTTTTACGCTCGGTAATTTTTTTGAAAATAAAACGCGATGGAAACGAGAAATTTTTATGGCAAGACCACCAAAACCGCCAGCTTACCTTGATGAGCTGGCCGCGCAGCAGTGGAAAGCAAAGGCGAAGCAACTGGCGGAGCGCGGGGATCTGACACCCGCCGACTGGAATAACCTTGAGCTTTTTTGCGTCAACTATTCGTTGTACCGCAAAGCCGTGGAAGACCTTGCCAGCCGTGGTTTCAGCATTATTAACAGCCAGGGCGGCGAGAGCCGGAATCCGGCGCTGAGTGCAAAGGCCGATGCTGAAAAAATCATGATTAAAATGTCGTCGCTGCTGGGCTTTGATCCGGTAAGCCGCCGTCGTAACCCTGTAGAAACGGAAGAGGAAGACGAGCTTGACCGTCTGGGATGAGTACGCAAACGCGATAAAAACGGGCGAAATTCCGGCCTGTAAGCGCGTAAAACAGGCCGTGGAAAGGTACTTTTCAGACCTGAGTGACCCCCGTTATGAGTTCGATACGGCGACCGTAGAGCGGTTTATTGCGTTCTCCCGGCTCTGTCCTCACGTCAAAGGACCGCTGCGCGGCCAGCCTATTGAACTGGAGCCGTGGCAACAATTTGCCTTTGCTAACCTGCTGGGATTTAAAGTCAGGGAATCTGGCCGCCGGAAGTACAGCAGCGGCTTTATTGAGGTGCCGCGCAAGAACGCCAAATCTACCGTAGCCGCCATGCTGGCTAACTGGTTTCTGGTAATGGAAAAGGGCCAGCAGGATATCTACACGGCGGCGGTGAGCCGGGATCAGGCCCGAATCGTGTTCGACGATGCCCGCCAGATGTGCCTGCTTTCAAAACCGCTGAAAAAGCGCGTCAATATTCAGGCGCATAAAGTCATTTTTCCTAAGAGCAACAGCCAGTTAAAGCCGCTGGCGGCGAAAGCGGCCACCATTGAGGGGACTAACCCCAGCCTGGCGATTGTCGATGAATACCACCTTCACCCCGATAACGGCGTTTATTCCGCGCTTGAGCTGGGGATGGGCGCACGACCGGAGGCGATTTTGTTCGCCATCACGACCGCCGGAAGTAACGTTGTCTCCGCCTGCAAACAGCATTATGACTACTGCTGCCAGATTCTGGCCGGGGAAGAGAGTAACGATTCGCTGTTTGTACTGATCTACGAGCTGGACGACGAAAGCGAGGTTGAGCAGCCTGAAATGTGGATCAAGGCTAACCCTAACCTGCATGTGTCCGTTGACGCGGCGAAACTGGAGTCTACCATCCAGAAAGCGCGGGGCATATCGTCGCAGTGGGTGGAAATGCTGACCAAACGTTTCAATATCTGGTGTCAGGGCTCCACTCCGTGGATGGGTGCCGGTGCATGGGACGCCTGTGCGCTCGACTATACCGAAGAAGATCTTGCAGGGATGGAGTGCTACGCAGGATTTGACCTGTCCTCAACCAGCGATATCACCAGCGTGAGCTACGCTTTCCCGTTCGACAGGGAGATCCGCCTGCTGACCCGCCATTATCTGCCGGAAGCGCAGTTGCATAACGTCGCCAACAAAAACCGCGCTATCTACCGCCAGTGGGTGAAAGCGGGCTGGATACGCACCACACCCGGCGACTGTATCGACTATGACCGCATTCGTGACGATATCCTGCGCGACGCTGAAATCTTCAATATCAGGCTGGTGGGCTTCGATACCTGGAACGCTACGCATCTGCGCACTCAGCTTCAGGGAGCCGGTCTCGATGTGGAGCCGTTTCCTCAAACCTATCTCAAGTTCAGCCCGGTCGCGAAATCCTTTGAGGTATTCGTCAACCGCAGGGTTGTGCGTCATCGTGGCGATCCTGTTCTGTCCTGGGCGATTGGTAACGTGGTGATGGAGTCTGATGCCAACGCCAACATCAAGCCCAACAAAAAAAAATCCTCCAACAAGATAGACCCGGCGGTATCCGCGCTTATGGCGTTCGGTACTTTCCAAGCCGAACATGAGGAGTTCGCTTTTGAAATGAGTCTTTCTCACAAAGAAAGATTGTTAAATCTCAATGGCATATAGCTCGATGTTGATGGTATTTTAAACGTAAAAGAAAGAATGCAATATCGTTGGCCATTCCTACATATGAGATCATTGAGGAAAAAAAATGTCATTTCCAGCAACTGTGTTGAATGTTCTGATTGCATCCCCATCAGATGTTCCTGAAGAAAGAGAAGCCATTACTGAGAGTCTTTACGAGTGGAATGCCCTCAATTCTCATGAAACTGGTTTTGTTTTATTACCAGTTAAATGGGAGTCGCATAGCGCTCCAACTATGGGAGATAGACCTCAGGGTATTATCAACAATCAAGTGGTTAGAAACTGCGACATGTTGATTGGTGCTTTTTGGACTCGATTAGGTTCACCTACTGGAGTTGAAGAAAGTGGCACTGTTGAAGAGATTAAGTGGTTTCTGAGGCAACAAAAACCGGTAATGCTTTATTATTCGAAAAAACAAGTTGACCTCGATGCTATTGATACACAACAACTTGAGAAACTCAAAGAGTTTAAAAAAAGTATTCGAGAGAAGGGGATACAAGAGCAATATACGAATGTCGATGAGCTTAAAATGAAGCTTTCTCGCCAATTAACAATCGTTTTGCGAGAAGTTTCAGTTAACACGGTGGTGGATGTGAAAGCTGTCAAGGCAGCGAAAAGTCACGAAGATAAGAAATTTGATGCTGATAGCTCTTCGCTTGCCGCTTCGATCCCAAAAGCTAAGGCAAAAAAAACTTCTAGCTCTAATGAGATCCGCTTAATCGATTACACCGAAAAGGCGTTTGTAGTGGTAGGGGACACAAATGATTATGCGGAACAACTCAAAGAACTGAGCGGAAAATGGATAACAGTTCGTTGGGGTGGGAAAGCTTGGATGTTTTCTAAGAAGAGATTAAATGAAGTCTCTGAACTTTTAGATTTAGCGCCAGAAATGTTAAGTGAGGATGAAGCACTCTAAGAATGGGTGGCCCGGCTTTCGCCGGGCCGGGCTTGTTACGCTGCTACTTACGTAAAATATACACAAGAGCGATGCCGACAGGCACGGCAACAAATGGACTTAGACCAATGTTGCTTAGCGTTATCAGAAGGCCACTCAAGGCCACCATACGCTTTGACAGCAGGTCTGAGCCCTTTATAGAGTCAATCATATGACCTCCACAAAAGGTTCCTGCCGTCTCTTGATGAGTTGGGAGCAAGAAATTCAGACCCGTAGCGCTTAGGTTTTCAGTCGCCAAAAGGCTTTTCCAGTAAACATGGCCGCTACGACCCAACTGGCCGGTTAGGCATTTCAGCCAAATCGGTACTCCAGATTACTTACTTAAAGTATCCTATAGGTATCCTGGAGAAATTCTAAAAAACTTAATTAAACATAAGTCATTGATAAATTGGTGGCCCCTGTTGGGTTTGAACCAACGACCAAGCGATTATGAGTCGCCTGCTCTAACCACTGAGCTAAGGGGCCGTGGCGAGGGATTATAAAGTAACTGGCGATTGCAATCCAGCGTAAAGCGCGCAGCTGCTGTTTTTATAAACAATGCATTTTCAATCCTTTATAATCATGTTTTAGCCATACAGCCGGAGAAAACATGATTAGCGATATCCTTGCGCCGGGCCTGCGCGTTGTCTTTTGCGGTATCAACCCGGGGAAGTCCTCCGCCCATACCGGCTTTCATTTTGCCCATCCTGGCAATCGCTTCTGGAAGGTCATCCATCAGGCCGGGTTCACCGATCGGCAGCTCAGGCCGGAAGAGGAGCTGCAGCTGCTGGATACGCGCTGCGGCATCACCATGCTGGTAGAGCGTCCGACGGTGCAGGCCAGCGAGGTCGCCTTGCAGGAGTTACGCAGCGGCGGCCGTGAGCTGGTGAGGAAGATTGAGGAGTATCAGCCGCAGGCGCTGGCGGTGCTCGGCAAGCAGGCCTTCGAGCTGGCCTTTAACCAGCGCGGCGCGAAGTGGGGGAAACAGGCTATGACCATCGGGACGACCCAGGTGTGGGTGCTGCCTAATCCCAGCGGCTTAAACCGGGCGACGCTCGATAAGCTGGTGGCGGCCTATCGTGAACTGGACGATGCCCTGGCAACCCGCGGCCAGTAGCGGAGAGAGGCGACTTTCCCGGGATGGCCACCTGAACGCCATAAAAAAAGCTCCCCGCAGGGAGCTTTTTAACAGGCTGTAGACGATGCCCCGCGACGATTAATCGTCGAGGAAGCTACGCAGCACTTCAGAACGGCTCGGGTGGCGCAGTTTACGCAGCGCCTTCGCTTCGATCTGACGGATACGTTCGCGGGTAACGTCGAACTGTTTACCCACTTCTTCCAGCGTGTGGTCGGTGTTCATGTCGATACCGAAACGCATACGCAGCACTTTCGCTTCACGAGCGGTGAGGCCGGCCAGCACGTCATGCGTTGCCGCGCGCAGGCTCTCGGTGGTCGCAGAATCCAGCGGCAGCTCGAGGGTGGTATCCTCGATGAAATCCCCCAGATGCGAATCTTCATCGTCGCCGATCGGCGTTTCCATGGAGATAGGCTCTTTGGCGATCTTCAGCACTTTACGGATTTTGTCTTCCGGCATCAGCATACGCTCAGCCAGCTCTTCCGGGGTCGGTTCACGGCCCATCTCCTGCAGCATCTGACGGGAGATACGGTTGAGCTTGTTGATAGTCTCAATCATATGCACCGGAATACGGATGGTGCGCGCCTGATCCGCGATAGAGCGGGTGATGGCCTGACGGATCCACCAGGTGGCGTAGGTCGAGAACTTGTAGCCGCGACGGTATTCGAACTTATCGACCGCTTTCATCAGACCGATGTTGCCTTCCTGAATCAGGTCGAGGAACTGCAGACCGCGGTTGGTGTATTTCTTGGCGATAGAGATAACCAGACGCAGGTTCGCTTCAACCATCTCTTTCTTCGCACGACGGGCTTTCGCTTCGCCGATGGACATGCGACGGTTGATATCTTTAACCTGCTCGATGGTCAGGCCGGTCTCTTCTTCAATCTGCTGCAGTTTCTGCAGGCCGCGCTGCACATCTTCTTTCACTTCCAGCAGCTTCTCAGACCACGGCTTGTTCATTGCCACCGCGGCGTTGAACCAGGTTTCGCTGGTTTCGTTGCCGGTGAACAGGGTGATGAAGTTTTTCTTCGGCATTTTGCACTGCTCAACGCACAGCTTCATGATGATACGTTCCTGAGTACGAACGCGATCCATCATGCTGCGCATGCTGTTGACCAGGTAATCGAACTGCTTCGGCACCAGGCGGAACTGCTTGAAGACTTCAGACAGCTTCAGGATCTCTTCCTGGGCGGCGGCATGGCTACGACCTTTGGCTTTGATGGTGTCGCGCGTCAGCTCGTACTGGGTACGCAGCTCGGCGAATTTCTCACGGGCCAGCTCTGGGTCGATGCTGTTGTCGTCATCGCTGTTGTCGTCGGCGTCTTCATCTTCGTCTTCGTCTTCGTCGTCATCCATCTCTTCCTGAGACAGCTCGGAGCCAACGTGGGTGGCGGTTGGCGCCATATCTTCTTCGGCGTTCGGATCGACGAAACCGGTGATCAGATCGGACAGACGGGCTTCTTCCGCTTCAACGCGGTCGTACTGCTCAAGCAGGTAGGTGATCGCTTCCGGATATTCGGCAACGGAGCACTGCACCTGATTGATGCCGTCTTCGATGCGTTTGGCGATGTCAATTTCGCCTTCACGGGTCAGTAGCTCTACGGTACCCATTTCACGCATGTACATACGCACCGGGTCGGTCGTGCGCCCGATTTCGGATTCCACGCTGGAGAGCACCTGCGCGGCGGCTTCGGCAGCATCTTCATCCGCGGTGTTTTCGGCAAGCATCAGATCATCGGCATCCGGTGCTTCTTCCATCACCTGAATACCCATGTCGTTGATCATTTGGATGATGTCTTCGATCTGATCGGAATCGACGATATCTTCCGGCAGATGGTCATTGACCTCGGCATAGGTCAGATAGCCTTGCTCCTTACCACGTTGGACAAGAAGCTTCAGCTGTGACTGCGGGTTTTGCTCCATAAGACGGTATCCACACTTAATTCGTTTGATTGGTGTCGGCAGACGGGCTGTCGACATTTAAAGCGAGGGCGTACTTATATTATTGCCGCTGCGCCTCTGCGCGGCTGTCGGGGGCTTCCCGATCGATACTCGGCACTTAAGCCGTTAAATACTTTTCCTTCACGTTGTTCTGCGTTTTCTTACTGCTTTGATACAACGTGAAGGATATTGTCTGTCATTTATTTTTTCGCCAGCTCCTGGCTGATGGTCCAGAGCTCCCGGCGTTCTTCACTGCTTAAACCGTGTGTGCGATCGCGAGCTATCAACTCTTCCTGTCGCAGTTCCAGCAGTGAATCAAACATATGGTTGAGCGAGTCGGTGAAGGTTTGTTCAGCGATGTCTTTATCTGCTATATCGTCCCACATCGACAGTTTTTCAAGGGTTGCCGCCTCTTTTGTGCCGCGATATTGCTCTAAAAGTTGCCCGGTTGTCAGACCAGGCTGCGCCAGACAGCTCTTCACCAGTTCGCTGAACAGGCTCAGTCCCGGCATTTTGCGCGAGTCCAGTCCCTCCAGCGGCGGGACTAACGGCGCCAGATCCGGGTTTTGCACCAGCAGTCCTATCAGTATACGCATGGTCGTGCGTTTTAGCTGCGGTGCGGGACGCGGCGCGCCATTTTCCGCCTGTTTTGGCATTAATCGTTCAAGCTGCGCGTCATCTAAAATGCCCAGCTTATTGCCCAACTCCTGACGCAAATAGATGCGCAGCGTTTCGCCCGGGACCTGGGTTATCAGCGGCAGCGCCAGCGTGCTCAACTGCGCGCGCCCGTCCGGAGTACTCAGATCGACCTGCGGCAGCAGGCTGTTAAACAAGAACGTGGAGAGCGGCTGAGCCTGCTCCATCCGCGCCTCGAACGCCGCTTTGCCCTCTTTACGCACCAGCGTATCCGGGTCTTCGCCGTCAGGCAGAAACATAAAGCGTAGCTGGCGACCATCGGTCATGTACGGCAGCGCCGTCTCCAGCGCGCGCCAGGCGGCATCGCGGCCGGCCCGGTCGCCGTCGTAGCAGCAGATGACGTTATTGGTCACCCGGAACAGCAGCTGGATATGGTCGGCCGTGGTCGAGGTACCCAGCGAGGCCACGGCATAATTAATGTCGTACTGCGCCAGCGCCACGACGTCCATATACCCTTCGACAACCAGCAAACGCGGTGGTTCGGGGTTATCCTGCTGCGCTTCATACAGGCCATACAGCTGGCGGCCTTTATGGAATATGTCGGTTTCCGGGGAGTTCAGATACTTCGGCAGGGCATCGCCCAGCACCCGTCCGCCAAACCCAATCACCCGGCCTCGCTTATCGCGGATGGGGAACATCACCCGTTCGCGGAAGCGGTCGTAACTGCGTCCCTGATCGTTGGTGACCAGCATGCCGGCATCAATAAGCGACTGGCGGTTTTCCTGATTGCCGCCAAACCGTTTTAAAACGTTATCCCAACCTGGGGGAGCATAGCCGATGGCAAAGCGCGTAATCACCTCGCTGCTTAACCCCCGTTTCGCCAGGTACTGGCGCGCAGGATCGGCGGCGGGCTGCATCAGAGACTGTTGATAAAACGCATTCAGACCATCCAGTAACTGGTAGAGGTTCTGCCGTTGATGGCGCTCTATCTGGCTGGGTCCGTTGCCTGCTTCATAAGGCACTTCGAGGTTGTGCATGGCGGCCAGCTCTTCGACCGTTTCCACGAACTCGAGCTTGTCGTAGTTCATCAGGAAGTCGATAGCATTGCCGTGCGCCCCGCAGCCGAAGCAGTGGTAAAACTGTTTTTCACCGTTGACGGTGAAAGAGGGGGTTTTTTCGTTATGGAACGGACAGCACGCGTGAAAATTTTTGCCCTGCTTTTTCAGCTTTACCCGCGCATCGATCAGATCGACGATGTCGGTTCTGGCAAGCAGATCGCTAATAAATACACGTGGAATTCGTCCAGCCATAAGCCCCGTTATTTCTGATGACTATAAACGAAAATAAGCCGCGCATTCCTTTCGGAAGCACGGCCTTACAACTACAACTCGGTCTGAATTGAGAGCGTCGCTCTCAACAGATTAGTACAGACGAGTACGGCGTGCGTTTTCGCGAGCCAGTTTCTTCGCGTGACGTTTCACTGCAGAAGCTTTAGCGCGCTTACGTTCGGTAGTCGGTTTTTCATAGAACTCACGACGACGAACTTCCGCCAGAACACCTGCTTTTTCGCAGGAACGCTTGAAGCGACGCAGAGCTACGTCGAACGGCTCGTTTTCACGTACTTTAATTACCGGCATGTGCCTCTCACCTTTGATTAATTCGGTTTGCCGCTGGCCGCAATGCCAGCTTATTTCAAAATGGTGCGGAATTTTACTGCAACTACTGCTGCTTTGTAAAGCACCGGCGCCTTTTTTGAAAGGGACTTTTATAAGGGTGAGGAGTATACACGAAGAGAGCACCAGGGGTGAGCAAAGTTTTACATCGCCGGTCATTGGACCTACACTGCGCGGTATTGAAGCGAGGTAAAACAACTCATGCGTGTACTGGGCATTGAAACATCCTGCGATGAAACCGGCATCGCGATTTATGACGACCAGCAAGGTCTGTTAGCCAACCAATTGTATAGTCAGGTGAAACTGCATGCGGATTACGGCGGCGTGGTGCCGGAGCTGGCATCGCGCGACCACGTGCGCAAAACGGTGCCGCTGATCCAGGCGGCGCTGAAAGAAGCCGGTCTGACGGCGAAAGATATCGACGCCGTCGCCTATACGGCGGGTCCAGGCCTGGTCGGCGCGCTGCTGGTCGGGGCGACCGTTGGCCGGGCGCTGGCCTTCGCCTGGAACGTGCCGGCGATCCCGGTACACCATATGGAAGGGCATCTGCTGGCGCCGATGCTGGAAGATAATCCGCCGGCGTTCCCGTTCGTCGCGCTGCTGGTTTCCGGCGGCCACACCCAGTTGATTAGCGTCACCGGTATTGGTCAGTATGAACTGCTGGGCGAGTCGATTGACGATGCGGCGGGCGAAGCCTTTGATAAGACGGCGAAGCTGCTGGGACTGGATTATCCCGGCGGGCCGATGCTGTCGAAAATGGCGTCCCAGGGCACCGAAGGCCGCTTTGTCTTCCCGCGGCCGATGACCGACCGTCCGGGGCTGGACTTCAGCTTCTCCGGCCTGAAGACCTTCGCCGCCAACACCATTCGCAGCAACGGCGACGATGAGCAAACCCGCGCCGACATCGCCCGGGCGTTTGAGGATGCGGTCGTCGATACGCTGATGATTAAATGTCGCCGCGCGCTGGAGCAAACCGGCTTTAAGCGTCTGGTGATGGCGGGAGGCGTGAGCGCCAACCGTACCCTGCGGGCGAAGCTGGCGGAGATGATGCAAAAACGCGGCGGCGAGGTGTTCTACGCTCGCCCTGAGTTCTGTACTGACAACGGCGCGATGATCGCCTACGCCGGCATGGTGCGTCTGCAAACCGGCGCCAAAGCCGAGCTCGGCGTGACGGTTCGCCCGCGCTGGCCGCTGGCCGAGCTGCCTGCCGCCTAACGCGTCCTGAAACAGGCCGACGTCACGTCGGCCTGCCTTCCTGACTACTCCATACTTTTACACAGCGAGCAGATGGCTCCCTGATGCTTGTGCGAGTGCATCACGTCCGGGCGCTCGTACTCTTCCTCACAGCTAACGCATTGATACACGGTGCTGGAGGCGTTCCCCGCCGCGTCATAGCGCGGCTCGGCGATGCCGTCATCCACCTGCTTAATATAGTAGCGCCCGCGGGTAAGGAGCCCCATCAGCGGGGTCATGACAAAGGCGACGACCAGCGCAATCAGCGGCGAGAACGGCGCCAGCGTCGCCCCCAGCAGACCGAAGAAGGCGCAGATCGACAGCCCGGCGGCCAGGCCAAAGGAGACCACGCCCACCGGGTTAACGTTGTAGATCATGCCGCGGCGATACTCCGGCTGCGCCGGCGCCAGCTTGAGCAAGCCTTTATTAAAGGTGATGTCGGTCGCCACCACCACGACCCAGGCGATGGCGAAGTTGGAGTAAAAGCCGAGGATCCACGACAGGGCGCTGAACATATCGCCCTCCATCAGCGCCAGGGCAATCGCCAGGTTGACCACCACAAAAATAATCCGTCCCGGATAGCGTTTGGTGGTGCGGGTCCAGGCGCTGGTCCACGCCAGCGAGCCGGAGTAGGCATTGGTGACGTTAATTTTGATCTGCGAGATCACCACCAGCACCACCGCCAGCGTCAGGGCCAGCCAGCCGGGCACCAGGTTATCGAAGACGCTAACGAACTGCTGCACCGGTTCTGTATTGTGCACCGCCGGGAAACGGGTCAACAGATAGAAGCCGAGGAAGGCGCCGATGATCTGTTTGATCGCCCCTAACACCACCCAGCCCGGGCCGGCGGAAAAGACCGCCAGCCACCAGCTTTTACGATTCTCCGCGGTCTTAGGCGGCATAAAGCGCAGGTAATCAATTTGCTCGCCAATCTGCATGATCAGCGACAGGCATACCCCGGCGCCGAGCATGATGGCGGTAATATCCACCGTCGACGCGCTGTTTTTACCGGCGAAATGCAGGAAGCCGTCCACCAGCTGCGGATCTTTGACAATCAGCCACACCACCGGCACCACCATCAGCACCAGCCACAGTGGCGTGGTCCACACCTGCAGGCGGGTCAGGGCTTTCATGCCATAGACCACCAGCGGGAGCACCATCAGGGTGGCGATCAGATATCCCATCCACAGCGGGATCCCGAGGCCCACCAGCAGGCCCTGGGCCATGATCGAGCCTTCGAGGGCGAAGAAGATAAAGGTGAAGCCGGCAAAAATAATGCTGGTGATCACCGAGCCGAAATAGCCGAAGCCGGCGCTGCGGGTGATCAGGTCAAGGTCAATGTTGTAGCGCGCGGCGGTGATCGCCAGCGGAATGCCGGTGAGGAAGATCACCAGCGCCGCCACCAGGATCGAATAGATGGCGTTGCTGGTGCCCCAGGCCATACCGATGCTGGCGCCGATGGAAAAGTCGGCCAGATAGGCGATGCCGCCCAGCGCGGTGACCGCGACGACGCCCGGACCCCAGCGGCGAAAGCTCAGCGGGGCGTAACGTAAGGTGTAATCTTCTAAGGTTTCCCGGGTACCGGAAGTCCGCGTTGTCGCGGGTAATTCAGGGTTAAGATCCAGTGATGACATAGTCATTCCTTAATGGTTAGGCATGACTTGAATTAGCAAACCTTATGCCATATTGCAGGGCAGGCGTGGCGCGGAGGTGGAGGCAGGATGATATAAAGAGAGAGCAGAGGCTGCACCATCCGGACGCGCTTGCGCCCGGCTGGTGCAACAGGCCTATTTGCCAAGCATGCCTTTGTCTTCGAGGAAGGCGATAATGGTGCTCAGGCCGTCGCCCTGCTTCAGATTGGTGAAGGTCCATGGGCGATCGCCGCGCATACGCTGGGTATCGCTCGCCATCACCTCCAGCGACGCGCCCACATAGGGGGCAAGGTCGGTTTTATTGATCACCAGGAAATCGGATTTGGTGATCCCCGGTCCGCCTTTGCGCGGGATCTTCTCCCCTTCGGCCACATCGATGACGTAGATGGTCAGATCCGCCAGCTCCGGGCTGAAGGTGGCGCTCAGGTTATCGCCGCCGCTTTCCACGAAGATAAGGTCGAGGTTACCGAACTTTTCACTCAGCGCTTCCACGGCGGCGAGGTTCATTGAGGCATCTTCGCGGATCGCCGTATGCGGGCAGCCGCCGGTTTCCACACCGACGATGCGTTCAGGCGCCAGCGCGCCCGCTTCGGTGAGGATGCGCTGATCTTCTTTGGTATAGATGTCGTTAGTGACCACCGCCAGCTGCCAGGTATCGCGCATCGCTTTACACAGCGCTTCCAGCAGAGCGGTTTTACCGGAGCCGACCGGGCCGCCGACGCCGACGCGCAGCGGGTGTTTATAAGAGTTCATGGCTTCTCCTAGGAACGGAATAATCGAGAGTATTGGGTTTCATGCCGGGCAGAGGCGATGGCGGCGAGCGGGGTGGCCGATCCGATATCGCCGTCCGGCGCGGCCAGCGCGCGGGGCATCTCGGCCGCGTAGTGGTCACAAAGACGTAAAATCAGCTGCTGGGCGGCCTGCTGGCCGAAGGGGACCAGCTTGACGCCGGCCATCACGGCGCTCTCAATCCAGCTATAGCCCAGGCTGAGGGCCATCTCGGGCAGGGCGATACGCCAGCGCACGCCGAGCCAGGCCATCCCGGCGAGCTGGCTTTGCTGGCACAGGGAGCGCCACGGCGGCGGACAGTCCGGCTGCCAGTCGCTCAGCAGACGGGCAAACGCCGCGCCGCGGTTGCGCTCTTCCTCCCGCAGTTCACGAGTTTCCCGGCAGGCCAGCAGATAGGCGGTCCAGCGCTGGGCCGCAGCGATATCGCCTTGTTCGCAGGCGCGGTACAGGCGGGCGAACAGCGGCAGGTCAACGGTAAAAAAGCCTTCCGTCATCTGGCGTCGCTGCCAGCGCTCGAAGGCCGCGACGTCCAGCACCCAGCCGGCTTCCACAGCCCACTCCAGCCCCTGGGACCAGCTGTAACCCCCTACCGGCAGGTTGCTGCTGGCCAGCTGCATCAGCCGCAGGCGTTGTTCCGCTGTCGACATGCTAGTGGCTGTGAGCGTGGTGGTCATGATGAGCATGATGATGACCGTGGCTCTCGCTGGCGTAAGCGCCGGCTTCCGGCTCGAACGGCAGCTGGCCAAAGGTCACCGTCAGGCCGAACTGGCGCAGCATATCGTCCAGCACGTGATCGTGATGGTAGCGCAGCTCGCCCGGCATGATCTGCAGCGGCACGTGACGGTTGCCGAGGTGGTAGCAGGCCTTCGCCAGCATAAACGGATCGTCGCAGCGCACTACCGACACCCCTTCATCAGCGGCAATCACCTGCACAAACTCGGTGCCTTCTTCGTTGCTGAGCACATCGCCGCCGCGCAGCAGCAGGCCGCGGGGCAGCAGCAGGCCGGCTTCCCGGCCATCGTTGAGGGTGACCTTAACCCGGCTTTTGACGCGAACATCAATCGGCAGCGTAACGCTGGCGGTCGCGGCGGCGGGGATCTCCAGACGTTGAGTTAAATAAAGCATCCGCTCTCCTTAAAACAGAAAATATCGTTGCGCCATCGGCAGAACGTCTGCCGGCTCGCTGGTGATAAGTTCGCCATCCACCCGCACCTCATAGGTCTGGGCGTCGACGGTGATGTTAGGCTGCAGGCTGTTGTGCACCATGTCGGCTTTCTGCACCGTACGGCAGCCTTTCACCACGGCGATCGCGCTGCGCAGGTTCAGCCGCTCGGCAACGCCATTGGCTGCCGCCGCCTGCGACAGGAAGGTGAGGCGGCAGTGATGGCGGGCGCTGCCCAGCGCGCCAAACATCGGGCGGTAGTGCACCGGCTGCGGGGTCGGAATAGAGGCATTGATATCGCCCATCGGCGCGATGGCGATCATGCCGCCTTTGATCACGGTGGCCGGTTTCACGCCGAAGAAGGCTGGTGACCAGACCACGAGGTCAGCCAGCTTACCCACCTCAATGGATCCGACTTCGTGTGCGATGCCGTGGGTCAGCGCCGGGTTGATGGTGTATTTGGCGATGTAGCGCTTCACGCGGAAGTTGTCGTTATCCCCGGTCTCCTCCGCCAGCGCTCCGCGCTGCACCTTCATGCGATGCGCCACCTGCCAGGTGCGGAGAATCACTTCCCCGACGCGGCCCATGGCCTGCGAATCGGAGGAGGTGAGCGAGAAGGCGCCGAGATCGTGCAGCACGTCTTCCGCAGCGATGGTTTCCCGGCGAATGCGCGACTCGGCAAAGGCCACGTCCTCGGCGATGTCCGGGTCCAGATGGTGGCAGACCATCAGCATATCGAGATGTTCATCGATGGTGTTGAGGGTGTAGGGCAGCGTTGGGTTGGTGGACGACGGCAAAATGTTCGGGTGGGCGCAGGCGGTGATGATGTCCGGCGCATGGCCGCCGCCGGCCCCTTCGGTATGGAAGGTGTGGATGG
>OHBN01000269.1_pt1 | contig 18669 bp, 19 predicted proteins | sample 1577381 | NCBI WGS metagenome assembly OHBN01 (sample SAMEA3879520, study PRJEB24766) | human gut metagenome | biome: human-associated habitat; feature: feces | place: USA | collected 1985/1987
CAGCGGGGTGCCGTTAGACTGGGTTTTCATCTCAGGCGGGTGAATACCGCCGTTGAAATCCCAGACCTTGTCTTTTCGGAAAGCGGAAAATAGCTTAAACATGTTGTTCCACAGGAATATTTCGCACCGGGATCGTATGCAGATCCCATTTCCAGGTCTCCGGGGTGGTGGCCACCGGAACGAGTGAAATGCACTGGGTCGGGCAGGGGGCGACGCACAAATTGCAGCCGGTGCACAGGTCGCTCATCACGGTATGCATGGCGCGGGTCGCCCCAACGATGGCATCCACCGGACAGGCTTGGATACACTTGGTACAGCCAATGCAGTTCGGCTCGTCAATTACCGCGAGCATGCGGGCCGGCTCCGCTTCCTGTGCATCGCCGTCGACAGGCTGCGGGTCGACGTTCAGCAAGGCGGCGATTTTTAACATCACCGCTTCGCCACCCGGCGCGCAGCGGTTTATTTTCTCACCCTGTACGCCGACTGCTTCCGCATAGGGGCGACACCCAGGGTACCCGCACTGCCCACACTGGCTCTGCGGCAATAGCTCATCAATTTTTTCCACCACCGGGTCGTCCTGCACCGCGAAACGACGCGAGGCGTATCCCAGTATTAAGCCGAAAATCAGCCCTAACAGGCTGATGGCGATCACGGCTATCCAGACTGCGCTCATTACAACTTCACCAAACCACTAAAGCCCATGAAGGCCAGAGACATTAAACCGGCGGTAATCAGCGCGATGGCATTACCGCGAAACGGCGCGGGGACATCGGCCACCACCAGGCGTTCACGGATCGCCGCGAACAGCACCATTACCAGCGAGAAGCCGACGGCGGCGGCAAAGCCGTACAGCGCCGACTGCAGGAAATTGTGGCCCAGATTAATATTCAGCAGCGCTACCCCGAGTACGGCACAGTTGGTGGTGATCAGCGGTAGAAAGATCCCCAGCAGGCGATAGAGCGCCGGGCTGGTTTTACGCACCACCATCTCAGTAAACTGAACCACCACGGCGATAACCAAAATAAAGGCCAGGGTACGCAAATAAACCAAATTTAGCGGGATAAGGATCCAGGTATCAATCAGCCAGGCGCAAATAGAGGCCAGGGTCATCACGAAGGTGGTAGCGAGCCCCATCCCCATTGCGGTTTCCAGCTTTTTGGAAACCCCCATAAACGGGCACAGACCAAGAAACTTCACCAGAACGAAGTTATTGACCAGGACTGTACCAATAAAGAGCAGTAAATAATCAGCCATCATGCGACCTGAAACGAAAAAAAGCCGCTTATTATCGAATAAAACGATACCAGCGACAACAGGTTAAGTGTGGGGGTATTACGGATTAACAAAAGTCCGTTTTACCCGCTGCGAACGGCGAAAATAGGGCGCCAGCAGCGCAGCGGCCAGCAGCGGAAACAGCAGCTGACGCAGGGCAAGCACATCCGAGACCGGCGAGAAGGCAAAAGCCTTTATCGCCAGCAGCAGGGTGATGAGCAGCCAGATAATGTAGTGTTTCGGCACCACCGAGCGCCGCTTGAAAAAGGCGATAGTCAGCCAGAGCGTGTAATACCACATGGCGAGGGCAAACAGCAGCGAGGCGACCCACAGCGCCATATGGCCCGCGCTCATGGCGCGCAGTAGTGTATAGGTCTGCGGCGACATCAGCGCATTGGCAAAAAACAGCAGCGATAACGAGGCGCTCAGCAGCGCCACCAGCAACCAGGCCAGCGGAGCCAGCAGCCATCCGCCGATGCGCTCTGCAGATTGAGACGTCATGTTTCTCCCCTATTCAACGCCAGTGAATAAAATCAGGCCGGGAAGTATAAGCAACTGGCGTGAAGGATGACAGCCTTACTGCACGAATCGCCAAACGGATTTAGGAACCTGGCCCACATCGAACAATTTACCACCGGAGACCAGCTCTGCGCGACGATGATCGGCGGCGCGATACATATTCACGATCTCCTGGGTGTCAGTCAGGGAGTAGTTAAGGTGATCAAATAGTTTTTCAAGGCTTTCCAGCGAACTGATTTTGCGAAATTTTAATAAGTAGTCCAGCACGGTCATTTTCGTATCCATTTTATAATCGGAATTATTGCGTTGAATATTATCAGCATTCACTAAACCTACTCTCAACCAACGGCGCCTTCTGCTGGGGCCGCGTGGAATGAATCAGGTTATATAAACCCATGACAAGGGGCAAAGCCAGCCTTGAAGAGCAGGGAGAAGTTTAAGAATATTCTAAAATCAGACCGGGCGCCGAATGGCGCCCGCAAGAGAAGATTAACGCTGTTCGCCGTGACTGGCAATAACAGATTTGTACCAATAAAAACTCTTCTTTCGTTTCCGCGCCAGATTTTGCTGGTGATCGACATAGACAAAACCATATTGCTTTTGATAGCCGTTGAGCCAGCTCAGCAGATCGATAAATGACCAGGGGTAATAGCCGCGCACATCTGCCCCCAGCGCCAGCGCTTTTTCGAGGGCGCCAATATGGCTGCTGAGATAATCAATCCGCGGGTCGTCGACCACTTCCCCGTCAATAATCGGGTCCTTCGCGCCGAGGCCATTCTCGGTGATATATATCGGAATATCGCCATAGCGCGCCTTAATCATCATAATGCCGTCAGTTAGCCCCTGCGGCCAGATTTCCCAGCCCCATTCGGTATATGTACTCTGGGGATTACGCACGAAATAGAATAATCCCTCCACGCCAGGCTCACCGCCGGTAGCGATCTCAGGCGGCTGGGCAGATACCGTTTCCCGGCGATAGTAATTCAGACCGATAAAGTCGCAGCGGTTGTCACGGAGCAGCGCGTCGTCGCCTGGAGCAAAGCGAGGTACCCCCCACAGCGCCTGGGTCTGCGCCAGCAGGTCGGCAGGATAGGTGCCTTTCAGCACCGGATCGTACAGCCAGTGAGTATGGATGGCGTCAGCCAGTTCGGTGGCCTTAATGTCCGCCTCGCTGTCGGTGAGCGGGGTATGCGGTTGCAGTACGTTGACGAAGCCAATCTCGCCGGCCACAGCCATCTCGCGAAAGGCCTTCACCGCCAGCGCATGGGCGATAAATACGTGGTGGCAGGCCTGAATAGCACGCGCCGGATCGCGGACCGCCGGGGGATGGAGGCCGTTAATGTAGCCGTGCCCAATGAAGACAATGGTTTCGTTGAAGGTAGCCCACAGCTTCACCCGTGAACCAAAGCGCGCATAGCACAGGCGGGCGTACTCGGCGAAGGCCTCGGCGGTAGTGCGCGCTTCCCAGCCGCCCTCATCCTGCAGGGCCTGCGGCAGATCCCAGTGATAGAGGGTGATCATCGGCTCAATATTGTGCGCCAGCAGTTCGTCGATCAGATCGCTGTAAAACTGGACTCCCGCTTCATTCACCTTACCGCGCCCGGCGGGCAGCAGGCGGGGCCAGGAGATGGAGAATCGATAGCTTTGCAGGCCCATTTCGGCCATTAACGCCACGTCTTCGCGAAAACGGTGATAGTGGTCGACGGCAATATCGCCGGTGGTGCCTTCAAAGGTGGTACCCGGCAGATGAGAGTAGATATCCCAGATTGACGGTCCTTTACCGTCGGCGTCGTGTCCTCCCTCAACCTGATACGCTGCGGTAGCGGCACCCCATAAGAAATTGTGCGGAAAAGCGGCCATGAAAAAGCTCCCTGTCTGATGATAAAGGGAGTGTAATAAAAGCGCGAGCATACGTGCAACCGGTTTCTGAAACCGGTTGCACAGTTGCGAGGCGGGTCACTGTTTTAACGCGGAGCTACTTCGTGTGCACCACATCCGCTGGCGGTGGGGACTGATAGTTATCTATATGGTGTGCGATAACCAAAAGCAGTGCCGAAATACCAAAAACAACCCAGCCAATAAGTTCTACAATACGGGTAAAAACAGTTGTCATAACACTTCAATATCCTTTGAACACAGCGTGAAATGTTACTCGATGGTCAGCAGATCACAAGGGGTATCTGTCTGATTTCTCACACTTGCATGTAAGTCGCAAAGTAAGGAATGATAAGTTTTGCTCACGGTTTGTAAAATTATTCTCATTAACCTGGTGTTGATATCAGTTGCATAAGCGAGGCGGTAAGATGAGCGATGCGATCCGGGTGGGGCTGGTGGGGTTCGGTTACGCCAGCAAAACGTTTCATGCGCCGTTGATCGGCGGCACGCCGGGTATGGCGCTGAAGGCGGTCGCCAGCAGCGACGCCGATAAGGTCCATGCCGATTGGCCTGGCGTGAAGGTAATGAGTGCGCCGGGGGATCTGCTGGACGACCCGGATATCGATCTGGTGGTCATCGCCACCCCGAACGACACCCACTTTCCGCTGGCGAAAGCGGCGCTGGAGGCGGGAAAGCATGTTGTGGTGGATAAACCCTTTACCGTGACACTGTCACAAGCTCGCGAGCTGGAAAGCCTGGCGAAGCACTGCGGTCGGATACTTTCGGTGTTTCATAACCGGCGCTGGGACAGCGATTTCTTAACGGTCAGCGCGTTGATCAACGAAGGTCAGCTGGGGGAGGTGTGTTACTTCGAGTCGCATTTCGATCGCTTCCGACCACAGGTGCGCCAGCGCTGGCGTGAGCAGGCAGGTCCTGGCAGCGGCATATGGTATGACCTCGCGCCGCATCTGCTCGACCAGGTCGTGGTGCTGTTTGGCCTGCCGGTAAGCATCACGGTGGACCTCGCGCAGCTTCGGCCCGGCGCGCAATCCACCGACTATTTTCACGCCGTGCTGGCCTATCCGCAGCGGCGGGTAGTACTGCATGGTACGTTACTCGCCGCCGCGGAGAGCGCGCGCTTTATCGTCCACGGCTCGCGGGCCAGCTATATTAAGTACGGCCTTGACCCGCAGGAGGAGCGGCTAAAAAACGGTGAACGGCTGCCGCAGGAGGACTGGGGATATGATATGCGCGACGGTACCCTGACCCGTGCGGAAGGGGATGAACGTAGTCAGGAGAAATGGCTGACGCTACCGGGTAAATATCCCGCTTACTATGCCGCTATCCGCGACGCGCTTAACGGCGTAGGGGAAAACCCGGTCTCGGCCAGCGAGGCGATTCAGATAATGACCCTGATTGAGTTGGGTATCGAGTCGGCCAGACATCGCGCCACGCTCAGCCTGGTCTGAGGAGGAGCCCGGCAGCACGGCTGCCGGGCCGGTTATCAGCCTTTGGCAACCCGCTGAATGAGGGCGGCTTTTTCCTGTTCGCCGAGGAACGCCAGGGTCAGGCCGTTGATCTGCGCCTGACGGATCTGCTCCCGGCTCAGCCCTGCCGCCGGCGCCGCCACGGTATACTCGTGAATGATGTCCACACCCTGGACCGCCGGATCGTCAGTGTTGAGGCTCGCCAGCACGCCGTGCTCAAGGAACTGCTTCAGCGGATGCTGGGCCAGGGAGGCCACGGTGCTGGTTTGCACGTTCGAGGTCAGGCAGGATTCAATCCCGATGCGGTGCTCGGCCAGGTAGTCCATCAGGGCTGGATCCTCTACCGCTTTAACCCCATGGCCGATGCGCTCCGCGCCCAGCTCACGAATGGCCTGCCAGATACTTTCCGGGCCGGCCGCTTCGCCCGCGTGGACGGTGATATGCCACCCGGCGTCGCGGGCCTGGTTAAAATGGTTGCGGAACAGCGTACCCGGGAAGCCGAGCTCATCGCCGGCGAGGTCGAGGGCAGTGATGCCCTCGCGGTGGGCGAGCAGCGCCGCCAGCTCTTCCTGACAGGCGGCTTCGCCGAAGGTGCGGCTCAGAATACCGATCAGCCGGGCGTCGACCTGGAAATCGCGGCATCCCTCTTGAACCCCGGCAATTACCGCCTCTACCACGCCGTCGACCGGCAGCCGGTGGGTCATCGCCATATAGCGGGGAGAGAAGCGCAGCTCAACGTAGTGCAGGCCATTTCGCGCCGCGTCTTCGACGTTCTCATACGCCACGCGGCGACAGGCTTCCAGCGAGGCCAGGACCTTTACCCCCCAGTCGAGCTTGGCGAGGAAACTAACCAGATCGGGCTCAAGGCTGGTGACCTGGACGTGCGGACGCAGCGTGTCGAGGGTGGTTGCGGGAAGAGCGATATTAAATTCGCGGCCAAGATCGAGGATGGTTTGGGCCCGGATGTTACCGTCAAGATGACGATGAATGTCGGTTAATGGCAATGAGGAATCAATCATGGTCGCACTCTTTTTTTAGTTAAAGTGCACGTCATTATACAACATGAACATAACTGTTTAAAAGCATTGAAAAAATGTATGCGATACAAATAGCTGGCAGCAATCAGGTCAGTGTTACGGTCTTTTTGACTGGCCCCTTTAAAACGCAGAACGAATATCATGATTGACGCGATCCTGACCAGATCAGAAATGCACACGCGCTGACCGCGGCGCCCGCAAGGCAGACCGCCTGCCATCCCCAGTGGGAATAAAGCTGTGTGGCAACGATAGCCCCTGCCGCGCTGCCCAGCGAATAAAAACACATGTAAGCCCCAACCAGGCGGCTTGCCGCTGCAGGCCTGGCGGCAATGATCAGGCTCTGGCTGGAGACATGAACGGCCTGTACCGCAAAGTCCAGCGCAATGACGCCAGCTATCAGCCAAAGCAGAGAGGTTTCGGCATAGCCGATAGGAAGCCATGAGATGGTCAGCAGCGCCAGCGCCAGGCCGGTAGTGCGCTGAGCCCATCCCTGGTCAGCCCACTTGCCCGCTCTGGCGGCGGCCAGCATGCCAGCGAAGCCGGCTAAGCCAAACATCCCCGTCTGGGTGTGCGAGAGGGAAAGGGCGGTGAGCGGCATGACCATGGTCGTCCATAGCATGCTGAAAGCGGCGAAGATAAATAGCGCCAGGATCCCGCGCTTTCTCAGTTGCGGCTCGGTGAGGTACAGCTGAAACACGGACTTCAATAAGGAAAGGTAAGTCGGCTTTTGCGGCTGCGGCTGCTGCGGGGGCGAAGGCATGATTTTCCAGACGATCCCGGCAATCATCAACATCAGACAGGCAGCCGTGAGATACACGGCTCGCCAGCCGGCGATATCGGCTATCGCGCCTGAGATAAACCGAGATAACAGGATGCCTGAAACAATGCCGCTGGTCAGGGTACCCACCGCCTGGCCTCGTTTCTGCGGCGTCGCCAGTATTGCCACCCAGGCCACCAGCACCTGCACCACAACGGCCATCAGGCCGACGATCAGCATGGCGCCAAGCAGAGTTACTATATTGGGGGATAACCCTGCCGCGACTAACGCCGCTACTGAAAGCAACAGTTGACTCATCACCACGTATTTACGGTTCAACCAGTCCCCGAGCGGAACCAGGAACAGCAGGCCAATGGCATAGCCCGCCTGCGTAGCGGTGATGACGCTGCCAATCATGCCTGGCGACACCTTCAGGCTGACCGCCATCGAGTCGAGTAAAGGCTGTGCTGAATAAACATTGGCTACTGCCAGCGCGCAGGTTAGTGAAAACAACGCCGTTATCCCTGTGGTCAGCATCGTGTCAGGGACTGACGCAGTTTGGATCCTTTGGCCGGTACATCTACTTGCCTTACATTTCATAAGAGACCCTCTGTCTGGTTGCTTTTTAAAACTAGTGTACCTATAGAATTAGCCTTGCTGGTTTTTTTTTGCAACTGGTAAAGGTGAGGATTAAGCTAGATCAGTAGATAAATTGATAAGGAGCGCGCAGATGGCAAAGCAGGAATCACTTAGAACCAGTGAATGTCCGGTGGCGAGAACGTTGGAATCAATTGGTGAACGCTGGTGCCTGATGATTATCCGCGAAGCATTTGACGATGTGCGGAGATTCAGCGAGTTTCAAAAAAATTTGGGGCTGGCCAAAAATATCCTTGCCTCGCGGCTGAAGCATCTGGTTGATATCGGTATTTTCGAGATTTTACCGGCATCGGATGGCAGCGCATACAAGGAATATGTCCTGACTGAAAAGGGGCGCTCCGTGTTTCCCATTGTTGTGGCGCTGCGGCAATGGGGAGAGCGTTATATGTTTGAGCAAGGGGAAACCTATTCGGTCCTGCTGGATAACGCGCACGGCCAGCCCCTTCAGTATCTGGATGTGCGTTCCGCTCAGGGGGATAAACTGCAACCAGGCGACTGTCATCGCCGGCGCATTGTGTCCGATACCCGCGCCGAATAATGGCGTGAAGAATTTGCAGGATACCAGCGAGAATACGAGCGTACCGCTAAAGGGTCATGGAACAATCCTGACGTGTTTTTTTGCGAACTGCTTCTGATGCCAAAGCTCCGGACGCGTGAAAGTGACCCACCGCCAACCGCAGGAGGCGGTGCATAACCATTTACAATTATATTTTATTTGAATGTATTCATGTTACATATTAAATTCTGCTTACTTTATCGACGATGAGGCAAGGATGCGGATGTGGAGAGCGTAATCCATAACAATATTGAGGGTTTTCTGCTGTTGTTATTAAGCATGTGGCCGATTCTGCTGGTGGTATTCATTGGCGTCGCAATTTCATTCTATACCATGCTGTTACGCAAGACGGCGCTGGCCTGCCTGCTTTTCGCCCTCGCCATCGGCGCCGCAGGCTGGAGTCTCGCTTAGCCGCTGGCCTCAGGGTTTATCCAGCAGGCTCATACTGGAGGTGGCGGCGCCATCATTCAGATTGGCGGGCCCGCCAGCGCACTGTCGCTCTGTCCGCTGCCGACGCCTTGCTGCGTCGACAGCGATGAACCTTCCAGTGCTTCATCCGCCCCTGACCGATCGGGCAGGGAACTGGTATAGCCGCCATTATTCGAGTACGTATCCATGCCGTTGACTTCGTTAGGCACCGTGTCGGTAGTCGTACCGTCATCGTTAATGCAAAAAGAGCCGCCAATGCCGTTTGGCTGACAGTCTGCAGCCAAAGCCGGACTGGCCAGCGCGGTCAGTAGCAATAACGGTAAGCCGATTTCCTTCATTCTTATCTCCCAGGGCCGTGTGGTCTGCCAGACATTCTGTACTATAGCGGCGGCAGTAGCGCGGTAAGTAACAAAACTGTGTAATTTTGTAATGACCGGTGGACGGTTTGTCGTTCGGCCAGGAAAGAGCGTGCGCTAAGCGTGGCATAGCGGCTCGGCAGAAAGCGGTAATCAATTGTTAATTCTACGTAAAGGTTAATGAAAATTTAAGGGAACGCCGCTATGTTGGCAGCATCATACTTTCCATAAAGGATATGCCATGCGCGATAAATATTCCGGCCTGCAGATTGGGATTCACTGGCTGGTTTTTTTGCTGGTAGTAGTAGCCTATGCGGCGATGGAGCTGCGCGGGTTTTTCCCCCGCAGTGAACGGCCATTGATTAATATGGTGCATGTTTCCTGCGGGATCACCATTTTCGTGCTGATGGTGACGCGTCTGCTGGTGCGGCTGAAATCGCCGGCGCCGCCGATCGTACCGAAACCATCGCCGATGATGACCGGTTTCGCCCATCTTGGTCACCTGGCGATCTATTTGCTGTTCATTGCCTTGCCGTTGATCGGCATGGTGATGATGTACTGGCGCGGTAACCCCTGGTATGCCTTTGGTCTGACCATGCCGTATGCCCCGCAGAGCGATTTTGAGCGGGTGGATACCCTGAAGGCGATCCATGAATGGTTGGCCAATGCCGGGTACTTTGTGATTGGCCTGCATGCTCTCGCCGCGCTGCTCCATCATTACTGGTGGAAGGATAATACTCTGCTGCGAATGATGCCTCGTAAGCGCTAAATCATCCTCTTTCACTTCCTGACCCCGTCCCGCGACGGGGTTTTTTTTTGCCTTCACCGCTAATAGAATATAGTATACCCCCCTATATGATACGGAGGCGTAATCGTGCCACATTCACCTGAAGATAAAAAACGGGCGCTCAGCCGCGTAAGACGCATCCGCGGCCAGGTCGAAGCCCTTGAGCGCGCGCTGGAGTCCGGCGAGCCCTGTATGACTATTCTGCAGCAGATCGCCTCGATTCGCGGGGCGGCGAACGGCCTGATGGGCGAAATGGTGGAGATCCACCTGCAGGACGAGCTGGTCAGCGGCGACACCACCCCTGAGCAGCGGGCCGCGAGAATGGCAGAGGTCGGTCATCTGCTACGATCCTATTTAAAATAACATCACGACGAGGAAGAGACAGTTATGAAATCACGCGCAGCAGTGGCCTTCGGCCCCGGTCAGCCGTTAAAAATCGTTGAGATTGACGTCGCGCCGCCGAAAAAAGGCGAAGTTCTGGTGAAAATCACCCACACCGGGGTGTGTCATACCGATGCCTTCACCCTCTCCGGTGACGATCCGGAAGGTGTCTTCCCGGCGGTGCTGGGCCATGAGGGCGGCGGGATTGTCGTGGAAGTAGGCGAGGGCGTCACCAGCCTTAAGCCGGGCGATCACGTCATTCCGCTGTATACCGCCGAATGTGGCGAGTGCAAATTCTGTAAGTCGGGTAAAACCAACCTCTGTCAGGCGGTGCGTGCCACCCAGGGTAAAGGGCTGATGCCGGACGGCACCACTCGTTTCTCGTACAATGGCGAACCGATCTATCACTATATGGGCACCAGCACCTTCAGCGAATATACGGTTTGCGCCGAGATTTCGCTGGCGAAAGTCAATCCGCATGCGCCTTTGGATAAAGTGTGCCTGCTGGGCTGCGGCGTAACCACCGGTATCGGCGCGGTGCATAACACGGCGAAGGTCAAGGCCGGGGATAGCGTCGCGGTCTTTGGTCTGGGCGGCATTGGTCTGGCGGTGATCCAGGGTGCGGTGCAGGCGCAGGCCGGGCGCATTCTGGCGGTTGATACCAACCCGGATAAGTTCACTCTCGCTAAAGAGATGGGCGCGACCGATTTTATCAATCCGAACGACTACGATAAGCCGATTCAGGATGTGATTGTTGAGCTGACCGACGGCGGGGTGGATTTCAGCTTCGAGTGCATCGGCAATGTAAATGTGATGCGCGCGGCGCTGGAGTGCTGCCATAAAGGCTGGGGTGAGAGCGTGATCATCGGTGTAGCCGGCGCCGGGCAGGAGATCAAGACCCGTCCGTTCCAGCTGGTGACCGGCCGCGTGTGGCGCGGTTCCGCCTTCGGCGGCGTAAAAGGGCGCAGTCAGCTGCCGGGAATGGTGGAAGACGCCATGGCGGGTAAAATTCGCCTCGATCCGTTTATTACCCATCGCCTGCCGCTGGAGCAGATTAACGAGGCCTTTGATCTGATGCATGAAGGTAAATCGATTCGCACCGTGATCCACTTTGGCGACCAGTAATCGCCGACGCTGAAGGCGAATCGTCACCCATAAAAAAAGGGCCCGGATGGGCCCTTTTGTGTATGTCGATCAGTGATGGTCTGGGAGCGCGTAGGCGATGATGTAATCGCCGCGATCCGGTGACTGGCGGGCGCCGCCGGCATTGATAATGATGTACTGCTTACCGGTTTTCGGTGAGACGTAGGTCATCGGGCCGGACTGGCTGCCGACCGGCAGACGCGATTTCCAGATCTCTTTGCCGTTCGCGGTATCAAAGGCGCGCAGGTAGAAATCCTGGGTGCCGGCGAAGAACAGCAGTCCGGACTGCGTTGCCAGCGATGCGCCAAGGGTCGGCATGCCGATTGGAATTGGCATGTGCATACGTATGCCCAGCGGCCCGGTGTCTTCTACGGTGCCAACCGGCACCTGCCACACCAGTTTCCCGGTTTTCAGATCCACCGCGGACATGGTGCCGAACGGCGGCTTCTGGCACGGAATGCCCAGCGGCGACAGGAAACGTTCGCGCATCGCGCCAAACGGCGTGCCCTCCATCGGCACGATGCCCATCTCGATCCCGCTGGCGTCTTTCGCCACCTTCGCGCGCGGCACCATATAGTTGGCCAGGCCCAGACGCATATCGTTGACAAACATCAGGCTGTTGTTTGGATCCAGCGAAACACTGCCCCAGTTCATGCCGCCGAGCGAGCCCGGGAACTGCAGGGAACGATCTTCACCTGGCGGGGTAAAGACGCCCTGATGGCGCATCTCTTTGAACTGAATACGGCACAGCAGCAGGTCGATCGGTGTCGCTCCCCACATATCGGACTCGGTCAACGTCTGGTTGCCGATCATCGGCATCCCTACCGAGTAAGGTTGCGTCGGCGAGTAGCGTTCACCTTTGACGTTGCCCGCCGGCACCGGACGCTCTTCCACTTTGGCCACCGGCTCGCCGGTCTCGCGGTTGAGCATAAAGATCATGCCCTGCTTGCTGGTCTGCACCAGCACCGGGGTGGTGCCGCCCTTGCCGTCAGGCAGATCGTACAGCAGCGGCTGAGACGGCAGGTCAAAGTCCCACAGATCGTGGTGTGTGGTCTGGAAGTGCCAGCGCACCTGGCCGGTGGTGGCATCCACAGCCACGATAGAGGAGCTGTATTTATCGTCCAGCGCGGTACGTTCGCCGCCAAAGAAATCTGGCGTGGCGTTGCCGGTGGGCAGATAGATCAGATTCAGCTTCGCGTCGTAGGACATCGCCGACCAGACGTTTGGCGTACCGCGCGTGTAGGTCTGGCCTTCCGGCGGAACACCGGTCAGCGCTGGATTGCCCGGATCCCACGCCCATGCCAGTTTGCCGGTGTGGACATCAAACGCGCGGACCACGCCCGGCGGTTCGCCAGTGGAGTAGTTATCCGCGACGCGGCCGCCCACCACCACCACATTGCCCGCCACCAGCGGGGTGGAGGTCTGCTGATAGTAACCCGCTTTCACTTCACCCATGCCGACGCTGAGGTCGACAATACCGCGATCGCCGAAGTTTTCGCACAGTTTGCCGGTATCGGCATCAATGGCGATCAGGCGGGCGTCGATGGTCGGCAGGAACAGACGACGGGAACAGGCGGCCGGCTGCGTGCCTGCCGCTGGCGCGGTTTGCGCCTGGCTATCTTCGTAATAGCCTAAGCCGCGGCAGCGCTGCCAGTTGGGTGAAGAGGATTTGGAGTCATAGCGCCATTTCTCTTTTCCGCTGTCCACATCCAGCGCCAGCACTTTACTGTAAGGGGTACAGACATAGAGAGTATCGCCAATCTGCAGCGGGGTGTTCTGATCTTCTGCGCCCGAGCCGTTGCTCTGTGGGATATCGCCAGTATGCGCTACCCAGGCAACCTGCAGCTGGTTGACGTTTTGTTTGTTGATTTGGTCGAGGGCGGCGAAACGGTCGCCGTGGGTGGTGTTACCCCAGTGCGCCCAGTTTTTCTGCTGTTCGCCTGGCGCGACGGGCTTGACTGGTACCGCTTCAGTCGCGCTGACCAGCGGTGCGGATTTGAACATCCAGCCAAAGCTCACCGCCAGCGCCACGGCGAGAACGGCGGCGACGCCATAGGCCGGGCCTTTTTTCGCCGGTGGGCTGGCGAGGAAAGGCCAGACCAGGGCGGCCAGGAAGGCCAGTACGCCGAGCGCAAACAGGCGCGAGAAGAGCGGCCAGTAGTTCCAGCCAGCGTCACTAATCGCCCAGATCACCGAGGCGATAAACGCCACGGCGTATAACAGAATACCGCCGCGGCGGTTGCGGAAAATCAACACCGCCGCGATGACCATGACCACGCCCATCAGCGCGAAGTACAGTGTACCGCCGACGAGGGCCAGTTTTGCCCCAAGAATACCCACAGCCAGACCGATGATGAGCATCAGTCCGGCGAGAAGCCACTGCAGGATCCGGGGGAATCCGCGCGGCGCGTTGCCAGTTGCCATGTAATCTCCTTAACCACACCAGCCACCTCACTGTGAACCAAATGAAACATGTTGCTTTTGAATCATTTTTGAATGAAGTGGTTTTAACCTTCATAAAACTGTATTTGTTGCTTGATTAGATTTCGAGTGAACCATTTGGTGAAATCGAGACATGATAGATCTGTTAAAGAAGTTTGCGCAAATGTTAATAAATAATTTCGCACTAAATGATTATTTTGCCGAATATGTCTAACGTCATGGGGAGCGGCGTCGGCGCGTTTGCAGGTTCCCCGGCCGCTGCGGGCCGGGGAGAAAGGGGGGTCAGGCAGGCATGGACTTACGGATAGCGCTGAGCAGCGTCTGCGTACCCGGGGTCAGTGTCGCATCGACGCGGGTTAAAATGCCGATGGGCTCTCCGGCGCCCTGGGTGGCGATCGGCAGGGCGGTTAGCACGCCACGGCGAAGATCGTCTTTTACCGCCCCGGAAGGGACAAACCAGACATAGTCAAAATCCACCGTCAGCTGGCGCGACAGGGAGGCGGAGAGGGTCTCGATGCAGCCGGCGGGCATCTTACAGCCCTGGCTCTGGAGCAGCGCTTCGGCGTTTTGCCGCGGCACGGTGCCTTTAGGTGAGACCACCACCGGCCACTCCATCACCCGACTAAGGGTCACCGTCTCCTGAAGCAGGGGATGTCCCGGGCGAACCACCAGCTTCAGGGATTCAAGGAACAACAGTTCGTAATGCAGCCCGCTCATCAGCTCCGGGTCGGACATACGTCCAATGCCGATGTCGATCTCCCCGGATTTTAAGCCGGCGAGCAGCATGGTGTTGTTCATAGTGGCGACCTGCAGCGTGATATCTTTTTGCTGCTTGTGAAACTGGCCGATCACCGTCGGCAGGATCCCCAGCGCGGCGGTGGGCAGCGCGCCGATGCGCACGATGTCGTTATTCAGGCCCTCTTTGCGGTTCAGCGCCTGGCCGGCCGAATTAAGGGCGTCAAGCACCTTAACGGCATGCGTCAGAAACTGTTCGCCGACCAGGGTTAGCTGCGCCCCAAGACGACCCCGCTCGAACAGCCGGGTACCGGTCAGCTGTTCTAGCTCGTTAAGCGTTTTCGAGAGTGCTGGCTGGCTCAGATTTAATGTTTCAGCCGCGCGCCCCAGCGTTCCCTGTTGAGCGACGGCCACGAAGGTGTGTAGATGGCGCAAGCGAATGCGCTGACTGAAGAGACCATTTTTTTCCATAGTAAGATGATGTTAAAAACACAGCGGTGAAAGAGACAAGCGGACTTGTTTAAATTTGATAACCAGATAGCAAAATATTATTAACATTTGAGTTGGTTACATGACAAGATCTTTCCCTGTGGTTGAAAACGCCTTCGCCCCGCAGAACCGGGGCGAAGGTGGTGGTCACCGCGACGGCTAAATATCGAAAAAGACGGTTTCGTTCTCGCCCTGCAGATGAATGTCAAAACGATAGACCACTTCCGTACCGCGAACCTCGCGCTCGGCGATTAAGGTTTTGCGCCTCACCTCCCACTCGATGAGATTCAGCACCGGGTCGCTGGCGTTGGCCGCGTGTTCATCGGCAAAGTACATCCGCGTATTCAGGCCAATATTGATCCCCCGCGCCACCACCCACAGGTTGACGTGCGGCGCCATCAGCCGGCCATCGCGACCGACCACCGGGCCCGGCTTGATGGTTTCAAAGCGCCAAATGCCGGAGGTGAAATCAGAGCAGGTACGCCCCCAGCCGCGGAAGGCCGGGTCGACGGCTTTCTGCTGTTGACGATCGTCAGGATGGTTATAGCGACCCGCGGCGTTGGCCTGCCAGATCTCCAGCAGCACATCGCGGACCGGCGTCCCGGAGCCGTCGATAACCCGGCCTTCAATGGTGATGCGCTCCCCGGCGGTATCGGCGGTAGTGAGGACCGGGCCAAAATTTTTCTCAAAAATATGAAAGCCTGCGGCGTCCGGCGCCAGGCCGATATGAACATAGGGTCCCGCCGTCTGCGAGGCGGTTTCAGGCAGATACTCTTTCATCGGGCGGCCCCCTGAGTGCGATTTTCAAACAGCGTGGCGCGGTGGCCGCGCAGAACAAGGTCGAAGCGGTAGGCCAGACAATCCAGCGGTACGGCGGCGTGCATGTCCAGCTCGGCGATCAGCGTGCGCACGGCGTCGTCATTCTTAATAGTCCTGACGATCGGGCACTGCTTAATCAGCGGGTCGCCTTCAAAATACATCTGGGTGATCAGGCGCTGGGCCCAGGCGTCGCCCGAGAGAGAAAAATGGATATGCGCCGGACGCCAGTCGCTGGCCTGGTTGCGCCAGGGGTAGGGGCCGGGTTTGATGGTGCGAAAACAGTAATAGCCGTTTTCATCGGTAAGCACCCGGCCGCAGCCGCCAAAGTTCGGGTCAATCGGCGCCAGATACTGATCTTTTTTATGCCGGTAGCGACCGCCAGCATTGGCTTGCCAGACTTCCACCAGCGTATTTTTCATCGGTCGGCCGAATCCATCGCGCACGTAACCGTGGACGATGATCCGCTCGCCGATCGGCAGGCCTTCTTTGGCATAGTTCAGGATTAGGTCATTATCCAGAGGGCCCAGGTCGTCGCGGCTAAATACCGGGCCGGTGATCTCTGACAGCGAGTTCTGCAGAGAGATGAGGGCGTTTTTTGGCGAGCGCAGGACGCTGGTTTTATAGCCCGGCGCGTAAGCGGGCGGGTGGCTACTGTAATCGCGATGGACAACCTCACGTGGGGACCATTTGTCGTTCATAGGGTACTCCGTGTAGACGGTAGAGGGGCATATTGTTGTAATGTCGCCAGAAGCAGTGTGTGTAAATGCATTGTTAATTTAAAGTGAAATTACCGGGTGTTTTTCATAACTATGGGTTATGTTTTGCGCAATGACCTGGGCCGGCGGCAGGTTATCGCCATCACAGTTTGTAAATTCTTCCCCCCGCCGCGAGGCAGCTTTCCTACACTCCAGGAAGTATTCACTGGAGGTAACACATCATGGCGAACACCATCACGGCTGATGAGATTCGGGAGCACTTTTCACAGGCCATGTCGGCCATGTACCAGCAGGAAGTTCCGCAGTACGGAACGCTGCTGGAGCTGGTGGCTGACGTCAACCTGGCGGTACTAGAAAATAATCCGCAGCTGCATGAACAGCTCGCTAACGCTGACGAGCTGGCGCGCTTAAACGTGGAGCGCCACGGCGCGATTCGCGTGGGCACAGCGGAAGAACTGGCGACGCTCCGTCGCATGTTTGCCATCATGGGGATGTATCCCGTTAGCTATTACGATCTCTCGCAGGCCGGCGTGCCGGTCCACTCCACGGCGTTTCGTCCCATCGACGATGCCGCGCTGGCGCGCAATCCATTTCGGATTTTCACCTCGCTGCTGCGCCTGGAGCTGATTGAAAATCGCGCCCTGCGCGAGCGGGCCGAGGCGATCCTCGCGCGGCGCAAAATCTTCACCCCCCGCTGCCTGGCGCTGATTGCGCAGTATGAAGCAGAGGGCGAATTCACCTCTGCCGACGCGCGCGAGTTTGTCCAGGAGGCGCTGGAGACGTTCCGCTGGCACCGGCAAGCCACCGTCGATGAGGAGACTTACCATGCTCTGCATCGCGAGCACCGCCTGATTGCCGATGTGGTCTGTTTCCCGGGGTGTCATATCAACCATCTCACGCCGCGGACGCTGGATATTGACCGCGTCCAGTCCCTGATGCCGGAGTGCGGTATTGAACCCAAAGCGTTGATTGAAGGGCCACCGCGCCGGGAGGTCCCGATCCTCCTGCGGCAGACCAGCTTTAAGGCGCTTGAGGAGCCGGTGATGTTCGCCGGAGAACACCGAGGCACCCATAGCGCCCGCTTTGGCGAAATTGAGCAGCGGGGCGTGGCGCTGACGCCGAAAGGGCGCGCGCTATACGATCGGCTGCTGCAGGCGGCAGGAACCGGGAAAGATAATCTCAGCCACCAGCAGCATCTACAGGAGGTGTTTAGCGAATTTCCCGACAGCGAATTTCTGCTCCGTCAGCAGGGGCTGGCCTGGTTTCGCTACCGCCTGACGCCCACGGGTGAGGCACATCGCCAGGCGTTTCGCCCGGGCGACGATCCGCAGCCGCTGATTGAGCGCGGGTGGGTGGTCGCCCAGCCGATTATTTATGAAGACTTTTTACCGGTCAGCGCGGCGGGCATTTTTCAGTCCAATCTGGGCAACGAGACCCAGGCGCGCAGCCACGGGAACGCCAGTCGCGAGGCGTTTCAGGCAGCTTTGGGCTGCCCGGTGCAGGATGAGTTTGAACTATACCGACAGGCGGAGGAGCGCAGCAAACGACGTTGCGGTCTGCTGTAAAATCAGTACCCTGCTGGCATCAGCCTTACAGGGAGCAGGTTATGCAACATCCGTCGAAACCGTTGGCGAAAACCCGTCAGGGAACGCTTGCCGGGAGCGCAGAACAGGGGATTCATATCTGGCGCGGCATTCCGTACGCCGCGCCGCCCGTGGGCCCGCTGCGCTGGCGCGCGCCGCAGCCAGCCGCCCGCAGATTTTAGTCCGCGCAGCGCGTCCTGCGACCGGGCCTCTTCCAGCACACTCACATAAATTTTACTGTAGCGCAGATCGGGCGTGGTGTCCACGCGCGTGATGGAGATCATGGTCTGCACCCGCGGGTCTTTGAGTGAGCGGATCAGCTCCGCCAGCTCCCGCTGGATCTCCTCGTTGATCCGATTGATTCGGTTGGATGACATTGGGTACTCCTTTCAGCAGCACATTGGGAGCTTCCCCCTCTGTGCAATAACAGTTTTCGCCGCGCCGCGAGGGGGAAACTCTGAATAAACCGTCTGCGGCTGAGCAGCGGATCTTTTCCCCCAGCTGTGCGGTTTCCAAAGCGGGAAATACACAAAGTATTTCTCCGCTTTGGAAGCCTTCATCTGGTGAAAAATCTCTCGCTGTCAGCTCTTGCCAGTTTATCCAGAGCTTCCCCGTGCGGCACGGCGAAT
>OHBN01000280.1_pt1 | contig 17816 bp, 10 predicted proteins | sample 1577381 | NCBI WGS metagenome assembly OHBN01 (sample SAMEA3879520, study PRJEB24766) | human gut metagenome | biome: human-associated habitat; feature: feces | place: USA | collected 1985/1987
AGAACAACGACTACGATTGCGTCATCATGTCGCACGACCAGTTCGGCAAGATACCGCAGTCGCCGGAATTGCAGCAGCGCATCCTGCAAGCAGAGCTTGACACGGTGGAGGAAAACCTCGAAGTGCTACGGCAGCAGGGAAAGAACGTGTCGCGGGCGATGCTGAAAGGATTGGAGAAGCGCAAGCACAACCTTGAAGCGAAGCTGGAGAAGGTGGAACACGCCATAAAGTCACGCACGGACGACGTGGTGGATTTCAAGCAGATGGGCATCGACCACATCTTCATAGATGAGAGCCACCAGTTCAAGAATCTGACTTTCAACACGCGCCACGACCGTGTGGCGGGATTGGGAAACAGCGAGGGAAGCCAGAAGGCACTTAACATGCTCTTTGCCATACGCACCATACAGGAGCGCACAGGAAAAGACTTGGGTGCGACCTTCCTCTCCGGCACGACTATCAGCAACTCACTGACTGAATTGTACCTGCTGTTCAAGTACCTGCGCCCGAAGGAGCTGGAACGGCAGGACATAAGGTGTTTCGACGCTTGGGCGGCGATATTTGCCAAGAAGACGACGGATTTTGAATTTAACGTGACGAACAATGTGGTCCAGAAGGAGCGTTTCCGCTACTTCATCAAAGTGCCGGAGCTTGCCGCCTTCTATAATGAAATCACGGACTACCGCACGGCGGAGGATGTGGGCGTTGACCGTCCTGCCAAGAACGAGATACTGCACCATATACCGCCCACGCCGGAACAGGAGGACTTCATACAGAAACTGATGCAGTTCGCCAAGACGGGCGATGCCACCTTGTTGGGCAGGCTGCCGCTTTCGGAAACGGAAGAAAAGGCGAAGATGCTCATCGCCACGGACTATGCCCGGAAAATGGCACTCGACATGCGCATGATAGACCCGAATTACGAAGATCATCCCGACAACAAAGCGAGTCACTGTGCCAAGATGATCGCGGAGTATTATCAAAAATACGACGCCCAGAAAGGCACGCAGTTCGTTTTCTCTGATTTGGGGACATACCAGCCGGGCGACGGGTGGAACGTCTATTCGGAAATCAAGCGCAAACTGACGGAGGACTACGGTATACCGCCAAGCGAGGTGCGCTTCATTCAGGAGTGCAAGACCGACAAGGCGCGGAAGGCGGTGATAGACGCCATGAACGCCGGGACGGTGCGTGTGCTGTTCGGCTCTACCTCTATGCTCGGAACGGGTGTGAACGCCCAGAAACGGTGTGTGGCTATCCATCATCTCGATACGCCGTGGCGACCGTCCGACTTGCAACAGCGTGACGGACGCGGAGTTAGGGCAGGTAATGAGATTGCCAAACATTTCGCCGGGAACAACGTGGATGTAATCATCTACGCGGTGGAGAAGTCACTGGACAGCTACAAGTTCAACCTCCTGCACTGCAAGCAGACTTTCATAAGCCAGCTCAAAAGCGGTGCGATGGGTGCGCGTACCATCGACGAGGGGGCAATGGACGAAAAATCGGGCATGAATTTCTCGGAATACATGGCGTTGCTCTCCGGCAATACCGACCTGTTGGACAAGGCGAAACTGGAAAAGCGGATCGCATCGCTCGAAGGGGAACGCAAGTCGTTCAACAAGGGCAAGCGTGATTCGGAGTTCAAGCTGGAGTCAAAGACCGGCGAGTTGCGCAACAACACGGCTTTCATAGATGCCATGACGGAGGACTGGAACCGCTTCCTGTCGGTGGTGCAGACCGACAAGGAGGGCAACCGCCTTAATATAATAAAGGTGGACGGAGTGGATTCCGCCGATGAGAAGGTCATCGGAAAGCGTTTGCAGGAGATAGCCAAGAATGCCACGACCGGAGGGTTGTACACGCAGGTCGGTGAACTTTACGGTTTTCCGATAAAGGTGGTGAGCGAAAGGATACTCAAAGAGGGATTGGAGTTCACCGACAACCGCTTCGTGGTCGAGGGGAACTACAAGTACACCTACAACAACGGGCATCTGGCGATGGCTGACCCGTTGGCCGCCGCCCGCAACTTCCTCAACGCGATGGAGAGGATACCCTCCATCATCGACCAGTACAAGGCGAAGAACGAGGTGCTGGAGATGGAGATACCGCAGTTACAGGAGATAGCGGGTAAGGTGTGGAAGAAGGAGGACGAGCTGAAGCAGTTGAAGTCCGAACTTGCCGCCCTTGACCGAAAAATTCAGCTGGAGCTTGCGCCACCCACGCCCGAAGTCGCAGAAAAGGAGAATGAAGGGCAACAGCTCAAGCCGGAAGCGGAAGATGTGAGGAACAGGCAGGCGCAATATCCCGAAAATGCACCGCCGCAGATACGCAGTCCGGCGGATAGTATCGTTGCCAACCATGTCATAATCGGGCGTCCGGGACTGTATGCCAAGGAGGAAACCCGGTCCAAAGGATTGAAAATATAACCTAAGGAATTTTATCTGAAGTATTAATAAGGGCTATCCCAAAAGGTCTAAAAGTAAATTTTATCCTTTCTGCAAGTATCTATAGGATGGCAACTGCATTTTTTTCTTTTTGGGCAGCCCTTATTAAAATTTATTCTTATTTTAGGTTATATACATTCATGTCCATTTATGTAAAAAATTCCTGCTGACCTTGTTTATGTCTTGTCAGTCACCATTTGCAAAACCATATTTGACCCTCAAAGAGGCTGAATTTGATAAGTAACTTGCTACATACTCATAATAAGGAGCTAAATAGAACACGAATGGGAAATACACAAATGCTAAACTAAAGAAGATATTGGCCAAAATAAACGCTATACCGAGAGAGAAACTTGATTTTTCAACTTCCTAAAACGGTGTTGTTCAAACATTTCTACTTATTTGTACTTGCCAGTTGAACCTACGCTTCCCTAATAAAATGTCTATGGTAAAAAGTTAAAAAATCCTCCCACTTTTGTTAGATATATTTTTTTGTGTAATTTTGTAATCGTTATGCGGCAGTAATAATATACATATTAATACGAGTTAGTAATCCTGTAGTTCTCATATGCTACGAGGAGGTATTAAAAGGTGCGTTTCGACAATGCATCTACTGTAGTATATTATTGCTTAATCCAAATGAATATTATAAATTTAGGAATTCTTGCTCACATTGATGCAGGAAAAACTTCCGTAACCGAGAATCTGCTGTTTGCCAGTGGAGCAACGGAAAAGTGCGGCCGTGTGGATAATGGTGACACCATAACGGACTCTATGGATATAGAGAAACGTAGAGGAATTACTGTCCGGGCTTCTACGACATCTATTATCTGGAATGGAGTGAAATGCAATATCATTGACACTCCGGGACACATGGATTTTATTGCGGAAGTGGAGCGGACATTCAAAATGCTTGATGGAGCAGTCCTCATCTTATCCGCAAAGGAAGGCATACAAGCGCAGACAAAGTTGCTGTTCAGTACTTTACAAAAGCTGCAAATCCCGACAATTATATTTATCAATAAGATTGACCGTGCCGGTGTGAATTTGGAGCGTTTGTATATGGATATAAAAACAAATCTGTCGCAAGATGTCCTGTTTATGCAAACTGTTGTCGATGGATCGGTTTATCCGGTTTGCTCCCAAACATATATAAAGGAAGAATACAAAGAATTTGTATGCAACCATGACGACGATATATTAGAACGATATTTGGCGGATAGCGAAATTTCACCGGCTGATTATTGGAATACGATAATCGCTCTTGTGGCAAAAGCCAAAGTCTATCCGGTGCTACATGGATCAGCAATGTTCAATATCGGTATCAATGAGTTGTTGGACGCCATTTCTTCTTTTATACTTCCTCCGGCATCAGTCTCAAACAGACTTTCAGCTTATCTCTATAAGATAGAGCATGACCCCAAAGGGCATAAAAGAAGTTTTCTTAAAATAATTGACGGAAGTCTGAGACTTCGAGACGTTGTAAGAATCAACGATTCGGAAAAATTCATCAAGATTAAAAATCTAAAGACTATTTATCAGGGCAGAGAGATAAATGTTGATGAAGTGGGTGCCAATGATATCGCGATTGTAGAAGATATAGAAGATTTTCGAATCGGAGATTATTTAGGTGCTAAACCTTGTTTGATTCAAGGATTATCTCATCAGCATCCCGCTCTCAAATCCTCCGTCCGGCCAAATAAGCCCGAAGAGAGAAGCAAGGTGATATCCGCTCTGAATACATTGTGGATTGAAGACCCGTCTTTGTCCTTTTCCATAAACTCATATAGTGATGAATTGGAAATCTCGTTATATGGTTTGACCCAAAAGGAAATCATACAGACATTGCTGGAAGAACGATTTTCCGTAAAGGTCCATTTTGATGAGATCAAGACTATCTACAAAGAACGACCTATAAAAAAGGTCAATAAGATTATTCAGATCGAAGTACCACCCAACCCTTACTGGGCCACAATAGGGCTGACTCTTGAACCCTTACCGTTAGGGGCAGGGTTGCAAATCGAAAGTGACATCTCCTATGGTTATCTGAACCATTCTTTTCAAAATGCCGTTTTTGAAGGGATTCGTATGTCTTGCCAATCTGGTTTACATGGATGGGAAGTGACAGATCTGAAAGTAACTTTTACTCAAGCCGAGTATTATAGCCCGGTAAGTACACCTGCTGATTTCAGACAGCTGACCCCTTATGTCTTCAGGCTGGCTTTGCAACAGTCAGGTGTGGACATTCTCGAACCGATGCTCTGTTTTGAGTTGCAGATACCCCAAGTAGCGAGTTCCAAAGCTATTACAGATTTGCAAAAACTGATGTCTGAGATTGAAGACATCAGTTGTAATAATGAGTGGTGTCATATTAAAGGGAAAGTTCCATTAAATACAAGTAAAGACTATGCCTCAGAAGTAAGTTCGTACACTAAGGGCTTAGGCATTTTTATGGTTAAGCCATGTGGGTATCAAATAACAAAAGACGGTTATTCTGATAATATCCGCATGAACGAAAAAGATAAACTTTTATTCATGTTCCAAAAATCAATGTCATTAAAATAATGGAGCGGTCAGGAAATTTCTATAAGGCAATACGGTTGGGATATATACTTATCTCCATTCTTATCGGATGTATGGCATATAATAGCCTCTATGAATGGCAGGAGATAGAAGCATTAGAACTTGGCAATAAAAAAATAGACGAGCTCCGAAAAGAAATAAACAATATCAATATTCAAATGATAAAATTTTCTCTATTGGGTGAAACAATACTGGAATGGAACGATAAAGATATCGAGCATTACCATGCACGGCGTATGGCAATGGACAGTATGCTCTGCCGTTTCAAGGCCACCTATCCAGCAGAGCGCATCGATAGTGTGCGCAGTCTTTTAGAGGATAAGGAACGACAGATGTTCCAGATAGTCCGGTTAATGGATGAACAACAATCTATTAACAAGAAGATAGCCAATCAAATTCCGGTTATTGTACAGAAAAGTGTGCAGGAACAGTCCAAAAAGCCAAAACGAAAAGGTTTCTTAGGCATATTCGGCAAAAAAAAGGAAGTAACTCCAGCAGTATCAACCACTATCCTTCATTCGGTCAATAGAAACGTAATCAGCGAACAGAAAGTGCAGGATCGCCAATTGTCGGAACAAGCCGACAGCCTTGCAGCTCGTAATGCAGAACTTAACAGACAACTGCAAGAATTGATTTGCCAAATAGAAGAAAAGGTACAAACCGAACTGCAAAGCCGGGAAAACGAAATAGTTGCCATGCGTGAAAAGTCATTTATGCAAGTAGGCGGTTTAATGGGATTCGTTCTTCTATTGTTGTTAATTTCCTACATCATCATACATCGTGATGCAAAAAGCATTAAACAATACAAGCACAAGACAACTGATTTGATAAGGCAACTGGAACAATCCGTACAACGGAACGAGGCACTGATAACGTCAAGGAAGAAGGCGGTACATACTATCACCCATGAACTGCGCACACCGCTGACAGCAATAACAGGCTATGCCGGACTGATACGGAAAGAACAGTGTGAGGATAAGTCCGGGCAGTATATCCAAAACATACTGCAATCCTCCGACCGTATGCGGGATATGCTTAACACTTTGCTTGACTTCTTCCGCCTGGACAACGGCAAGGAACAGCCCCGTCTGTCACCCTGCCGGATTTCAGCAATCACGCACACACTTGAAACGGAGTTCATGCCTGTTGCCGTGAACAAAGGGCTGTCCTTGTCCGTGAAGACTGGACACGATGCCATTGTATTGACCGACAAAGAGCGAATAATACAAATCGGGAATAACCTGCTGTCAAACGCTGTCAAGTTCACAGAAGAAGGCGGTGTTTCTTTGATTACTGAATATGATAATGGAGTTCTGACACTGGTCGTTGAAGATACAGGTACAGGCATGACAGAAGAGGAACAGAAACAAGCGTTCGGTGCGTTTGAACGTCTATCAAATGCCGCCGCAAAGGAGGGTTTCGGGCTTGGGCTTGCCATAATGCGTAATATTGTGTCGATGCTTGGCGGAACAATCCGTTTAGACAGCAAGAAAGGGAAAGGCAGTCGTTTCACAGTTGAAATTTCTATGCAGGAAGCTGAAGAACAGCTTGGATATACAAGCAATACACCTGTTTATCATAACAATAAATTCCATGATGTTGTCGCCATTGACAATGATGAGGTATTACTTCTGATGCTGAAAGAGATGTATTCCCAAGAAGGAATACACTGCGACACTTGCACCGATGCTGCGGCACTGATGGAAATGATACGCCAGAAAGAATACAGCCTGTTGCTGACAGACTTGAATATGCCCGATATAAACGGTTTCGAATTGCTGGAACTGTTGCGTTCGTCCAACGTGGGCAATTCACCAACAATCCCGGTGGTTGTGGCAACCGCTTCGGGCAGTTGTAACAAAGGGGAACTATTGGCAAAAGGCTTTGCCGGATGCCTGTTCAAACCGTTCTCCATATCGGAACTGATGGAGGTTTCCGACAGGTGTGCCATAAAAGCGACACCGGACGGGAAACCGGACTTTTCCGCCTTATTGTCCTATGGCAATGAAGCCGTCATGCTGGAAAAGTTGATAACTGAAACAGAAAAGGAAATGCAGGCGGTACGGGATGCAGCAAAAGAAAAAGACCTGCAAAAGCTGGATTCCCTGATCCACCACCTGCGCAGTTCGTGGGAGGTGCTCCGTGCCGACCAACCGCTGAATGTACTTTACGGATTGCTTCGTGGCGATGCTCTCCCGGATGGTGAAGCGTTAAGCCATGCCGTGACTGCCGTGCTGGATAAGGGAGTGGAAATAATACGGTTGGCAGAAGAGGAAAGGAGAAAATACGAAGATGAATAAGACAAAAATAATTGTGGTGGAAGACAACATCGTGTATTGCGAATATGTCTGCAATATGCTGTCACGGGAGGGCTACCGCAATATGAAGGCTTACCACCTCTCAACCGCGAAGAAACATCTGCAACAGGCAACAGATAATGATATCGTGGTTGCCGACCTGCGTCTGCCTGACGGCAGTGGCATAGACCTTTTGTGCTGGATGCGAAAGGAGGGAAAGATGCAGCCCTTCATCATTATGACCGACTACGCCGAAGTTAATACCGCCGTGGAAAGCATGAAACTCGGCTCGATAGACTATATTCCCAAACAGCTTGTGGAGGATAAACTTGTCCCCCTGATCCGTTCCATACTGAAAGAACGTCAGGCAGGACAACGCCGTATGCCTATATTCGCCCGTGAAGGTTCCGCCTTTCAGAAAATCATGCACCGCATAAGGCTGGTAGCCGCCACCGATATGAGCGTGATGATATTTGGTGAGAACGGCACGGGCAAGGAGCATATTGCCCACCTGTTGCATGACAAGAGCAAACGTGCAGGCAAGCCATTTGTGGCGGTGGACTGCGGTTCACTCTCCAAAGAGCTTGCACCGTCGGCTTTCTTCGGACACGTCAAAGGTGCATTTACAGGTGCGGACAATGCCAAGAAAGGATATTTCCATGAGGCGGAAGGCGGCACGTTGTTTCTGGACGAGGTAGGAAACCTCGCGTTGGAAACCCAACAGATGTTGCTCCGTGCCATACAGGAGAGGCGGTATCGCCCGGTCGGAGACAAGGCAGACCGGAATTTCAATGTCCGCATCATCGCTGCTACCAATGAAGATTTGGAGGTATCGGTGAATGAAAAGCGTTTTCGGCAGGATCTTCTGTACCGCCTGCACGACTTCGGGATAACCGTTCCTCCGTTGCGTGACTGTCAAGAAGACATTATGCCGCTGGCAGAGTTCTTCCGTGATATGGCAAACAGAGAGCTGGAGTGTAGCGTGAGCGGGTTCAGTTCCGAAGCACGTAAAGCGTTGCTGACACACGCATGGCCGGGCAACGTGCGGGAACTTCGGCAGAAAGTTATGGGTGCTGTATTGCAGGCGCAGGAAGGTGTTGTCATGAAAGAGCATCTGGAACTTGCCGTGACGAAACCGACCTCTACTGTCAGCTTCGCCTTGCGCAATGACGCGGAGGATAAGGAGCGGATATTGCGTGCGTTGAAACAGGCAAACGGCAACCGGAGTGTCGCCGCAGAACTGCTCGGCATAGGCAGGACAACACTATACAGCAAACTTGAAGAGTATGGACTTAAATATAAATTCAAGCAATCATAGCCCGTAATTCACTGAATTTGGCTATCTTTGCATAACATTTGAGAAAAACGGCGATTGGCAGGAGCTTTTCGCCGCCAACATATAGGATAAGACCGCAAGGCGTTTCAAGCGAAAATCTGGTAAATTGGAACTACGGAGACGATTGCGTGATGCTTATGCTATGCTTACGCATAGCGTGCATTCACGTACTCTCCGTAAAGGCTTTACCAGAGCCATCGCTTGAAGGTAGTGTGAATTGCACGCTACTTTTTTACCCTTGCCTAACGAAAGGAAACGATTATGGGTAAAGTTCAGATTCTCGCCGTACTGACGATGGACGGATGTCTTTCTTCAGAGTTATATGGCAAAGCGTATGAGGATTTACGCCTTGACCGCTGCGATATTGACAAAATAAGGGAAAACGCGCTTTACCATGTCACGCCGGACTACTCCATCTCCATGTTGGACGAATGGCGGAAAGACAATACCAACATCTGCTATCTCGCAGAAGCCACTCCCGACAATTCGGACTATATCAACGGGCTGTTGCGTATGCGGGTGGTGGATGAGATTATCCTATATACCGTGCCTTTCATATCGGGAACAGGACGGCATTTCTTCAAGTCGGCACTACCTGAAGTACGCTGGACACTCTCCTCACAAAAGAGTTTTTCCAACGGAGTATGCCGGAGCATCTATACACGTATGGAATCCGGGAAATAGTCGAAATGTTCCATAGAAGAACACTTTTATAATCCGTTTAATAAAGCAATGTTCTGAAAAAAAACATTTTAAGGCTACCACAATTCATGGCGGATAAAAAATATCAATTTTTATTTCACTGAAATCCAGTACGTTGTAAAGACCGTGCCGGATTTTTTGCTTTTTGGTCGCGATTTTTGCCAATATTATTCATGTGCGCATACCGAAAACAGAGTGTAAAATTTCAAAATTGACAGGACATGAATTATTTTTTATTGGCGGAAACAGATTTCTTCCGCCGGATAAACGAAGTCGGGGACTGCAATATGGAAAAAGCATACACGGCTTTCGCCACCCAAGTGATCGAACTGTGTATCGGCAGCCCGGACACGAACCGGACCATCATCGCGTTGGCTTACATCGAAATCGAATTACAGCATCATCCCGTGCGTAACCTTCCCGAAGAAAAGAAGGAAATAGCCAACTATGTCAGCAAGGCTCTCTCTTTCGTAAGGAAGATGCAGAAGTTTCTTGCCGCTCCCCAAGTGCCGCCACTCACATCCAACATCCAACCAACTATTGTTCCCTCTGCTAAAAGCGAAACGCAGAAGTCCCTGCAATGGACGGGCAACACCCTCGACCTCGTAGAATTGATTTACGGGTTGAGCGAGATGGGTTGCATCGACAACGGCGAGACACCCCTGAAGGTGCTCGCTCCTGCCCTCTATGAGTTCTTCGGGCTCGATACCAAGGAGTGTTACCGCTACTACTCCGCCATCAAACTGCGAAAGAATCCCAGCCGCACCTATTTCATCGACAAGATGCAGAAGAAACTCAATGAGAAGATTCGACGGGATGAGGAATTGGAGCGGATGAGGCGGTAAACGGGACAGTTCATTGGATAAAATCGCAGAAAGACGCGGAAATACACCTATATCGTAAAATATGAATAGCAAAAACTCCTGAAATACAAGAAAATGTAGTACCTTTGCAAAAATTTTTGCATTCATCACAGTATGGAAGTATTCAACAAACCGCCACTGACCTATGAAAAGCAGGTGGAACTGCTGCTTTCGCGAGGTCTGATAGTAACTGACAGGAAGCGTGCCGAAAGGCATCTCGCCAATATCAGTTACTATCGTCTCAGTGCGTACATGCTGCCATACAAGAAAAAGGAGGACGGCATTATTATTGATGCCTTTAAGGAAGGTACGACGTGGGATGACATTTACGACCTGTATGTGTTCGACCGCAAACTTCGCCTATTGGTGTTTGATGCCATAGAACGGCTGGAGGTGGCCATCCGAACGCAGATCATCTACCAGCTCAGCCACAAGTATGGTTCGCATTGGCAAGACAATGCCTATATCTTCAATCCTCCGAGAGAAGTCACGTTGAGGGACGGCAGGACAATCACCATTGACGTATATCGGGAAATCCAAAGCCATATCAAGGAACAGTTGCACAGCAACAGGGCAGAGGTGTTTATCCAGCATTACCACAACAAATACGGCACGCCGGAGAATCCGCCTTCATGGATGAGTGTGGAGATTATGTACTTCAACCATCTGTCGAAGATATGCACAGGCTTGAAGAACCGTGCCGACATCAACGGCATCGCATCCTATTTTGCCCTGCCTCCCAAGACCTTCTGCTCGTGGTTGCATACGATGAACTATGTGCGTAATATCTGCGCCCACCACTCGCGCCTGTGGAACCGTGACCTGAACATCGTACCGGAGAAACTATCGTTTTCAAAACGTCTGGTATGGATAAGCAACCCGGACACGGCAAAGCGGAGCAAGACCTACTACTTCTTCTGCATGATCAATTACATGTTGCAGGTGGCCAATCCTACCTCCCAGTTCAAAAGCAAGTTGAAGGAACTGCTCGAAGAGTATAAAAACGTCATTTCACTTGATTCAATGGGCTTTCCGCAAGGCTGGAAAGAGGAAAAAATGTGGGAAGATTGAAAAATAACGGAGAAAAAGTATGGCAGTTTCAGGAAAAAGCCGTACCTTTGCACTGTCAAAAAATAGAAAGTTTCAAAAACTCAAAGATAATAAGCCCTCCAGGCGAGCCGCAAGGCAGCATACTTGGAGGGCGTTCTTCATTTTAGGCGGTAGCGGAATCATTGTCCACTACTGCCTTTTTCTTACTTATTCTGCAACAGATGCTTCAGGCTTTCATCGCTGGCAATGCGCTCCAGCTCGTCCTTGACTATCTGCTTCACCTCGTCCTTGATGCGGTTGTAGTTTTCCTGCACCTTCTCCTTCATGCAGTCGTTGCCATGCTCGTCCGTGAAGTCCGTGATGACGGGAATGGGCTTGTAGGCTTTCGTCTCGGCGGCGACCTTCGCATTGTCCACCACAATCTCCGCATGGAAAATCTTCTGCTCGATGCGCTCGTCGAAGTTGTCGGAAACCGCACCCACGAACATGCCCTGCGTGAGGCCGGAAATCTTGCTGGGCGGGATGAGTGAGTCCATCTGCGTGTTGATGGAGGTGGAAACGTCCTGACGGTTGATGGAGATGGACTGCCGCTTCTGCAGCACCTTGCCGAAACGCTCCGAAAGCGTCTTGGCGGTCTCGCCCACCACCTGCCCGGAGAAGATGTTGCCGACGGTGTTCATCACCACCTTCGCCTCTTTGTCGCCATAGTCGCGCACCAGCTGCGAGAAGTCCTGAAAGCCCAGACAAACCGCCACCTTGTTGCTTCGTGCCGTGGCGATGAGGTTGTCCAGCCCCTTGAAATAGATGGTGGGCAACTCGTCGATGATGACCGACGATTTCAGCATCCCTTTCTTGTTGATGAGTTTCACGATACGGGAGTTATACAATCCGAGAGCCGCCCCGTAGATGTTCTGACGGTCGGGATTGTTGCCAACGCATAGGATTTTCGCCTCTTCTTTCAGCGCTATGGCCCGTGGGCTATCTTTTTCAGCCGCTTTCTCTCTCCCCTGAGGGCTACGCTGCCCTTCGTTAGCGGCGCCAGCAGTCTGCCGCTGTGGTCGTTTCAGCTGGCTAACGTCAGCTCCGGTCTGCTGTGGCCGCTTCTGCTGCTCGCCCCCGGCGCTTTCAGCCTCAGTTTGTGGTGAAAAAACTTTGTCTTTCAAAGAGATTCCGCAAGTCCGCGATATGCTCTAGAATTAGGATTAGCACCCTCTCATTAAACTATTTTTTAATAATTGTACGATTATTTTAAATATGCTACCGTGACGGTATAATCACTGGAGAAAAGTCTTATGAAAATCGCGGTTTATAGTACGAAGCAGTACGATAAAAAGTACCTGCAGCACGTTAATGATGCATACGGCTTTGAACTGGAATTCTTCGATTTCCTGCTGACAGCGAAGACTGCCAAAACCGCCAACGGTTGCGAAGCGGTATGTATCTTCGTCAATGACGACGGCAGCCGCCCGGTGCTGGAAGAGCTGAAGGCCCACGGGGTGAAATATATCGCCCTGCGCTGCGCCGGGTTTAACAACGTCGACCTTGAGGCGGCAAAGGAGCTTGGCCTGCGCGTCGTGCGCGTTCCAGCTTACTCTCCGGAAGCGGTCGCTGAGCATGCGATCGGTATGATGATGTCGCTCAACCGCCGCATCCACCGCGCTTACCAGCGTACCCGCGATGCCAATTTCTCCCTCGAAGGCCTCACCGGCTTCACCATGTACGGCAAAACCGCCGGGGTGATCGGCACCGGGAAAATTGGCGTAGCGATGTTGCGGATCCTCAAAGGCTTCGGCATGCGCCTGCTGGCGTTCGACCCGTACCCAAGCGCCGCCGCGCTGGAGCTGGGGGTGGAATATGTTGACCTCGCCACGCTGTACAAGGAATCGGACGTGATCTCCCTGCACTGTCCGCTGACCGACGAAAACTACCACCTGCTCAATCGCGAAGCCTTCGATCAGATGAAAGACGGGGTGATGGTGATCAACACCAGCCGCGGCGCCCTGATCGACTCTCAGGCGGCCATCGACGCCCTGAAGCACCAGAAAATTGGCGCGCTGGGGCTGGACGTTTATGAGAACGAACGCGATCTGTTCTTTGAAGACAAATCCAACGACGTGATCCAGGACGATGTCTTCCGCCGCCTCTCCGCCTGCCATAACGTGCTGTTTACCGGCCACCAGGCGTTCCTCACCGCCGAGGCGCTGATCAGCATTTCGGAGACCACTCTGGGTAACCTGCAGCAGGTCGCCAACGGCGAAACCTGTCCGAACGCCATCGTCTAATGCCTTTCCCTTTTGTGCTCCTCTCCCGGGGGGAGCACATTCAGATAATCCCCACAGATCCCCGCTGCGATACCGTTACACTGGCTTGGTTTTATTAGTTATGTGAATGTCTTGGAGTGAAAATGAACAAATTTGCGGCGCTTCTGGCGGCAGGTATGCTGCTGTCCGGCTGTGTCTATAACAGTAAGGTGTCCACCGGTGCGGAACAGCTGCAGCATCATCGTTTCGTGCTGACCAGCGTCAACGGCCAGGCGGTCAACGCCAGCGACCGGCCGCTGGAGCTCAGCTTCGGTGAAAAGATGGCTATTACGGGCAAGATGTATGTATCCGGCAATATGTGCAACGGCTTTAGCGGGGAAGGTAAAGTGTCGGACGGCGAGCTGAAGGTCAAATCGCTGGCGATGACCCGGATGCTGTGCCACGACGCCCAGCTCAATACCCTAGATGCGACGATCGGCAAGATGCTGCGCGAGGGTGCGCAGGTCGATCTGACGGAAAACCAGTTGACGCTGGCGACCGCCGACCAGACGCTGGTCTATAAGCTCGCCGACCTGATGCACTAGCCGGCGTTGAGGTGCCGCTGACGCTGCCCCGCGACGGGGCCGCTGTTAGTAGCCGCAGCTGCCGCCCGCCAGCGCCTGCTCGCTGCAGCGTTTGCCGTTCGGCAGCGCGCACATGCCAATCGCCGAACCATCGAGCTGACGAGCCACCGATAACGAGCCGCCTATCATGGCGCAGTTGGCCTGACCGGCGTCGCTCATCGCCGCCCGCATTCCCGGCGTGACGTGCGCCGCCGTGGCCTGCTGAACGGGTTCACTACTGCACGCGGACAGCAACAGCGCCGCACATCCTACTAACATCGCAGCTCGCATTCTCTCTCCCCTCGGAAACGTCTTAAAAAAGCAAACCCCAGAATAATAGGCAGCGTGGCGGGCGGCGTCGAGAGGGGAAGTACGTATTTATGCGCCTCATTAACATTTTCTAGCAAATTTTCGCCGAAAGCTTGATCTGCCTCGGCCATGTCGCCCGACGCAGGTGGTTCCTCTCCCGGCAGGCAGCCATTTTCTCCGCGAACCACGCAAAATATTGATCTGGTCACGGGTACCCGGCGCATTGAGGACACAAATGCAAAAATGGCGGGGTCAGCGGTTTGCTAAACTACCCCTTATATAATTACAGGGCGCGTCGCGGTTTCACGCGTCCATTCTTTTGCGCAATGTAAGGGTGTCTTCATATGATTACGATTGATGGTAATGGCGCGGTCGCTTCCGTCGCGTTTCGCACCAGTGAAGTTATCGCCATCTACCCGATCACGCCCAGTTCAACGATGGCGGAACAGGCTGACGCCTGGGCCGGCAATGGGCTGAAAAACGTCTGGGGCGATGTTCCCCGCGTGGTCGAAATGCAGTCGGAGGCGGGCGCCATTGGCGCCGTACATGGCGCGCTGCAGACCGGCGCCCTCTCCACCTCCTTTACCTCATCGCAGGGCCTGCTGCTGATGATCCCTACGCTGTACAAACTGGCCGGCCAGCTGATGCCGTTTGTGCTGCACGTCGCCGCCCGCACTGTCGCTACCCATGCGTTGTCGATCTTCGGCGACCATTCCGATGTCATGGCCGTCCGCCAGACCGGGTGCGCCATGCTGTGCGCCAGCAGCGTTCAGGAAGCGCAGGATTTCGCGCTAATCTCGCATATCGCCACCCTGCAAAGCCGGGTGCCGTTTATTCATTTCTTTGATGGTTTCCGTACTTCGCACGAAATCAACAAAATCGCCCCGCTGGCGGATGACACTATTCGCGCCCTGCTGCCGCAGGATAAGATCGCTGAGCATCGCCAGCGCGCGCTCAACCCGGAACACCCGGTGATCCGCGGAACCTCGGCCAACCCCGACACTTACTTCCAGTCCCGGGAAGCTACCAATCCGTGGTACGACGCGGTGTATGACCATGTCGAGAAAGCGATGGACGATTTCGCTGCCGCCACCGGCCGTAAGTACAAACCGTTTGAGTTTTACGGCCACCCGCAGGCAGAGCGCGTGATCGTCATTATGGGCTCGGCCATCGGCACCTGCGAAGAGGTGGTCGATGAGTTGCTGAGTCGCGGCGAGAAAGTCGGCGTGCTAAAAGTCCGCCTCTATCGCCCGTTCTCCGCCGCCCACCTGCTGGCGGCACTGCCGGAGAGCGCCCGCGCGGTTGCCGTACTGGATCGCACCAAAGAACCCGGCGCGCTTGCCGAACCGCTTTACCTCGACGTGATGACCGCCCTGGCGGAAGCCTTTAACCGCGGCGAGCGCGAGACGCTACCGCGCACTATCGGCGGCCGCTACGGTCTCTCCTCCAAGGAGTTTGGTCCGGAATGCGTACTGGCGATATTCAGTGAACTGCAGGCCGCCCAGCCGAAGCCGCGCTTTACCGTCGGGATCTATGATGACGTGACCAACCTGTCGCTGCCGTTGGGCGAAAATACCCTGCCGGCAGAGGCCAAGCTCGAGGCCCTGTTCTACGGCCTCGGCAGCGACGGCAGCGTGTCAGCCACCAAAAACAACATCAAAATCATCGGCAACTCGACCCCATGGTTCTCCCAGGGCTATTTTGTCTATGACTCGAAGAAAGCGGGCGGCCTCACCGTCTCGCATCTGCGGGTCAGCGAAAAACCGATTCGTTCATCGTATCTGATTTCGCAGGCTGATTTCGTCGGCTGCCACCAGCTGCAGTTTATCGATAAATACCAGATGGCCGAGCGGCTGAAGCCCGGCGGCATTTTCCTGCTCAACACGCCGTACAGCGCCGATGAGGTCTGGTCCCGCCTGCCCCAGGAAGTCCAGGCCACCCTGAATCAGAAAAAAGCGCGTTTTTACGTGGTCAACGCGGCAAAGATCGCCCGCGAATGCAGCCTCGGGGCGCGCATTAATACCGTGATGCAGATGGCCTTTTTCCATTTAACCCAGATCCTGCCGGGTGATAGCGCGCTGGCGGAACTGCAGGCAGCCATCGCCAAAAGCTACAGCAGCAAAGGTCAGGAGCTGGTGGAGCGCAACTGGCAGGCGCTGGCCCTGGCCCGTGAATCATTGGCGGAAGTACCGCTCCAGCCGGTGAACGCCAGCAGTCCGAACCGCCCGCCGGTGGTCTCCGACGCCGCGCCGGATTTCGTCAAAACGGTCACCGCCGCGATGCTGGCCGGCCTCGGCGATGCGCTGCCGGTCTCCGCTCTGCCGCCGGACGGCACCTGGCCCATGGGGACCACCCGCTGGGAGAAACGCAACATCGCCGAAGAGATCCCCATCTGGAAGGAAGCGCTGTGTACTCAGTGCAACCACTGCGTCGCCGCCTGCCCGCACTCGGCGATCCGCGCCAAAGTGGTCGCCCCGGAAGAGATGGAGAACGCCCCTGCCAGTCTGCACTCGCTGGACGTAAAATCCCGCGATATGCGCGGACAGAAATACGTTCTGCAGGTCGCCCCGGAAGACTGCACCGGCTGCAACCTGTGCGTCGAAGTGTGCCCGGCAAAAGACCGCCAGAACCCGGAGATCAAGGCCATCAATATGATGTCCCGCCTGGAGCATGTGGAAGAGGAGAAGGTCAATTACGAGTACTTCCTCAACCTGCCGGAAATCGACCGCAGCAAACTGGAGCGCATTGATATTCGCACCTCACAGCTGATCAGCCCGCTGTTTGAATACTCCGGCGCCTGCTCGGGCTGTGGCGAAACGCCGTATATCAAACTGCTTACCCAGCTGTACGGCGACCGAATGCTGATTGCCAATGCCACCGGCTGCTCCTCCATTTACGGCGGCAACCTGCCCTCGACACCGTACACTACCGACGCCAACGGCCGCGGCCCGGCGTGGGCCAACTCGCTGTTTGAGGATAACGCCGAATTCGGGCTCGGCTTCCGCTTGACCGTCGACCAGCATCGCCAGCGCGTGATGCGCCTGCTGAGCGAATTCGCCGACAAGCTGCCGGCAGAGCTGAACGCGGCGCTGCACGCCGAGGCGACGCCGGAAGTTCGCCGCGAACAGGTGGCGGCCCTGCGTCAGGCGCTGGCCGGCGTGGCGGGAGCTGAAGAGCTGCTGACCGATGCCGACGCGCTGGTGGAGAAATCCGTCTGGCTGATCGGCGGCGACGGCTGGGCTTACGATATCGGCTACGGCGGACTTGACCATGTTCTTGCCAGCGGCGAAAACATTAACGTAATGGTATTTGATACCGAAGTATATTCCAATACCGGCGGCCAGTCCTCCAAAGCAACACCGGCAG
>OHBN01000298.1_pt1 | contig 16448 bp, 20 predicted proteins | sample 1577381 | NCBI WGS metagenome assembly OHBN01 (sample SAMEA3879520, study PRJEB24766) | human gut metagenome | biome: human-associated habitat; feature: feces | place: USA | collected 1985/1987
AACACAACCCGCTACGGGGGAGACTTACCCGAAATCTGATTTATTCAACAAAGCCCCGTGGCGATTCAAAATACGCTGATCCCGCCACTCGAGTTCTTCCATGAAGCAGATGACCTTCGCCGACGCCGAGTATGCCGGCAAGGGCAAGCAGACCCGCAAGGAACTGTTCCTGATCGAGATGGATCAGGTGGTGCCGTGGAAAGGGCTGATTGCCCTGATCGAACCGCATTATCCGAAAGGCGAAGGTGGTCGCCCGGCGTATCCCTTGATGGCGATGCTGCGTATCCATCTGATGCAGAACTGGTTCGGCTACAGCGATCCGGCCATGGAAGAAGCGCTGTACGAGACGACCATCCTACGTCAGTTCGCCGGACTGAGCCTGGAGCGTATTCCTGACGAAACCACCATCCTCAACTTCCGTCGTCTGCTGGAGAAACATGAGCTGGCAGCCGGCATCCTCTGCGTGAACAATGGCTACCTGGGGGATCGCGGTCTGTCGCTGCGCCAGGGCACTATCGTCGATGCCACGCTGATCCACGCGCCCAGTTCAACCAAGAACCAGGACGGCAAGCGCGACCCGGAAATGCACCAGACCAAGAAGGGGAACCAGTATTACTTTGGCATGAAGGCGCACATCGGCGTTGATGATGAATCGGGGCTGGTACACAGCGTGGTGGGCACGGCAGCCACCGTGGCGGATGTCACCCAGGTCGACAAACTGCTGCACGGCGACGAGAACGTCGTCTGCGCCGATGACGGCTACACAGGCGTCGAAAAGCGCTCCGAGCATGCCGACCGAGAAGTGATCTGGTAGGTCGCAGCACGCCGCAGCACCTACAAGATGCTCGATAAACGCAGCGCCCTGTACAAAGCCAAGCGCAAGATCGAGAAGGCCAAGGCGCAAGTGCGAGCGAAGGTAGAGCCCCCGTTTCGCGTGATCAAGCGGCAGTTCGGCTACACCAAGGTACGTTTCCGAGGGCTGGTGAAGAACACTGCACAACTGGTGACGCTGTTTGCCCTGTCGAGCCTATGGATGGCCCGCCGACATTTGCTGGCAAGCGCAGGAAAGGTGCGCCTGTAATGCGGAAAATGGCCGTCGCAAGGTGCTCGCGACGGCTGAAAGCACCGAAATGAGCGAGTGATCCGATCGTTTTTGATCGGTTCACCGCTTTCAAAATCAGCAGTGGCTGAAGTCAGCCGGAAATACAGGGCTACTTCAGACCATCCCTAGCTAGGGCTCGTAGTTCGGCGCAAGGCTGAAGTCGCTTGGCTGCTTCGCTGTGCAGATCCATGACCCACTTTCCATCAAACTCCCGGTTGTAGTTCCACAAGCATCTCGCGAGTCTTGCGGGCCCGCTCCACTAACAAGACCACAACATCTCCAACGTTCTTGTCGTCTAGCCGGGCCTGTAATGTGGTGACGTCGTCAACGGCGATACCGTCGATGCTGATAACGCGATCGCCGGGCACGATGCCGCCTGCGGTGACCTCGACGCCGACGAGCCCGGCCCTGTGCGCCGCCGAGCCCGGCGTCACGCGCAATACGAATACGCCCTTACTGCCGGTCAGCGCCTGCAGACGCGTGTTGAGCTGCTCATCCACCTCGATGCCCAGCGCCGGACGGATGTACTTGCCGGTCTTTATGAGTTGCGGCACCACGCGCATGACGGTATCGACCGGCACCGCAAAGCCTATGCCGGCCGAGGCGCCAGACGGACTGTAGATGGCGGTATTGATGCCGATCAGCCGCCCAGCCGAATCGAGCAGCGGGCCACCGGAATTGCCGGGGTTGATGGCGGCGTCGGTCTGGATCAGGTGATCGATGGCCGGGCCGCCCGCTTCTCCCGGCAACGAGCGGTCGAGCGCGGAGACGATACCAGTGGTGAGCGTCCAGTCCAGGCCGAAGGGGTTGCCGATAGCAAACACCTTCTGACCCACCTTGAGGTCGGCACTGGTGCCGACCGGCACGGCCGGCGGGCGCTTGAAACCGACGCCGATCTTGAGCACGGCGATGTCGTGCGCGGGGCTCGTCCCCACCAGCGCGGCCTGGTAGTCGCGGCCGTCGGCCAGTTTGACGGTGGCTTCGGACGCGCCCTGGATGACGTGGAAGTTGGTGACGACGTGGCCGGCGTCGTCCCAGATGAAGCCCGAGCCAGTGCCGCGCGGCACGGAGAACACGTTGCGCGTCCAGACATCGCGTACTAATTGCGCGGTGGTGATGTAGACCACCGAGGCGCGCGATTTTTCGAACAGTTCGATGGTGGTTTTCTCGTCCGCCGCCAGATCGCCACGCGCCATCACGGTGCGTTCTGCTGCCTCGCGCGGACTGAACCAGGCCCCGATGGCGGGCAGAAACTGCCACAGCAGCATGAGCGCGGCAATACAGGCGGTGATGAAGAGCCAGCGCCGGACGAAGCGGTCCGGCGCTGGGCGTTGATACGGGTCGAGATAGGCCATGAGACGTCTCCTGTTGATGGGCAATCAGCGCCACAGCCCGCTCGGGCGCCAGCGCGGTGGGCGCGTCGCTAAAGCGGATTCCGGCAAAAAATGGGGCGCGCGGAGTGGCAACGCTGATGCTGGCCCAGGCGCCAACGTCAGCAGGCGTGCGATGCGCTCTTGCGTTGCCGGACGCGTGCGCAAGCAGGAGGGCTCGGGATTGCCCCATCCCGGCCATAGCCAGGCACGCCAGGAGCGGCTGACCCGCTCGATTTTCGCCAGCGCGGACGCCAGCCCCTGCGGGTCGCCAGTCAGTTCCGCCGCAAGGCGGTCAGCGTCGAACTCACGCACGCGAGACAAGCCGAGCTGTGCGAGCAGGGCCAGTTGGGGCGATGCGGCCAATAACAATAGACCAGGCCAATAGACCTCCGCCGCGCCAACCAGCAGCGCGGGCAGGCTGAGCAGGATCGCGATCTGTCCCATAAGGGCCAGTAGGCACGTGAGGCGACTGACGGAATCCGCCAGCCCCATGACACGCAGATCCTCATTAGCGATGTGCGCGACCTCGTGTGCGAACACACCCGCCAGCTCGCGTGGGCTCAGGCTGCGCAGCAGGCCATCGGTGAGGGCGATCGATGCCTCCTGCTTCGATCCGGTGGCGAAGGCGTTGACGACGGCACTGGGCACATAGTGCGGCACCGGCGTGGCGGGCAAACCGGCACGGGCGGGCAGCTCGCGCAACAGGGCCCACATCTCGTGGGCTTGTTGCGGGTGCAAGGCCCGTACGCGGTACAGGCGCAAGCTCAGCGCCGACGCGGCTACCGGTTCCAGCAGCAACGCACCTGCAACGGCAAACAGCGCGAGCCACAGGCAGCCTTCCCCAAATGGCAGTCTCCCTGCTGCGGCTGCGATCCCGACCAGGGTCAGGACCAACAGCCCGGTCTGCAGGCGGTTGAGCCAGCGGTGTTGCAAGAGCGCAGTGCGCGGATCACTCGGATGATGACGGGTCATGCTCAGAGGTCTCGGCGGCGCGGTCGCCGCGCTTGCGCAGCAGCCAGTAGGTCGCACCCAGAGCCAGCGTGGCGCCTGCCAGCGCGGCTATCTTTGCGGGGCTCGCGTCGGAGTCGAGGATCACGAACTTGCGGGAGAGTGCGATCACCGCGATCAGGACCACCGTCTTAACCTGGATGATGCTGTCCCGACGCAGCGCCACGCGCACGATGGAATGCTTGAACTCCATCGCGATCAAGAGCGTCATGATCATGCCGAACACGCTCTGGAATACCTTGTGGTCCAGGGGATTGAAGGCATCGAGAACCAGCAGCGTGAAGACGATGGAGATGAGCTGGAACAGCGACACCATGATGATGACGGCGATCACCGCCGACAGCACGAGCGCGACGACCTGCTCGAAGCGCTCGTAAAAACTCATGATGGCCAATTGGTCACGCAAGACCTGAAATGGGTTAAGGCGTTTTGATTTCATGACTATGAACTCCCTGGAAAACGGCTGCTGTCGAGACGGCGGCGCATTGCGCTGATGTGTCCTTCAATCAACTCGGTCGACATGCCAAGCGTCGACATCACCTGTTCCGCCAGCCCAATAGCTGCGGCAAAGGATTGCTGATACACGCGCACGTTAGGCATGGCGCGAAATGCATCGGCCGCGGTCGTACTTCTGCATGACACCCACAAGGTTAGCGCCGGACGGCGCTCGGCAATCGCCTGGGCGATGCGCAACGCTTGCTGGGCATGGGCGAACGTTAGCACCACCAAGTGCGCATGCGTCAAGCCGGCAGCCAGCAAGGTATCGGGCCGACTGGCATCGCCATGGAACACCGGCGCGCCGGCGGCACGCGCGGCCTCTACCTTCTGCGCGTCCGCCTCCAGCAGCAGATGCGCCACGCCGGCGTGGCGAAGAATCTCGCTGACTGTCAGGCCAAGCTCGCCCGCGCCGCAAACGATGACATGGTCTCGATATCGCGTCGTCTGCGCGGCGATCTCGACTTCTTCAGCCTGGGGTGGCTGAATGACGCCGCCGGTGCGGCTCAAGAACCGGGCAAGTACATCGTGATGGCGGATCAGTAGCGGTGCCAGGGCCATGCTGAGCACCAGCGCGACCAGCATGGGTTGGACGACGATCGCGGGGATCAGATGCTGCTGCAAGACCGTGCCCAACAACAGCAGGGCGAACTCGCCGCCGTGCCCCAACGCTATGCCCGTGCGCCAGGCATCGAGGGCGGACAGGCGCGTCGCCCGCAAGGCCAGCGTATTGAGCAGGATCTTGACCGGTACCAGCACCACCAGCCACGCCAGCACCGCCAGCGGTGCCGAAAGAATCTGTGCTGCGTCCAGTTGCAGGCCGATGGTCACGAAGAACACGCCCGACAACACATCGCGAAACGGCCTGAGGTGGCTTTCCATGTGGTGCCGGAAGTCGCTCTCGCCCAGCACCATCCCGGCGAGGAAGGCCCCCAGGGCGGCGGATACGCCGACCGCGTGCGCAGCAGCGGCGGCAGCCACCACCACGCACAAGGAGACGAGCACGAACGATTCCTCGTGGCCCCGCCGCGCCACCCAGCCCAGCAGGCCATGCAACAGACGGCGCGAGACGAGGGCCGCTGCCGCGAACAGCAGCAGCACACCGAATACTTCGAGCAGCACATGCTCGATCTTCGGCGACTCGCCGCGCGCCCAGATCGCCAGCAAGGCCAGCAGGGGCACGCTGGCCAGGTCCTGAAAGACCAGCACGGCGATGGCACTGCGTCCGTGGCGGGTGGTGAGCTCGCCTTGGTCGGCCAGTTGTCGGCTGACCAGCGCCGTGGACGACATGGCCGCCGCAGTGCCGAGCAGCGCGGCGCTCTGGCCGGGCTGCCCCAGCCACATCAATAGCAGGATCAGCGGCGGGGCCACGGCGATCATCTGCAGAGCGCCCGCCATCAGCACCGTCCTGCGGGCGAGCCAGAAGTCTCCGAGGGAGAATTCCAGTCCGACCATGAACAACAGCAGCGCCACGCCCAGCTCGGACAGAAAGCTCAGCGTCTCCCCCGGCGCGATCACGCCGATGACTGAGGGGCCCAGTACAACGCCGACAGAGAGATACCCCAGCAAGGCGGGCACTCTGAACGCCGCCGTGGCCATCGCCGCCAGGCTGCAAGCCGCCAGCAGGATTAGCGTAGTGCCGAGCAAGCCCTGCATCGGTCAGCGCCCCACTTGCGTCGACGTCCAGCGCACGATGTCCTGCGCGCCCATCGCGCCGGCCTGACGGGCGATCTCCCGCCCACCCTGGAACAGGGCGAGCGTCGGGATGCTGCGGATACCGAACTGCGCGGCCAGGTGGGGCTCAGCCTCGGTATTCACCTTCGCCAGCCGGATCCTCGGTTCGAGCTGGTGCGCCGCTTGCTGGAACTGTGGCGCCATCATCTTGCACGGCCCGCACCATGGCGCCCAGAAATCGACCAGCAGCGGCAGATCGCTGCGCTCCACGTGGCGCGAGAACGTCGCCGTGGTCAACTCGATGGGCTCGCCCGTAAACAAGGGCTGCTGGCAGCGGCCACAGTTGGGATGTTCCGATAGCTTCGCAGTCGGTACGCGGTTGATGGACTGGCAATGCGGGCAGACGAGGTGAAGATCATTCTTCATGGTTCGCCTCCTTGGACCACAGTGAGGCTGCCTCGCTTCGGGTCACAGACAATGCCGACCAATCAACGCCTTGGAGCCAATCGTTCCCGTTTTTGCTTACTCCGGCCTCTTCCAGATGAGCAGCGATGAATGCTTCGGCCTGCATGAGCCACCTTCGGACAGCATCTTCCTTACTAGGGATCAGCAGGATTTCAGAGACGCTGCTGGCATTCAGCCCGTCCACACGGATAAGCAGAAAAATGCGCCGCCACAAACGCGGCATGTCCTTCAGCAGGTCAAATGCAAAAGCGAACTCGCTCGACCGATCAATCAGCTCCTCCTGTTCCGCGATCGTTGCGACATCGGGATGCTGACTGCCAGCGAAAATATCGGCCAGCTTGAGTGTGTCATCGTGCTGATAAAATTCGAAGATTTCCTCTTCCACCATGGCCTCGGCCACGTCTTGGGCATCCGGTTCGACCGGCGCGTCCAGAGAAACGAATTCGCCAAATTGCCGGCTGCTTGCCACTTCGTTATCCAGGACGGCGAACAGATGCTTCAAAAGACCGGTGTAAGCCTCTTTTTCCCCCGGCACGGATTGCCATTCCACCTTAGCTCGGACAATCGCTTCATCCACCACGTCGCGCAGCGTCGGATAATCGCGCGGTAAATCGCCGACGGCCCGCAGATAAGCCAGCTCACGCCTTGCGACAGCCTCAAGTTTCGACAGTAGAGGCATTCGGGTCACCTCGGCCTCATGGTCGGCTGATGCGGGTTTTGCGGCAATCCGCACCTTGAGCTCGCGCAAGCGCTCGCGTCGTGCTTTGCGCTTGATTTGATCCTGAGCATGCAGTCGGTCAAAATGCTTCTTGACCTGACGGAACAACGACTGTGCGAGCATCTGCGCGAGGGGCGTCAGCTCGTCATGTGATGCAGTAACGCTGACAATCTTTTTGCCGGGCAGGTGCATATAGCCACTGGCCAGAAATTGCCGCTTGATCTTGTCGCGATCAAGGACGATTTGAAGTCGCGCTGAATCTTTAGTGTGTTTGTCGAGCAATGGCTTGAGGGCGTGCTCGATCACATTTCCCAAAGCTCTCTGCCAAGGTTCATGAAACTCTTTGTCGATAGCTCGATAGCTATATTGTATCTGCATGTATGACTCCTTCGATGTCATTTCTATGGAGGCATGAATCGAGGATGCTCATATCCATAGATTTTGGTTTGGCACGCTCTTACCCCAGGCGCGTTTTGCGAAGACTCCAACTCAAAAACAAAAGCGTGACGCCATAGACTGCCGCATGGAAACCCAACAGCCAGCCTGCGGCCACGAATGACTCGACCGGACGGGTAAAAAATATCCACAAGACGATAGCACCAAGGATAATCGAGAGCAGTCCACTGAGGGCAAGCCAGATTTCACCCTTGATTTCCCGACGCAGCCGAACGGCGGCGGATATCTCCAGCACACCGGTGAAAATCGCCCAGAAGCCCACGCTAGCCCATAAAAAAGAAGCCAAGACTATTGTGGCGACCCAAGGAGCAACCAGGACGACGACGCCCGTAAGTATGCCGACAATGCCGCTGAACAGCAGCCAGCCCCAGCGCTCTTTTTTCTGGATATGGCGCACCGCTGCAAACAAGTTGAACGCGCCATTGACCAAGGAAAATGCGCCGAACATGATGGTCATGGCCAACAGAGCCGATTGTGGCATCCAGAACGCGAGGGCTGCAAAAATCAATGCCAAGACACCGCGCAGCACAAAAAGCCACCAATTTTGGCTCAGCGAACACAGTGCTTTGGTGGGGTCATCCGCATTGGAATTGGCGATGGTGTCTGTGTTCATGCAATATCTCCTAAAGATCTATACAAAATAAAAAATCAAACACTCATGGGACAAGAGAGGGGGCGCTATGCGCCCCCTCTCCAGCGGTTTCAGAACAACCTGGACAGTTTTGCCTTGACTTCATCGAGCCAGCCTTTTCCGCAGCCTCCCCCTCCCGTCTTTTCCTTGATTTTCTTGAGTTCAGCGTACAGGGGCTCAAAGTCCTTCCTTTTTCCATAGCCCAGCAGTTCTGCCATTTCCAACTGCTGCCGGGCTTCGTTCAACAATGTCTCCAGGCGCTCATTGGATGCTTCGCTGCGCTGACCATCTTCTACCAGGGGCTCGGCGCGCTTCAGGAGCAGCTTCGCACGCAGGACGGGCAGCGGAAGCACGCTGCGCTCCTCGACCAGCGTGCTGAGCGCTGACTGCAGCGCGGCTTTGGCTTCTTCGATCTTGCCCTGATCGATCAGCGGCACGACTGCCTTCACGGCTGCGGGATAGGACGCCAAAGGGATGTTGGTGACCGTGATCACGATTTCACTGGCCAGCAAAGCCAGCACGTGGCGAGCCTGTTGCACCTCGCCATGTTTGAGGGCATCCAGCGCCTCGTCGGTCATCGCCTCAATGGTTTCCGTGTTGGCGAACAAGTCGTGCACGATGGTGCGCACATCAACGCCGGCCAGGGCGAGCGTGGGTTCGCGCGCGACGATCAGCTCCAGCTTTCCCGTCACTTCGGCCAGCGTTGCCAATGCGCGTGCAGTGTCCTTGCCGTCAAGTGCGGCCAGCGCTGATTTGGTCAGCGACAAGGCCGAGACTGCCTCATCGAGGACTTGTTTACGTTTGTCTGCCGCCTGCGAGTCCGTTTCTTTCTGAACCTCAGGCTGTACCTCCGTGACGACGTCAGGCTTGGACTCTGGACTGACAGGAAGGCTGCTTACCGCGGCCTGTTCGTTTTTTCCTTCGTTCGTCGCATTGGGATTCGGTGTTTGCTCATTCATGGTGATATGCCTCGTATGAGATAGTGAAAATAGGCGAATCTATTGGGGCTGAATGCGAACATCGCGAGACTGACCGACAGAGCAGTCAGCCCCTTCATCACCTCAAAACAGCTTTTGGATGCGCGTCTTCAACTCGTCGAACCATCCCTTGCCGCTTTTGCCACCAGCCGACTTTTGCTCAATGGACTTCACCTGATCGAAGATGGGTTTGAAGTCCGCCTTCTTGCCATAACCCAGGATCTGCGCCATCTCGATCTCCGTGCGCACGGACGACAGCAAGGTGCTGAGCTCCTCGTTCTGCTTGGCATCGCGCCTGTCGGTCTCGGCCAGCTTTTCAGCTTTTGCCATCGCGGCTTCGGCCCGTAGCACGGGCAGAGGAAAGGCGACCGAGGTCACCACCAGCGTGTTCAGTGCTCGGGCGAGTTCCGCTTTGGCGTTGTCGATCTTGCCGCTGTCGATGAGCCGTGCGGCCGACTTGATCGCTGCCGGGTACGTTGCCATCGGAAGGTTGTCGGTTTGGATTACGATTTCGCTGGCCAGATTGGCAACGATGGGCCGGGCCTTTTGCACCTCGCCATCACCCAACAACTCCCGAGACAACTTGACCGCTTTCTTTACCGATTCCACGTTGGCGTGGATATCGTGGGTGATGACGCGTACATCGACCGGCGCCAAAGCAAGTTTGGCGTCGCGTGCCAATACCAGTTCCAGCTTTCCGCTGGCCAGTTCCAGCGCAGCAAGCGCCTCCTTGGTCTTGTTTGCATCAAGGAGGGTCAAAGCCTCCTGGGTCTTGGTGAGCGCCGTGATGGCGTCTTGAGTGAGCTCGGCACGCTTTTTATCGGCTTCCCGGGCGGCCTTGTCATCTACCTGTGGCTGTGCCGCCTTGGATGCGGCAGAGGGTGCTGCAGCACCTGGGCTAGAACCTGCCGCCGATTGGGCCAGAGCCGGTCCGCTCAGTCCGACGACGACCGCCAGGGCAAGTGCGGAGAAGGTGTATTGTGGCTGTTTGATATTCATGATCTTGGGCTCTTGATTGAAGTTAGTTGACTGAGATTTCAATCTGTTTCGGTTTGGCTTGCTCGGCCTTGACAAGCCGCACTTCCAGCACGCCGTCTTTCATGGAAGTCGTCACCTTGGTCGGATCAACGTTGTCAGGCAAGACAAAGCTGCGCACAAAGCGGCCATAGGCACGTTCGATGCGGTGGAACTTCTTGCCCTGCTCCTCTTTTTCCAGTTTGCGCTCGCCGCTGATGGTGAGCACACCGTTTTCCGCGCTGACGCGCACGGCATCCCTGGGGACCTCCGGCAGATCCAGCTTGAGGAGGAATGCGTTCTCATCCTCGCTGATGTCCGCCATTAGAGCCCAGTCCGCCGTGGTCTTGGCTTCGTTGCCGGTACGGGCGCCCTGTCGCTGGGGTATTCGTCCGAACATCGTCGCCAGGCGGTTTTGCAATTCATCCAGTTCCCGGAAGGGGTCCCACGGAGTCAATGCAGACATATCGGTTCTCCTTGAACAATGCCGACGAATTGGATGACGCACTGAACAGAGCCGTCGGTTAACTCTGAATGGCACCTACTACTGTTTTCAGTTCCGAACAAGTCCTTGAGTCAATTGACGGATATCGCTTTCGTCGAGCGTTTCCCGCGCCAGCAGCTCGCGCGCACAGCGCTCCAGCACCGCGCGGTTGATGTCGAGAATCCGGTAGGCGCGCTCGAACACGCCCATCACGATGTCGCGGATAGCCTGATCGATGCGCGCCTGGATCGATTCGGCCACCCGGCAACAGCCTTGGCCAGCAATGTCTTGCCGGTGCCCGGTGGGCCGACCAGCAACACGCCCTTGGGAATGCGCGCCCCGAGACGGCCATAGTCCTGCGGATTCTTCAGGAAATCGACGATCGCGACCAGCTCCGCCTTGGCCTCATCCCCCCCCGCCACATCGGCGAACGTCACACCGGTGTTCTTTTCCACGAACACCTTGGCGCGGCTCTTACCGATGTTGAGAAACCCGCCCATGCCCTGCTTCTCGGCGAAGCGGCGGAACAGGAAGAACCAGACGCCAAAGAAGGATACCGCTGGCAGGATCCACGACAGCACATCGCTCAGCCAGGTGCTCTCCAACACGCAGGCATAGGGTACGTCGTACTTCGACAGGCGATCGGCAAGATCGGGTTCGACCCTCGTTGCCACGATCGTCGTCTTGCCCCGGCTGTCCGGCGACTTCAGGCGCCCGGTCACCGTACGATCCGACACCAGCACTTCGGCCACGCGCCCCTCGTCCAGCGCCTTCTCGAACTCGCTGTAGGGCACCGGCTCGACGGTTTTCGCCGTCTGCCAGTAGCTCTGCAAACTCAGCAACAGCAGGAGGGCAACGATCCAGTAGCCGGTATTCCATTGATTCTTTTTTTCCATGGACCGTGTTCCTCGAAAGTCGAGTTGCCAGAGGATCAGGTGAACAGACGGGCCGCACCGTCACGCAAACGGATGGCCAGCGAGCGGGAGGGCAGTGCCGCCGCTGATGAGCAGCCCCCACGGCGTGGCCGACCGCGGATCACGCTTGTAGACGACCGCGTGACCCGCGGCCACAACCGCCACCGCGATCGATGCCAGGGAGGCTGCCCATGCCAGGCCGATGGGGTCGGACACGGCAGCCTCGCCCGCCATCAAGATGCGTCGCTCGCCGACTTCTTCTTGCTCGAGTCTTTGCCAGCGTCGCCGTGCGGCGTCTCGGTCGCCTTCGCGACATCCGGCTGCTCCGGCTCGGCCGGGGTCTGCGGTGGCTCTTTGCGTTCGAACACCACGCGTTCGGCCTTGTCGTCCCAGCGTGCGCTGGCGTGATCGCCCTTGCCGATGCCGCCACCGAGCATCTCGCGCGCCAGCGCAGTTTCCAGCTCGCTGCGGATCAGGCGCTTGAGTTCACGCGCACCGAACTCGGGCTTGTAGCCTTCTTCCGCGAAATGGTCGATCAGCGTCTGATCGAAAGTGAGCGTCACGCCCTGGCTGGCGGCGCTGCGCGCCACGCGATCGAGCTGCAGGCCGACGATGTGGCGGATCTCCTCCTTGCCCAGCGCATGGAAGACGATGATCTCGTCGATGCGGTTGAGGAACTCGGGCCGGAAGTGGCCGCGCAGCACGTCCATGACCTCGGCCTTGGTCTTTTCGTACTCCTCGCCAGCCGCCTCACGCGCCTTCAGCCGTCGCTGGATGATGTCCGAACCCAGGTTGGACGTGGCGATGATGATGGTGTTGGTGAAATCCACCACCCGGCCCTTGCCGTCGGTGAGGCGACCGTCGTCGAACACTTGCAGCAGGATGTTGTAGACGTCAGGGTGTGCCTTCTCGATCTCGTCGAGCAGCAGCACGCTGTAGGGCTTGCGCCGCACCTTCTCGGTGAGCTGACCGCCTTCGTCGTAACCGACATAGCCCGGAGGCGCGCCCACCAGCCGCGCCACGGTATGGCGTTCGCCATATTCCGACATGTCGATGCGCAACAGGGCGTGCTCATCGCCGTAGATCGATTCGGCCAATGCCTTGGCGAGCTCGGTCTTGCCCACCCCGGTCGGGCCCAGAAACAGGAAGGTAGCCACCGGTTTACTGCCTTCGCGCAGGCCGGCGCGGGATAGCCGCACGGCATCGGCCACGGCACGGACCGCCTCGTCTTGTCCCACCAGGCGCTCGTGCAGCCGTTGTTCCAGGTGCAGCAGCTTTTCGCGCTCTTCCACCGTCAACTCGTTGACCGGGATGCCGGTCAGGCGCGAGACAACCTGCGCCACGTGTTCCGCCTTGACCTCGGCACTGCCGGAGGCCCGCTCCCGCTCCCAGTCCTCGACGAGCTTCTTGAGCTCGGCCTCCTTGGCTTCGATGCGCTTGCCGAGCTCGGCGGCCTGGTCGTACTGCTTGCGCGCGGCCACGTAATCCTGTTCACGCCGTAGCTGGTGCAGTTCGGACTCCAGCTCCTGCACGGCCACCGGCCGGGCCGTGGCCGACAGCTTCACGCGCGCGGCCGCCTGGTCGAGCAGGTCGATCGCCTTGTCCGGCAGGAAGCGCGCCGTGATGTAGCGGTCGGACAACTCGGCCGCCGCGATGATCGCGTCTTCGGAGATGCTGACCTTGTGGTGCGCCTCGAAGGTGTCGCGCAGGCCGCGCAGAATCATGATGGTCTGGGCCACCGTCGGCTCGGGCACCGTCACCGGCTGGAAGCGCCGCTCCAGTGCGGCATCCTTCTCGATGTATTTCTGGTACTCGTTCAGCGTCGTGGCGCCGATCAGGTTGAGTTCACCGCGCGCCATCATCGGTTTGAACACGTTGGCCACGTCCAGCCCGCCTTCGCCACCGCCCTGGCCGGCACCGACGATGGTGTGCACCTCGTCGATGAACAAAATCAGCTCGCCCTGGTGCTCGGTCACCTCCTTCAGCACCTTCTGCACGCGCTCCTCGAACTCGCCGCGATATTTGGCGCCGGCCACCATGGCGTTGATGTTGAGTTCCACCAGGCGCTTGTCGCGCAAGGTCTCGGGCACTTCACCCGCCACCATGCGCTGCGCCAGCCCTTCGACGATGGCGGTCTTGCCCACACCCGGCTCGCCGATCAGCACCGGGTTGTTCTTCTTGCGCCGGGCCAGCACCTCGATGGTGGTTTCGATCTCCTGCGCGCGGCCGATCACCGGGTCGAGCTTGCCGTCGCGCGCCATCTTGGTCAGGTCGCGCGAGTACTTGTCGAGTTCTGGCGTGTTGGTCGGCGTCTCAGCGCGGCCATCCTCGGCGCCCTTGCCGACCACCTTGCTGACCTGTTGGCGCAGCGCCTGCGGCGTCAGGCCGTAGCGGCGCAGCAGGTTGGCGGCCAGCCCTTCGCCTTCCTCGGCCAGACCGATCAGGAAATGCTCTGGACCGACATAAGAATGGCCGAGTTCATTGGAGGCCACGAAGGCGCGGCTGAGCGCATCCTTCACGCGCGGCGACACGCCGATCTCGCCCTCGAAGGGCTTGTCCCCGCGCTTGGCCTCAGACTCGATCTGCCGCTTGAGGTCATCGACCTTGATCTTGAACTGACCCAGGATGGTCTTGACCACGTCGCTGTCGGCCAGCGCCAGCAGCAGATGTTCGGTATCCACCTCGGAGCGGCCAAATTCGGCAGCGTGTTTGGCGGCCTCCTGCAGCAAGGCTTCCGACTGTTCGCTGATGCGGCTGGCCAACCCACTGCCGCGACGGCGCGGCGCACCCGAACCTGCGGTGGCGGGCTCGCCAAACGAGGCATCGACCACGTCATCGGTATCGGCGGCAACTGGCGTCGCGTCTTCGCCGATGCGGAAGAAGTCACTGCCGAGGAAGTCCTCGAACAGGCCGCTGCGCGAGCCGAACAAGGCTTCCAGCGGCGAAACGGTGCGCTTTTGCTGGCGCACTAATTGCCGGTAATGGTCGTCGCACAACAGCATGGTGCTGTTACGACCGTTGAGATTGGCTTCCACCCGCACGGTGGCGGGTTGGCCGCAGACCTGGCATTGTTTTCTGGCCATGCTGATGCTCCTGAGAAGGTTGACAAGGTTGAGGCGACGAGGCATCGCGAGCCGCGACTCCTCGTCTCGTGCCGGGTTTTTCTTGTGACGAACGAGCCGGCGACGTCAGCCGTTGATCGGGATCGAGCGTCCCTGCTTCGGCGCGCTGACCTCGCGCTTGTCGATCGTGACCGTGAGCACCCCGTTCTTGAACGATGCCTTGATCGAATCCTGGTTGGCGTCGTCAGGCAGGTTCAAGGCACGCTGAAAGCTGCCGTAGGAGCGCTCCACACGGTGGAAGCCACCTTCCTTCTTCTCCTGTTCCTGGCGCTTCTCGCCACGCACCATCAGCACGTCGTTGTCGAGAGTTATCTGGATGTCCTTCTCCTCGACACCGGGCACTTCCAGGGTAATCTTGTACTGCTTGTCGGTTTCCTGGATGTCCAGGGCCGGCTTCAGCATGCCCGACCAATCGGATGGCCACTGCGGCATGTTCAACGCCGGAAAACCGAAGCCCCGGAATGCGTCATCGAACAGCCGGTCGATTTCCCGATGCAGTTGCAGGATCGGGCTGACTGGCCCGCTCGCCGCTGGCAGGTCATTGCGCTGCACCGGCAGGGAAGAGGCGGTCTGCTGCTCTTGCTGCTCGTTCTTGAACCAGTTCCAGGGAGCCAACTTCTTGAAATCGATGTCCATGTCATACCTCCAGAAAAATTGGAAAACGAGTTACTCAAGCCCTTTGCCTGCTGCGACGGGCAGTGCGCCCAGGCGACACGGGCTGCTCGGATGACTTCTGCTGTTCACGCTTGCGCATCACCTCCTTCTTTGCTCCGGCTCGGGTCTGATCATTGATGCACTGATCGATTTCACTTTGACGAAGCCGCCACGTCCCGCCCACCTTGAAAGCCGGAATTTCCCCGTGTGCGGCGAGCCGATAAATCGTCCGCTTGCCGACTTTCAAGTACGCAGCCAATTCATCGAGCGTGAAAATCACCTGTAGGTGCGCTTTCATCTCACCCTCTCCAATCGCGTCGCTTTGCGGTTCCGGCCAAGGAAATCCTTGCAATACTTTGTAATAGTAGACCTACTATGAATAACTTCAAGAATCAATGTGCAGCGTTCTCCCGCCCCATTGATGCAGGTCAACTGCTCAGGCAAGGCGCAGCGGGGCGGTCTGATCAGGCAATGGACAGCGCCTGGCTCGTCAGCCTGCGTGTACCACAGGCGCCTCGATCAAACACCGATCCTCACGTTGTAGCCGAGTGCCCGCAGCCCCTTGCTCGTCTGCATGTTCCTTGGCGGAAACTCGTCTGGGCGCGCCCAGACGACGATTTCCCCGAGGCTGCTCAGGCTAACGTGCGGAATTGCCCAGTCGTCGCTGCGGATCGCGTTCCAGAGTCGGGCCGAAACACTTCCGTTGCCCCAGACAACGTAGTTCAACAGTATCCGTCCGGCCAGCACACCTTCCCGACACCGCCGCCGAAGGCCATGGCCCATCAAGCGGATTTTCCATGCGCCCTCAGCGCCGTACCTACAGCAAATCTTTCAAGGCTCAGGTCATTCAGGAGTGTTCTGAACCCGGTGCCTCCATCGCAAACATCGCCTTGGGCTACAGCCTCAATGCCAACCTCGACCACAAATGGATTCGGCTGCCTACCCAGAAAACCACGGCTATCCAGCCAGCGTTCATCCCGTTGCCTTCTCAAATGCTCGGCGTGGGTTCGCATACTCAAGCGCGCTGCTGCGATCATGAGTTTGATCCAGTCGGCCCGTAATAATGGGCACGATCCGTATGCCTATCTCAAGGATGTGCTGACACGGTTGCCGTCCCTGTAACAGCCTGAAGTTGACCTGGGTAATCAAATACCGGTGTAGTGATTAGGAAACAGGGCTCGGATAACATCATGGCGCAGGTCACCCTGATCTTGACCCTCCATCTCCGAACAGCTTTTGTATCTTAAGTTAACGATGTCCGCTGCCGGTATTCCCTCGGGGAGTGATATCCCAGCGCGCTGTGCGGGTGGCTTCCATTTCCATCAGATGTCCTTCCTGCTCCGCTACTGAAGGCGTGGTGC
>OHBN01000302.1_pt1 | contig 16331 bp, 9 predicted proteins | sample 1577381 | NCBI WGS metagenome assembly OHBN01 (sample SAMEA3879520, study PRJEB24766) | human gut metagenome | biome: human-associated habitat; feature: feces | place: USA | collected 1985/1987
TTGTCGAGGAGACGGTCACGCTTCCGTGCTGCTCCAAGAAGGAGTCGCTCACGTTCTATAGCAACAACTACTATCCCTTCCTTATCGACTACATCCGCATCACGCAGGATCTGAAGGCAGGCGAGACCGTGAGCGTCGTCACCGCATCGCTCCATACGCCCGATGCCGAGACCCAGTCGGTGGTGATGAACAACCCCAACTTCGGCGAGGGCCACGAGGTGGCCTACCGCGTGACGGGTCTCCGCTACCGCCATGGCGACCTGAAGGACATTGTCGCCTCCGCACCCTCCGACCTGATGGTGGTTCGTGGTCCTATCACCTGCGTCCGTCCGGTCCTCGGATCAGAGGTCTCGGTCTTGCCCGTAGCAGGTGGTGTTGTCCTCACCGCTCCCTGTGAGGCCGAGGCCACCGTCCTCACCCTGTCGGGTCAGACGGTCCTTACCCGCCTTTGTCCTGCCGGGACGACCTGCATCGCCCTTCCCGCGGGCATGTACCTCGTCCGTGTGGGATCTGAGACCTCCAAGGTAGTGGTACGCTAAAACCTCATGAAAACAAGTGCGGGGCGTTCTTCAGATAATTCTCTGAAAAACGCCCCGCGTTTTTATTGCGAGTTGTATGTTTGAAATACTATTTGGGTTATGACAAAGTATTCGATGTCATACATAGATTCCGTCTCTTTGGATTTGTTGAAAGAGTATGGGGTTCATGTTGCTTCTAAGTCTCACGATGTCCACTGGCCGTTCAAACAACTCTTGTAGCTCATCCTTAATGTGGACCATCGTGAAAAGGTCTGGCTTTGATATTTCTACACAAATATCCACATCGCTATCCTCAGTCTGTTCGTTGCGTGCCACAGATCCGAAGATGCCAATTTTCATGATACCGTATACCTCGGCCTTGGCCTTGGCATACTGGCGTAGGAGTGTAATATAATCATGACGAGTTCTCATGTCCTTTCTCTTTCTGCTGCAAATATAGGATTTAAATTGCGAACAGGCAAGTTTTTCATTTGCTTTCTTTGTGCAGCAGTATGGATTATCGTGTGTCTTTGCGAGCTTGCCATGTGCTAAAGAGTGTGGGTGAGGTGGTCTGGAGGGGTGATTTCTGCTGCCGGTAGTTCCACGTCTCGTTGTTCGAGTCATTTGTTGCTGTGCGCTCCGTAGTGATGGTGGGTGTTCGTATTGTGGCAATAGAAACAAGGGGCAAACACGATGAAATGGGCATTTTCGCATGTTTTAGGGTCTATTTTCGGGAATTAGAGCAACAGCAGACCTTTTTCTGGAGGCCCGATTCAAAATTATATCGTACATTTGCAACAGAAAATCGAAGAGAAATATTATAGGAAACACAGACGAATGAATTAGAAGACTACTTGAATGGGTGGCGAACCGAGGCGCGATGAATCAGCATCGCGCCTCCGCCAGCCCCCGAAAAAGTTCAGTCCGTGTGACCTACTTCAAGATAGTGACCTATACATTATTAAATAAGGGCCGGGCCGACCGTTCCAGCAATCAGGACGAGAAGCCTAAGTCTGTAACCAAGTAACAACAACTATTATGAACAAAAAGCTACGCTTCATGTGGATGCTCCTGCTTACATTCGTCTGTTCGACGATATGGGCAGAGAAGTATGACTACAACAAGAACGATGAGTACTCAAAGGTTTCCTTTGCTGCTACCACCGACGCGAGTGAGACCAATGTGCTGACCAAAGGTGGCATTACGCTCACGCGCTCTAAGGGTACCTGGGAGTCAATAACCCCCGATGGTGCCGTCGCAACATGTTGGGAGTTTGAGCCCGGTACAACCATCACGATTACGGGATCTGACATCGTGTATATCCCTATGATGTTCACGGGTGTTCAGTGGGGAGACCCCGAGCCTTTCACCTACACCGATGTTCCTGGACAGGATTTTATCGGTGGTTTCAAGAACAACTGGAACTGGCAGTCGCAGACCGAAGCGGCCCATCCCAGCGTCACACTTACCATTGAGACCGAGTGCCGAATGAAGACCCTCGAGGTCTATACCACAGGTGCTGGTGGCGTGAGCGTCACTCCGCCGACCATCGACTCTGAGTCTTTCTTCGACGACCAGACGACCGTGAGCATCACGGCCGAGGAAGGTGCTGACATCTACTATACGACCGACTGGAGTATCCCGACGGACGCTTCTCCCAAATATACGGGTCCGTTCACCATTACCGAGACGACCCGCGTGCAGGCCATCGCCGTCAAGGACGGTGTGAGCAGCACAGTGACCGCAAAGACCATCACGAAGCGCAGCTATACGATGAAGGCCCCGAACATCGACGGTGACAATCCGTTCCTGGATTTCACCTCGGTGACCATCACTTCCGAGGGTTTGACCGACCAGATCTTCTACACGCTTGACGGCACCAACCCCACGCCGGAGTCTATCGAATACACAGGTCCGTTCAACATCACTGAGACGACGACCGTCAAGGCTATGTATGTGCGCAATGGCGCTCCGAGCGAGATCGCCGAGGTAACCTTCACCAAGGCCGACATCAACAAGCCCGCTGCTCCGACGATCACGGGTACCACGCCGTTCACCGACCGCTCTCAGGTCATCATCATGCCCGAGCAGGAGGACGACGAGGTTCGCTACACCACCGACGGCACCACGCCGGGTCTGGATTCTCCGCAGTACACGAAGCCGTTCTCTGTCGTTCAGACCACCGTCGTCAAGGCTATTGGTGTCCGCAACGGCATCAGCAGCGACGTGGCCGAGAAGACCTTTGTCAAGCAGACCGAGGGCGAGACGACCATCGCACAGATCCATGAGGGTAAGCAGAGCCTGACGGGTGCTACCATCCGCCTGACTGACGCACTGGTAGCCTATGGCGAGACCGTCAATGGCGCACTCACCTATATCATCCGTGAGGGCAACAAGGCCATCAACGTGACTTCCAACAACGCCGACGTCAGCTTCAAGATCGGCGCCACGCTCAACGGCACCATCAAGGGTGACGTCAACTACAACGGTGGCTTCGTCAACGTGGCCGTCACCGAGGGCGATTTCAGCAGCAACCACGACGGTAGCTACGAGCAGCGCCCCATCACCATCCAGCCTTCTCTGATCGCCGACTATCCTGGCGACCTCGTACGCATCGAGAACCTTACCGCCAGCGTTGCCAACGGTGTCTATAAGGCCGTGGTCAAGGACGGACAGGTCAGCTATACCTTCGAGATCACCAATGGTGCCGACTTCGGTCTGAAGCACGGACAGGAGTATGACATGAACCTCTGGTACTACGCTCCGGGTGCCAATGGCTGCGCCGCTACCACCCGTGTCACCGAGGCACTCATCCACTATGCTGCCCCCGCAGCTCCCACGATCGAGGGTGACGAGTACTTCACCGACTACACCACCATCAAGATGAGCTCTGAGCCGGGCACGACCATCCACTACACGCTCGATGGTAGCAACCCGACCACGCTGTCTCCGCTCTACACCAAGCCGTTCATCATCACCGAGACCACGACGGTCAAGGCCCTCGCCGAGCGCGATGAGCTCGCCAGCGTGATGGTGGAGAAGACCTTCACGAAGCGTCCCGCCGTCGAATGGCAGGAGACGACCATCGAGGAGGCCATCGCAGGCAAGAAGGACATCCCCTATGCTATCCTGAAGCTCAACCGCGCCATCGCTCCCTTCACTGCCAACTACGGAAAGAGCTGGATTATCCGCGACGGCGAGAGCGCTCTCCACTGGACCACGAAGCAGTCGCTTGCCATGAACTATGAGTACTACGGTACGGTTCGCGTGAAGATCGACTACAACAATGGTTTCCTCCAGGCCTACGACATCGAGGGCGAGACCAACATGGACGACATCACTGTGATCAACCACTTCGGTGACTTCGACTATCACTTCACGACCGCCTACTGGGACGAGATCGAGAATGGTGAGCATAAGGGCGACTTCATCATGCTCAAGCGTGTGAAGGTGGTCAAGGAGACGGACGAGGACGGCATCGCATACTTCTACGCCGGTGAGGGCGACAACCGCATCGCGCTCGACAACTCTAAGGGCTTTGCCTACTACTGGAAAGAGGATCCGAAGGAGTACCACGATGTTGGTGGTTGGTACAGAGGCGAGAAAGACATGTTTGTGGCCAAACTGCGCCTCTCAGTAGGCACGCCGGAGATCCAGGGCGACGAGATTTTTGTCAACAGCACCAAGGTGAGCATTGTTCCGGACAATGAGGCCGACGAGATCTACTACACGCTCGACGGTTCCGATCCTGACAAGGACGCCGAGGAGACGCTCTACTACGTCAGCCCGATCACGATCAGCCGGACAACTGTAGTTCGCGCCATCGCTTACCGCTACGACGGAGTGTCTGACATCGCCGAGAAGACGTTCACCAAGACCACCGATGACGGCATCGACGCAGCCACGGTCAATGGTGAGGATGCCAACCTCACGCGCTACAACCTCGCTGGCCAGCGTGTCGGCAAGAACTACAAGGGCATCGTCATCGAGAACGGCCACAAGGTAGTGCGCAAGTAAGTACGAAATCTATCACAGCGTAGCTGCAGCACGGACGCGCCCATTCCGATGATTGCCTAATGATGATGGGCGCGCCCTTCCACACCAACGGGGCGGACCAAGCAGTCCGCCCCAGCGGGAGGGAAGGCAGCACGACGCAAACAATACATCACCCCGAAAGGGGGACAAGGCGGGCGGAGACAATCCGCCGCCCGCCTTCCTTCCAAAGAGCTTCTTCCCGATACCAATGGGAGCGGGTTCGTACAAGGAAACATTCACCGATATCTAAACAGATTCTTTTCAACAATTTCGCTATGAGAAAACTTTTCACCTTCATATCACTTTTGGCCGCGGCTCCGCTCTTCGCCCAGACCGTGACCACCCAAAGTGCGCCTGTCCGCGACAATGCCCAGACCGCCGTCTTGCAGCCCGCAGACCAGGGTACGTTCCGCTCAACACCTGCCAACATGCCGCTCAAGGGTGGTGGCCTGCAGGACTACATCCGCTACGAGCAGCCTGCTGGTGTCGATCACAACCGTTTGCTCCGCAATGGCTTCGCCTTCCGCAACACGCAGTCGGGTGTGCAGGCTGACACCTACGAGTATGCCGTGGGCCGCTATGTTGAGGGCGACGACGGTTGCATCTACATCTACGAGCCGTTCAACACCCTTTCCACCCTGTCGTGGCTCAAGCTCGACAAGGTTTCGGACGGATACTATGTGGCCCACACGCCGCAGCCGATCTATGAGAACAACGGACAGGTCTATTATGCGTCATGGTACAAGATGGCGCGCCTGGACGAAAGCACCTACGGATGGATTCCCGACTCGGTCAATGGCCAGCCCGACGGCGATATATATTTCACGCTCGAGAACGGCGTCCTCGCCATGGAGGAAGAGGATCACTTCGAGGATACGCGCTATCCGGCACACATGCTCTGTCTGACCAACGGCCTTGGCGAGTGGGTCGGCTACAGCGACGGTTTCACCCGCATGGAGCCGTTCAACGAGAAGGCGGCTCAGCTGCCCGACGGCGTGGAGCCCCAGGTTTACTCTTTGGAGACCTCGAAGATGAACTCCGTGACGCAGGAGATCAGCACCGTGCGCCAGATGACGCTCGCTGCAGCCGTGGGCAACGACTTCTATGTCCAGAACCCGGGCGATACCACTTCTTGGATGAAGGGTGAGATCAAGGACGGCAAGGTGGTCTTCCAGCCGCAGTATGCCGGTGCCGACGAGCTTCAGTGCTACCACTTCTGGATGAAGCCGGCCAGCTACTCCATCGACACTGAGACCTCTGAGTATTCGGGTGTGACGTTCTTCAACCGCTCCTACGAGGAGCAGAGCGAGATGAGCTTCGCCTATGACCCCACCAATATGACGCTGACCAGCGACGAGGGCACTTCCATGCTCCTCAGCGTGCGTCCCAACGAGATTTTCTTCCTCCACAACTATGACGACCCCGTCTATAAGCGCTTCGTGGAGCAGGAGTCAACACCGATTCCTCCCGTCCTCCGCGACTGGTGGGGTATCGAGGAGAATGGCGGATCAGGCCTGGTGCAGTTCGACCTCATCCCGAAGGGTATGCAGAACGAGTCGCTCAACAGCAACAAGCTCTACTACCGTCTGTATCTCAACGACGAGAACACCATCTACACGTTCTCCCCGGTCGTCTATGAGGGCCTGGAGAAGGATATGAAGGAGGTGCCCTACAGTTTCTCTGATGGCTACTACTTCTTCTCCAACAACGACACGAAGGCGTTCTTCTACTACTTCGATGAGCAGCAGTATGACCGTCTCGGCCTCCAGAGCGTCTATTACGGCGGTGACGTTGAGCACGGATCCGACATCGTCTGGATCAAGGCTGCCGACATCGTAGGCATCGAGTCGGCAGGTGTCACCGAGAACTGCGAGTCCGCCGAGTACTTCGACCTGCAGGGCCGTCGTCTCAGCCAGCCCGTCAAGGGTGGCGTGACCATCGTCCGCCAGGGTGGCAAGGTGAGCAAGCGCATTATTCGCTAATACGATCCTTATATATAAAAGGAACGCGCGTAGAAAGACCAACATGACTTCATAAGCAGATGTTATATAGATAAGTTTGGGACCTGACGCGGGACGGAAGGATAGTGGTCCGCCCGTCCCGCCCATCTCCTTTCTCGTCGTTCAGCAGCCGTTCCACAACTCAGTCAAGAATCAACAATATCTATCGATATGAAAAAGAAATTCATCCCCATAGCCCTTGCCGCACTGCTCGTTCCATCGGCCGTGCTGGCACAGGACACCAAGGGCGTAGTTCGCACTCCGGCAGAGGCGCGCCTCGTCTATCCGCTGCTCTCACAGCAGATGCGTCTGAAGGTTCGCACGCCGCAGCTGCCCAGCGCCTCGCGTTTCATCGCCAAGGCTCCCGAGGTCACCGATCCGCTGAAGGCAGGCAAGGCTGCTCAGTTCTGGTGCAACCTGATCTACAAGGCAGGCTGGAATGAGACCACCTACGGTCCCTATGGCTACTATACGATGACGGCACAGAAGCCTGTCGCCTTCAGCGTCCTTGCCTCTACGGGCGAGACCATCAATGTCGCCACCAACGGTGTGCAGGCCAAGAACGGCCACCTCTACGGCGCATACCTCAATATGCAGTATGTTAATGAGGGTTATGTGTTCCTCTATCTGAGCAACACCGACCTCTCTACGGGCGAGACCAGCAGCTTCGACGCTGGCATGGACTATCTCTACCTCGCCGCCACGGAGACAGCCCAGGCTGCCGACGGCACGGTCTATGGTGTGTTCTACTCTGCCGACGGCAACTCCCTGGAGTGGGGTACGGTCGATTACGAGACCTGCCAGCGCACCACGATTGGTCCGGCCTCCCAGGCTTTCGTTGCCATTGGTATCACCAAGGCAGGCCAGCTCTATGCTATCGGTATGGACGGCAAGCTCTACAAGGTCAACAAATCTACTGGCGAGGAGACGCTCGTGGGTGCCACGGGCCTCACGCTGACCAATGTCATGGGTCAGTACTACGGTCAGTCGGGTGAGATCGACCAGCGCGATGATACCTTCTACTGGTACTGCATCGACAACCAGGCCCAGGGTGGTCTTTACACCGTGGACCTCAATACGGGTAAGGCCACGCTCCTCGATGGAACCCTCGCACAGGTGCAGGGTATGGTGATGGCACAGCCCGAGGCCAACGACGGCGCACCGGAGCGTGCTGACAACTTGGCCGTGGAGGGTGTCACCTGCGACCCGTCGGCCGACGGTGCCACAGCCACCATCTCCTTCACCATTCCTAATACCACCTATGCTGGCGATATCCTCCATGGTGATGTCCGCTACAAGGTGATGAGCAACCGCCCGACGGCTACCTTCACGCCGTCTGCCGAGGGCACCTCACGTCCGGGTCAGGATGTTTCCGTCAAGGTGAAGACCACGGAGAACGAGCTCTATACCTTCAGCGTCGTGCTCAGCAATGCCGATGGCGACTCTCCCAAGGAGAATGTCTCCCATTGGATGGGTTGGGACATTCCGCTCGCACCGACCAATGTCAAGGCTGTCGCTGATGGCTACAAGGCCAAGGTCTCATGGACCGCACCGACGACGACCCTCCATGCTGGTCCGATGGGCGATCTGACCTACGACCTGGAGCGCATCGTTGGACGCGACACTACCGTCGTGGCAACTGGTTTGACCGCTACCAACTACACCGACGACCTCGGTGCTGGTACGCTCCATAGCTATGTCTATTCCGTTCGCGCCGTGGCCAAGGGTATGAGAAGTCAGTCGGCCGACGCCAAAGCAGTCATCATTGGCGACGCCATCGAGCCCAACTGGGAGACGGATTTCTACACGCGCAGTGAGTTTGACATCTTCTCTGCCAACGACGTCAATGGTGACGGTGTGACCTGGGGCTACTTCAATGCTGGTGGCATCCGTATGGTCATTGGCCCGTACAACAACGAGAGTGGCAACGACGACTGGCTCTTCACGCCGCCCGTCCACCTCAAGCCGGGCCGTGTCTATAACGTCAGAATGAAGGCTCGCAACTACCTTGCTCCTGAATATCTCAACACCTTCGAGGTGAAGTATGGCCAGACGGCCTCTCCCGAGGGCATGACCGGTACGCTCATGGAGAGCAACGTGATCGCCAACGATCCAGACCGTGTCTATAACATGGAGATCAACCCGGACAAGGATGGCAACTTCTACATCGGATTCCACGACAATACTGAGAAAGCTGGTAGCGGACGTATCGTCATCGACTTCGTCGGTATCGACAATGGTGCGGCCCTGGATGCCCCCGATTCCGTCTCCAACTTCACTGTGACGCCGGCAGGCTTGGGCAAGCTCTCTGCCGACCTCGCCTTCACTGCGCCGACCAAGGCCATCAATGGTACGCCGCTCTCACGCATCGGCTACTTCGTCATCAAGCGCGACGGCAAGTCGGTGATGTGGATTGGCAATGCCAATACGGATTTTGGCGAGCCAGGCAAGGAATACACCTGGACCGATAAGAGCATCGACAAGTCTGGATGGCACGAGTATGAGGTCATCGCCTACTCCGAGGACGGCAACGAGCCGGGCCGCGTGGCCAGAATGCGCGTCTTCGTCGGCGCCGATGTGGCCAAGACACCGGTCGTGAATCTCACCGATGCAGTCAATGATATCAAGGCTTCTTGGAACAAGGTCAGCAACATAGGTGCCAACAACGGCTACGTCGATCCGGACCATGTCTCCGTCTCCATCTACGAGATCCTCGAGACTCCCGATGGCCCGATCCTCGGCGACAGCATGACGACGAGCCAGCCTGGTGCCACGGACGTCCTGGTTGGATGGCATCCTGACAAGTCGGTAGCCGACGACGGTGTCTCACAGGGCCTCTTCCAGGTGGCAGCCCTCACCCGTTCCGATGGTGGCAATGGCGCGCTGGAGGCTTCCCGCGCCATCGTGGTAGGAAAGCCCATCAACCAGCCCTACAAGGAGACCTTCGAGGGTGGTTCGGTACAGAACAACTTCGCATGGACGGAGAGCAACGAGCAGCACGCTTCGCGCCGCAACTCTTCTCCCTGGATGATCAGCGGCAAGGCCTCGTCCAACGACGATGGTGGCGGTGTCGTTTGGTCTCCCTACACCATCCCCGATCCCGAGTTCCCCGAGTACTACAATGTGGAGGCCGGCGACGAGACGAGCTTTAACCTCCCGAAGGTGGCACTCAATGGTGTGGACCAGCCGGTGGTGCGCTTCAACCTCTATTCTGAGAATGGCGAGCAGTCTGACCTGACGGTCGTCGTCCAGACACCTGACGGTGTGAACCACGACGTCAAGACGTTCAAGCTCAGCGAGAAGAAGACCTCGGGATGGGAGACCCTCACCGTCGATCTCACGCCTTATACCAACGAGCGCTACATCATCGTGAAGTTCCGTGGTACGGCTCACGCCAACTACACTTACCTCATGCTCGACCAGATCGACATCTACGACGCTTCTGATCCCGAGGCTGGCATTTCTTCTGCCGAGCTCCTCAAGGAGGGCGCACAGGATGTGTGGACGATCGACGGTCGTATTGCCCGCCGCAACGCCACCTCGCTGGAGGGACTTCCCAAGGGCGTCTATATGGTTGGCGGCCGCAAGGTAGTGGTGAAGTAATTTAAGTTCGAAATAGTTTGATTTAATTGATAACCCATTTGGGTGGGGAACGGAATGGTGCGTGACGCATGATTCCGTTTCCTTTTTTTTGTCCATCCGATCCATGGACTGGTGGAGTTGTCCCGACAGGGTAGGAGGGTATTACGGCTGAGGACCCCTATATATTGCGGATGAATTCGTCCCACTGGCTGGGACTTCCTTTCTCGTCGAAGACGCGCTCATAGAGACGGCGGCGTGCCGAGTTGATGGTGCTCTTGTCGCGACAAAGGATGCGGGCTATCTCCACAGGTTTGAAGTCAGCCTTGACGAGGAGGCACATTTGGTGGTTCATCTCGCTCAGGTGGGGGATGGACCGTAGCACATCGTTCAGTCGGGGAAATTCCTCGTGGATGGTATCGGCCAGATTTTGCCAGTCGTCTGTTGTCAGCGAGGCTGGCGTCGCCCCATTCGTCGCCACACGATGAAACCGCCCATAAACGTCAGAACGCCTGATGTGGCCAAGTTTCTTATCCTCCATTAGGCTCTGGGCGTTCATCTCCCGCAACTGTGCCTCGCGCTCTACCAGTTGTTGTCTCAGCAGCACCCGCTCCTCCTCTGTCCTTCTGAGCGACACCACTACGCGGGCATATTTCCTCATATCCGCCCGCTTTCTGCGGTTCCATCGCCTTGTCATCGACAATAAGGGCTACGAGAAGCAGTGTGACGAAGCCCGTGATCAACTCCTGCCGTGTTTTTTCCTTTCGCAACCGCTGTTCCTCGCCTACAAAGTTATAGCTGTTGGCGTCGTCCATCGTCCGTTCAGTGGCCTTGATGGTCTTTCGTTTTTCCAGGATGCGCTCCATTTGTTGGTAGCACCGCTCCACCATCTGTGTGTTGCCGTTCCGCTCGTAGAGCGCCAATGCCTTGAAGAGATAGCCCTGCGACTGTGTTATGTCATTACCTCGGAGCGCCATATTACCCGCATAGTAGTAGAGGTCGGCCCGTTGTGCCGGCGTGGGGTCCAGGTATTCCAAGTCGATGACGAGTTTGGTGAGTTCGGAGGGGGCGATACGGTAGGCAGGTTGCAGCTGGTAGCGCGTCTTCAATGCGATGAAATGGTAGTATGTGACGGCACCGGGCATACATTTCGTGGTGTCGTAGCGCTCTAGTTCCTGCAGTGCCGCAGCAGGGCGGGTGTCGGCCATTCGCTCAATGCGCACCAATTCCTTGGGAAAGCTCCTCACCTTCGGTTCCCAAAAGAAGTAGAGCAGCAGAAAGGTGATACCGCTGGTGAATAGCCAAATCGTCAGCCGCGCCTTCTCGGTCCGCAGATGATGTAGTAGCCTTGTGATACTTGTCCAATACATGTCTTGAAAGGTGAAGGAAATCTGATGGGGGTCATACTCCGTTGCCGAAGATGGTGTTTATTATTCTACTGATTCGTTCGGGCAGTCCGAGAGGAATGCCAAATGCGTCTTGAAGGAGCAATATGCCTACAAGGCAGAGGCTGGCCACTAAAAGTCGCGCTTTCATCGTCAACTTTCGGCCTTTATTGAATACTGTAACAAGTAGATACCAGCAAAGAGTGAGAAAAGATATTGTGAGGAGAATGGTAATGCCGATGGATAGGCTTAGATGGACGATATACGACATCCTCGGTGATAGTAGTTGGTCTGTATGGAAATAAAACCAGGTGATGGCGGATGCGAAAATGACAAACGTTAGCAGGCCGCGTAAATAAACGAATAGGTCTTTCTTGTTCATGGCAATGTCTTTTGATTTATTCTCAGGGGGTGGGGCAACTACTCTCCGTAGCGTCGATTCGACCGTTTTGGGCTGTAACCCAAAACGGTCATTAGAGGTTAGAATGTCTCCTGTGCGTACTTCGGGCTCTTGCCGTATCGGTTCTCCTCGGGAGCAGAGTCGCTGACAAAGAAGTAGAGCAAGAACAGCGCGCCTAAGATGGGGATGAAGGTGAGGAGGTAGTACCAACCGCTGTGTCCTGTGTCGTGAAGGCGGCGTACGGATACCGCAAGACTGGGCAGGAAGACTATCAGCGTATAAAGGCCTGAGAGTGCGCCGATGCCAAATTCGATGTTGATCATATCCAGTTTATAGTCGAGTACGAGGGTTACTATACTGACAATTAAGTTGAGAAGCCAGAACCACCAGTATTCGGATCGGCGCGCGCGACCTTTGAAGGTGACATACTTCTGGAAACATGTCTTGACAGACTCTCCGAAAGACATCATCGGAGTGGGGATCAATTCGTTGTTCATCATTGTTGTAATAAGGTTGAAAATGAATAATTACTGATTTACATCTGCAAATGTACGATAAAAATCTCATTTTCCCATCATTCCATCGTGTGCATTTGGTGTGCAAATGGTGGAAAGCCTCGATTTGTGGTACAATGGGTCTTCACTTGTTTTTGTTATTTATCATAATCGCGATTGCAGGGTAAAAATACAAGTCCTCAGACCGAGCTATTTGCATGGGTCAAAAGACGCAGTTTTTCACCCCTTTTTAGCATATTAACTTCAGAGGCCGATGAATATAACTTCATAAGCCGATGAAGTTAACTTCGTAGGCCTCTGAAGTTATATTCATCAGCTAATGAAGTCAACATACTTTTTTCGGGCAAAAATAGCCGTAAATAGCAAGAGGCAGCAGAGGTAGATGAAATCCTGGATTAAAGTCCGTTTTTCTCCTTTGCCAGGCGCAGGTATTCCGACGGATTCAGACCCGTATGCTTCTTGAAAGTGGTGGCAAAATTAGATCGCGACTTAAACCCGAGATCCCTTGCGATGCTCTCGATGGTATAGCTTCCATAGCGTTGCGGATCGTTGAAGCGGCGGCAAGCCTCACGGATGCGGTAGCGTCCGAGCAGCGTGTTGAAGTTGCACTCAAAGGTCTCGTTGATGACCTGCGACACATTCTTTTGTCCCGTACTGATGTTTTGCGCCAGTTTTTCGACCGTGAAGTCGGGCTGTATGATGACTTCGGTCTGTTCCATGACCTGCTGCACGAGTTGTGCGATACGGTCTTTGTCCGCATCGGAGAGCGTACTGTGGTGGTATTTGGAAGAAGCCGTAGCCGCATTGTTCTCCTCCACGGCGGGTGCAGAGACTGTCTTTCGCTGTTTTCCCGCCATTTCATTGCTCTTCAGCACCTCCAAGCTTCGGTGGTAGAGAGCGAGGTTGCGGCGGTGCAACTCCCGGTTCTCGCGCATCACGACGAGCAGGATGATGACGAAGAAGAGCGTGGTCAGTACGGCCACGATGAGCCAGATGCGGTGCTGCGTCTGACGCTCTTTCATACCGTCCATCTCCTGGTTGAGCTCGATTACCTTCTCGTTGAGACCCATGTTAAATACGTTGGATGGCAGCGAGTATGCCTTTAGCGAGTCGTTGATCTGGTAGTATCGGTACATGCTGCGGTCGTAGTCGGCCTTGCGCCCCATGTCCTCATAGAAGATGGCGTAGGTCTGATAGACGCTCTGCATGCCGTCGCCAATCTTGTATTTGACATAGAGTTTCTCCGCCTCCGCCACGAGGGCCAGTCCTTGGTCGAAGTGGTGCAAGAGTCGTTGCACTTCCGCGGCCTCCACAAATGCCAATGCGCGGCGGCGGCAGTTGCGCTCCGTATCGGGCACGATGTCGATGAGCCGGCCGTAGGCCTCGGCAGCCTTCTGAAGCTGTCCCGCTATCTTCAGTCTTGTGCCTTCGTAGAGGGTGATGTTATACTTGTAGTGCTCCGTGTTGCGCTTCGTGTGTGCCTTGCGATACAGGTCCCACTCCTTCTTCGTGTTGGCAAACTCTCCCACCACGTCGGCGAGCGTCGTCATGTTGGTGAAAGCCATGTCGGCGGTGGGCATATCCTTCTTCGCCAGGGCCAGGCGCACACCCTTTCGGTAGCAGTCCAGAGCCTTGCTGTAGAGTTTCCACTGTCGTCCCTGTCCTGCCACAAGCTGGTACATGGAACCGAGGTTGAAGTAGAGTGCGGCACTCGTCTCGCCCAGTTCTTTCGAGATGGTGTGTGCGCGGAGCAGGTTCTCGTAAGCCTTGGGATAGTTGAGGTAGGTGAAGCTGTAGATGAAGTAGTTCATGTTCAGAGCCTCCACCACCTCTCTCTTTTCCTCTGCACTCATGTTGGGCGTGTAGCGTCCTGCCACGATGGTGAAGAAGAGCAGTGCCGAGTCGGGCTTGTTCTTCCTGAGGCGGTAGTCCTTACCGATGCGTATCAGCTCCTCGGAGGGTCGCGACATATATTTTTGGTAGAAGTCGGAGCGTCCGCCCTTGGCTGCATGCGCCATCTGGGCACCCGCAGCGAGGGTCATAAGTATGACAAAAAGCATCCGTATGGAACGGATACGGTAGTTGATCATTTTTTGAATTTTCATTGATAACAAACTGGGTTGTCCCCCCGTTGGGGGCGAAACGGAGGCCGACGAGTGCGCAAGGCGTGTCCGAAAGACCATGTTTCGGATACAAAAGTAATATTTTCTGCGCAAAAACCTAACAAAAATAGTAAAAAAATGAACACCGACGATTCATTTTTTCTTCTAGTTCCTCCTAATCCGCCACATTTTTAGCGGTTATTCTTTGCCGTGGATGGATCGCAACAATCATAGGCGATCCCCCTCAACCCTATCAACGAAGAACAAGTGGTGGCCTACAGTCCCATGCGCTCAAGCACGCGGTTGACGTAGTTTTGTGTTTTGCGGATGCTGTATCCGATGCCACCTTTCCAGATTCGGATGGCGCGCTCGATGGAGTTGGACGGGTTGTGGTGCGACTGGATGATGGCGAACATCTCGCGCGACTTCTCCGCGTTGTAGCGGTCCTTGAGGGTGTAGCGTTTGCTCTCTCCGCGCGCCTTGAGGATGTTGTTGCATTCGCGGACCAGCACCGGCGAGATCTGCAGCAGGCCCACATACTGTCCGTTTACGGCGCGGGCGTTGCCCTTGCTCTCGAAATGGGCGATGGCATCGATGAGCTTGTTCCAGTCAAATCCGTCTCCATCGCCCGCTGTCTCCGTTACCTCGGCAGGTAGTGCTTGCTCCGTCGTGGCAGCATGGCCGAAGACGGGCAGCGCAATGAGGGTGAGCGTGATGATGACTTGATAGACAATGCTCTCTAATTTGGTCTCTTTTCTGTATTGCTTCATAAAATAAGGTTTTGAAACTTGGCCGAAAACCCGACAAAAGGGGGTGTCCACCATAGCGCGTTTCTATCCAGGAAAACCGCTCCTGCAGCGCCTTTGTTTCATGTTCGTGATGCAAAGGTAGTAAAAAATAGGGCTGAAAACCAGCTCGTTAATATTTCTTCACATTCTGCAAAAAACCGCTACCCTACCCCAAAATCGCCTCGAATCCCCCATGTAACGGGAGATAGTGTGCGCAGACGCTCAAACAATCTTTTAGGACAATTTAGGAAAATAACCACCGATTTTCGTCGCACTTTTTCACATAAAATCCCTCTTGCGTCTCAAAACCACCTATTCCAACAGTCATTGGATCCTTGCAAACCAGCCTCGGACTATATTCACGAATTAAGTAGATGTTTTCACGATGGGAAAGCTATTATGCGTTCGTTCACGAAGGAAAGCGCGTGGTTCACGAAAAGCAGAATGGGATGATAGATTTGGCAGTAAGAATTTCTCTATTTTTGCAGTGGGACGGAGTTACTTCCTTACCAAAACGAACATTAACAACTAGGAGATACTACCATATAGTAGATACTAACAAATAAACAACGTAAACGAAATGGAACACAAAAGCAATATGTGTCTCATCCTCTGTGGTGAGATTTATATGCTCAATCTTGATGACGCTTTGCTGTTTGAGGCTGATGACCACTACACGGAAATACACAATCTGTATGGCAACAAGATCATGGTGCCCTTCTGCCTCGGGGAGATAGAACGGGAGATTCGGACGAGGTTTCCAGACCACAACAATTTGGTCAGGATGGGCCGGAAATACATCATCAATAAGAACCGGGTCTTCCACATGAATGCCCTCAAGCAGACGGTGTCGCTCTACGGCTCCAATGGGCAGGTGGTCGTACTCAATGTATCGAAACCAGCGCTCAAAAGCTTGATGCAGGACGCGCGTAGCTCTTATGCGACGCTGCCGTCGGATGAGCCCGACGACCCTGACCTCGATCCTGACGAAGGAAAGGGGTGTGGATTT
>OHBN01000305.1_pt1 | contig 16017 bp, 15 predicted proteins | sample 1577381 | NCBI WGS metagenome assembly OHBN01 (sample SAMEA3879520, study PRJEB24766) | human gut metagenome | biome: human-associated habitat; feature: feces | place: USA | collected 1985/1987
AATAACCTAAAAACTCAATGCTTATGAGCAGAGTATTTCAAGTGAAGCCTAAGCGCCTTAAACGCTCTAACGGCACAGTCCTCACTCCCGATATGGTAGTGACAGTAACGACCCTGCAGCACACCTCCACCCCATTTTATAATGGAGCCAAGGAGGTGCAAGAAGCCTACATGCGCATCTATGCTTTCGATTATAAGAAAGCCTGCTGCAATCAGAATGATTTTGAATTTAAAAAGTTGGACTAAATAATACAATAATTTTATGGAAAAAATAAATCACTACGTTTCTTTAGTTAATCAGGCTTTTACTGTTGCTAAAGAAAATTTAAATAATCCCGAGTCTTTAAAGAAAGCAGAGGCTGATAAGGGTGCTTTGGTCAATAGTCTTGAAAAGGATTCTTTCATAAAAGTGCCTTTCGTTGGGGACTTCAATGCAGGTAAGAGCTCGTTGATAAATTGCATGTTAGGGATTGATATCCTTCCAACTAATATATTGCCAGAAACGGCAGTGTCTTATGAGTTGTATTTTTCTGCAAATGAAAAGCTTGAAGTTTGGCTTGACGATAAGTTGGTGGAGACAGCTCCTATTTCGCAGCTTAAGTCATTGCAGTTGACCCCGAGGAATTTTGTTAAGTTGTATCTCAACAATCCAATCGTAAAGGAATGGAACGACAGAAATATTGTTGTTGTTGATATGCCTGGTATCGATTCGGGTGTCGAGGCCCACAACAATGCTATCCTGCATTACGTACAGGACGGCACTTTCTTCGTGTTAGTTAGCGAAGTTGAAGGCGGAACATTACGAATGAGCACCCTTAGCTTCATAGAGGAAATCAAGAAGTATGGTGCACAGCTGGCTGTAGTCATTTCTAAAATAGACAAGAAACCGGAGCAAGAGGTGCAGGATGTCAAGGCTAATGTAGAATCGGTAGCTAAGAGATTGTTGGGTGACTCGACAATGGTTGTGTCTGCTTCTGCTATAGACAAGGACTTCAACGGTGTTCTTGATATTTTGAGTTCTATTGATGCCGAGGAATTGATAGTGAACAAGTATAAGGGACAGGTTGTTAACTTCATTGATTCATTCATTGTAGAATTGCAACTACAGATGAAGCTTATGCTTTCTGACAAGTCTGATTTCTCTGAAAAGATAGAGAATCTAAAAAATGCACAGGTTAAGGCTGTGGAAGACTTGAAGAGAAAAGCTGAGTCTGCTCAGTCTGTAGAGGGCTCTGCTGATGATATCCTTGATGATATCTCAGAGGCTTTGAGAGAAAAGGCTGGTTATATTGCCACTCTTCTGTATGGCCAGACAGATGGCAATGTCTTGAATCAGGAGATTCTTACCATCATACGCCCGGTTATTGTTAACTCGCTGAAACGTGAGATTACTGAGTATTCCGACGTTGTTGGTGGGGCTCTTCAGGAGTTTATGGTAAATGTGGATACTATCCTCAACGATAAGGACAACAAGATGCTGTCTGGAGCAGAGGAGATTATCGGCAACATGCTTGGCAAGGATATTCTTGAAGGTCTGTTAAAGAAGGGACTTGATCAGTTGGCTAAGAAGTTTGTTGCTTACAAGGGTTTGGGCGAATTGGTTAAGATGTTGAGCAAGATTCTTGGTCCGCTTGTTACTATCCTCATCAATATCATTCCTGATATTATCCGTATGATCTTTGGAAAGAGCAAGGAGCAGAAGATAGAGGAAATCAAGATGAAGTTTACTTCTGAGATTGTTTCAAAAATTATCGAGGCATTGCGTCAACCTATCGAGAATATGATCAAGGAACAGCGTGCTGAGGTTTACAATAATGTTTCCGCTCTCATTGCGTCTGAGACACAAAAGTATAACGAGAACATCAATGCTATAAAGAACCAGCAGCAGGAAGAAGAGAAGGTGGTAGCTCAGAAGGTTGCTGCTCTGAATACTGTAGTGGAGAAGTTGAATGTGTTAAAAACTCAAATCTAATATAAGATGGGATTTGAAGGTATAAAAAGAAAAAGTGCAAGCATGGGCAAAAAGTCCATGTCTGCATTTTTGAAGGTCAATAAATATGAGAATCCACAGACAGTGTTGGATTTGATATCGCATATCTGTACCTCTGGTATGGATTTGTCTGTGCAAAATGAATTTATTCCATATCGTGATGAATATAGTAAATTTGAGGAGGATTATTCTAAAGTAAATACAAGCGAAGCAGAAAATCCGTTTGTCAATGCCTCTATAAGCGATTTGACTGAAAACTGCGAGTTTCCATGCTCAATTATGCCTATTCTTCTTGACCATTCCAACTTTAGTGACGCTGTGAATGTCGCAATTGGTGGAGGTTATAGTTCTGGTAAATCTTCTTTTCTTAATAATATTACAGGAATAGGTGCTGTTCTTCCCACCGGAATAGAACCGGTGTCCATGATTAATACCTATATCTCTTTTTCCGATAAGGTAACGAAGTTGATAGTGTCTGGCAAGAATTGTAAAGGGCATGTCGTGAAACTGAATCGTGAGGTGTTGGATTGTATTCAACACTCTTCCAAGTCAAAGGTTTATGTCTCTTCTGTCTTAGACGAACTTTATATCAATATACCCGTTTCTAAAGAGCGTGAGTATTTAAAGGGTTTGGTGTTCATTGATACTCCTGGATATAATAATTCAGACAATGCCAATAAAGAGAATGGCAAGACGGACAGTGATACTGCTTCTGATGCTTTGAAAGATTCTGCTGCTTTGTTTTGGTGTATAGATGCTGAAGCTGGAACTATTTCACAGCGTGATATAGAAGAGTTGGATGAGACGATAGGCGATAAAGATAATTATCCTTTTGTTATTGTCTTTAATAAAATGGATAAGAAACCGAATGATGAGATTGTTAAAATCTTGAAGTCTGCTGAGAAGGTATGTAAATCCAAATTGAAGATACAACCAATAGACATTATTGGCTTTTCTTCAATAGGAGAAAGTGCCATATATTCGTTGAAGACAAAGAAAAAAGCAACTACAAGAGGTGGAGTGATGAAAGTCCTTGCTTCGATTTTCAATAAAATGAAGAATGGTGTTTCTAATGTCCGTTCTGTATCTTATTGGATAAATGAGCTTGCATCTTATTTTGATCAAGAGATTGAAACATGCGATAGAATGCTTGCAAGTTTGGAATATAAAAGAAAAAAACTGGCGAAAAAAAAGGCTGAAGCTTTCTCTAAATCAACAACTTCAAGTGAAGAGCAATTTTCTTTTGTAAACGATCATTTGCCAGTAGTTGAAGATGTAATCATTAAATCCTATGATGATATTCTCAACTCAAGAGATGGAGTGATTGATCTTTTCAATAGAGCAATGAAGGGATGGTCAAAAGCTTTAGACCGAGAAGACCAATGGGCTGAAAAAACCGGCTTCTTTAGTGATGCTTCAAATTTGCAAAGACAATCAAATAATGCCGTAAAAGAGTATAATAGAGTGATGACGGCAGTAGAGGAAAACTGTGATGAATTTGAATTTTGAAACACAGAATCACGTAAAAATGATTTGGATGTCATAAGAATAGCTTATGAGTTTTATGATTCAGCTGATGAAGATGTTCAAGATTCTTTGGAAGAAGATTATGATAACACTGTTGCCTCCAAGAAAACGATTTCTATCTATAAGAGTTTTCTCCAAAAGAAGAAGCAAGAGATTGTTCGTGTATTTACCACGTGTTGCGAGAATGCAATAAAGAAGAATGAGAAGCGCTTGCGTGCACTGCAGAACATCAAGGAGGAAGAAGAGACCGATGTGTTCTCTGCTATTGCCAATGACAATATGAACAGATTCCTTGATTGTTTCTCAAATGGAGTAGATTTGACAAAGTGTAATAGTCAGGGTTATTCCCCATTGACATACGTTGCTAAGAATAGCAATAATGCAATGATGAAGTTCTTGATTGATCATGAGGTTGACCTCTCTCTAAAGGATAAAAATGGTTATAATGCCTTGGAGACAGCTGCTATCTATCATTGTCAAGATATATGCGACCTCCTTATTCGTGCTGATAAAGGTTTGGTGGCAGAGTCGCAGTCGTTGACGAAGTTGGCTGCTAATGATCGATTTGAAAAGTGGATTTCTAATTTCTAATAAGTATGGCTATAAATATAGACAATTATAATGACGTATTTGGAAAGTTAACTAAAGCTGTTGATGTTGCAAGTGCGTCAGATAATGAAGAGATAAAGAAGATTTTCTCAAGGATAAAAGAGAAAGTTTGCGACATAAAGGAAGGTGGTGACCGCTTGAAACGTGACAACGAAATACTGAAAATAGGTGTCGTTGGTCAGGTGAAGGCAGGTAAGTCATCGTTCCTCAATTCGCTGTTGTTTGAAGGTGAGAATGTGTTGCCAAGAGCATCTACGCCGATGACAGCTGGCTTGACTGTGTTGGAATTTGGCGAAAAGAATGTGTTCTCCGTTGAGTACTACACGGCTAAGGAATGGGAAAAGTTTGAGGACAAGGCCAAAGAATATGACGACTTCGTGAATAACGTGAAGTCGATGAATCCTGCGTTGACAGATGAAGAGGCTGCAAAGATGGCGAATGTTCCAGATGAGCTGTCTGCTGCAAAAGAACTTATATCACGATGTACTCGTATTGCCAAAGGCAAGGTGGGAAAAGCTTCTGAAGAGAATGATTTTACTGATATCAAGGATTTGCAGGATATTCTTGAGAACTTTGTCGGCGCAGACGGACAATTCACATCTTTAGTGAAGAGTCTTACTATCCGTCTGAATGATGAGCGACTCAAAGGAATGAGAATCGTGGATACCCCGGGTGTAAACGACCCCGTGGTGTCTCGTGAGCATCGCACACGTGAGTTCTTGCGTGAATGTCACGGTGTGTTCTTCTTGAGCTTTGCTTCTCGCTTTTTTGACAGTACGGATGTGAATTTCCTTACCAATCGCATTGGTTCACAGGGAATAGGTACTGTGGTGCTTATTGCAAGTAAATTTGACTCTGTGCTGCAGGACTCTGGTTCAAAGTTTGAAGACGATTTGGAAAATGCGATAAGTGATTGTCAAAGACAACTAAGGGCCCAGTTCAGACGCAATCTTTCTGGCTCAGACTATAAAGGGGATGAACCTCGTTTTACAATGAGTTCCGGTATCGGTTATTCTATTGCAAATAAAAAGCCGTCAGACTGGGACAGTATGGAGAGCCATGTCGTAACACAGATGAAGAGATTCTATCCGAGTTTCTTTGCTTCTGACAGTGACATAAAGGCTACGTTCAATGAGCTTTCACAGATAGATGATATCAGAAAGGATTATCTTGATGGTGAGTTCGTGAAGAATCGTGATAAGATTATCTCAAGTAAGGTAAACAGCTATTTTGGCAATGCTACAAGCGAAATCAAAGCAATCTTGAGTGATGGCAAGGCTAATCTAAATGAACGTAACAATGCTCTTTGTAAGAAAGATATTTCTCAGATCGAATCAGTTCGTAATGCTACTCTAAAGGTAGTTGAAAAGATTGTGAAAGATATAGACTCTTTGGCAAGCAAGGCTGATGATATGGCAGAACAGGCAATGAAGGAGTGTTGGAATCGTTATCAGACACCTTCTGTTAGAGTTCCCACTAAAGAAGAAGGTGTTACATTTGTACGACAGTCTACTTTTTGGGGTAGGGATAAGGATGTATCCTGCTCATACAAGAAAATCGATGAGCAGAAACTTGTTTCTGAGGCAGAAGGTCAGGTTCAAGTTGCGGCCGAAAAATTGTCAACTGATTGGAATAATAGGTCTAGTGAACTTATGAATTCAATAAAAGATACTATCGGAAGCCTTATTGCGGAAGCTGAGCAAAAGGATTCGGAAGCTAAGTTCGATGCTGATGGTTTACGACGTATTCTTGGCGAGGTTCTTGCCTCAATGAGCAATTCCACTGTTATGAATATTAAGGATTTGACAAATAACGTCGTAGGACGTATTATGGATGTTGCTCAAGACTGCGAAGTGTCTCTTATTGTAGGTTCTGTTGATGAGGCTACCGCAAAGAACAAAATATCTTCAAGAGCAAGAGAAGCGCGTCGTAAGATTGAAAACGGTTTGCGTGATCTGTTTGATGAGTTCAATACGGATTTAAAGAATGAACTTCAAAAGTCGAAGAATGAAGTTGTAAACATTTTTACAAGGCGTAAGGACGAGTTAATCACAAAGGCAAATAGCTCTGTTCAGGGTTATCTTGACTCTCTTGAAAAAGAATTAAAGGACAAGAAAGCTCAGCTTGCGAATTATACCAGAGCGATTGCAAGTATTAACGAAATAGAGAAAATCTTATGAGTATAAAAGAATAATATATAGCAGCTCTGAATGACGAGCAAGCTAAAATGGTTTCGTATGTTAAGCAGATGACGGCTAAGGTCGCTTTTCCTGAGACTGCTGTAACTACAACCTATCTAAAGCCAGCTAAACACACTATTGTTTCGGCGGCTTGTTTAATAGGTGGTGCTATTACCATAGCAGCAGGTCTGTGTTTAGAGAAGAATGGCATTTCTACAGCCGGTGGCGTTGCTGTTGCTTGTGGTGCTGGATTGTGGGCTATAGATAGAAATAAAAAGCCTGTTGTACAGCGTGATGTTGCTTTTTATAAGGTCACAAGTCATTACTATAAGTCTCTTTCTGATATCTTTAAGTATGTGACAAATAGCTGGTCTGATTCATTAGTGGAATTGAAGAGTAAGTTGAAGGCAGAAATCATGCAGCAAAACATTTCTGAGGAAGAGAAAAACTCTGCAATTCAGAGTGTACTGACTACTTCTGTTGTTGATTTGTCTATGGCTGATTTGTCTTCAAAGCTTGGCAAAATAGAGCATGATCATAATGAAGAAGGCTATAAGCGTTTTGTTTCTATCTTTGAGAAGAAATGTATAGAAGCAATAAATACTGCTTATGAAGAGCAGAAGGCTGTTTACGAACGACTGCAGTTTTAGTTGATATAAACTAAAATGCAGAATATAAGTATGTTTCTTTCATGCCCATTCACATGAAAGAAATACACTGTTTCGGATAAGAGGGTAGGGCGGAAACGTCTTTACTCTCTTATTGATATTTTAAAACGTTATAGCAATCATGACTGCTATAATAAATATGAAGTTAGCGATTGAAAATCGTTTTTGAAAAACTGAAACTAAAAGGATGCAACAACTATTGATAAAACAACTTAAAAAATGAAGCATTGTGGCAAAGAATGAAAATAAAATACTGGATGAACTGAGACGAAGAGGTAAGATTTATGAAGACCCTGCTCCTAAAGTCGGAGGCTTTACTGGCTGGTTGATAAGCTTGTTTACCAAGAAAAAGTAAGCCCCATATACTTTTTTCTTGATGTTCTGCCACCATTTGACATATCTATTCTATATGGTTATTTTGCAGCCGAAATCAAATGTATAACTATATATAAGGTAATGTAACAATGGAAAAGAACATCAGGAAAAGAATATGTAGGTTGGCTGCGGTATTGAGTGCCGTGCTGGTAGTGTTATTTGGCTATTGGTTCTTCTTGAATCCTCATGGCTATTGGCAAAAGCAGAAAGAAGCTGAAAAGGAAGAGTATTCTGAAAGAAGGATGCTTTGGCGAAAGTCGGAGACTATGACCATGCAACGTATCCGAAAATGGAAAAGGAGTAGGTTTGCTGCTATGCGGTTCGTGTATCGGTTAGACTGTTGACGCAACCTTCACTTTTATGAAGGCATGGACATTTGCAAGTAGTGATAAAGAATAAATATCTGAACTTGCAAAACTTGGATAAATAAAATATAAATACGATGAACAGTATGGCTGATAATCAAAAAGTATATCAGGCAATCAAGACGATTGCTGATGAACTCTGCAAGGAGAACAAGACGTATCTTCGTGCAGATTTGGCTTTTGAACTGAAGAAGTATGGTATAGCTTCCGATTCCTCGGAGGTGAGTAAGCTGGTATTTGACGCCTACAGATATTTCCATGATAATGGCAATATCGCCATTGCTTTTGTTTCCAATAATTCACGTACAACCCTTGTGGCTGAATACAAGTTGAATGACAGCCTGGAACAGGGCAACAAGTAGGAGGCTTTGAAGATAGCCGAGACGGAACTGGCGTTGTCTTCATCTGCCTTGGAGCAGTTGAAAGAGCAAGTGGAGCAGAACATTAACTTAGTTCTTGTCAAGGGAACGTCGAAGATGGCTGATATTGTCATGGGCACGAATGGCGTGAAAGATGTAAGAAGTAAGGCTTCCACCATGTTTGATAAATATACTAAGATGGTGGAGGCTTATCACTATGCAGAGGATAGCGTTCGTGGAAACATCGAAGATTTTACCTCCTTGCGTAGTGATATCGGGACGGTTTATCGTGACTATGCCCTGAAACTTATTGATATCTATGGCGACTCTATTAAGATGGTTTCACCTGATCTGTTCGACTTCAAGCGAATAGAGTGGCTGGATGTGGACGAGATGCTTAAGTATGTGGAGCTGGAATATAACAAGCTCACGGAAAAATGTGCAGCTTTGATTGGTGAGATTTCTGTTAGTTTCCGTACTTCCTTGCAGGGTTCTTTGCAGGCTTGTAAGTCTTTGTCGAACGGCAACAAGTCCTTGGGCTTGGCGATGGCAGGACTGACAATGCTCGAACGCTATATGGGAGCAAGTGAACGCGCTAATCGTTTGAAGTCTGATTTATCAGTTTTCCAGATGAGCGTGAAGCATGATGCCACTCGCATCAAGGCTGATATGGGACGATTGTTGGTAATCTGCAAGACGCTCAATGATGTGGTAATCCCGAAGGCGAATGTGTTCTTGCGTTATGGAGAAAAACTGTTGGCTTCTGACTTGAAGGCGACGCTTGATGCTTTGTATGCGGATGAGACTATTCGTCCATTGGAGGAGCAACGAAAATGTCTGCTTCAGCAGATGAAGGCGCTGGACATGGAGATGAATGATCATCTCCAGAACATCGATGTCTATACCTCGCTGATTAATGACATCACCGCAAGCTTGGAGTCTAAGCAGGGAAGCTATATGGAAGCGAAGGCGAAGAAGCCTTCCAAACCTTTCTTCCTCGTCAACTGGATCACCTTTGGTATGGCCAACAAGAACTACTATCGTGACTTCGCCGAATGGAATGCAGTATGCTTCCCTCTTGTGAGAGAATACGAGAGCTATCAGGTAGATTTGAAATTGGATAAGGAGGAATTGGAATCGCATCGTGAGGAACAAACCCGTATCAAAAATGAGTATGCCAAACTCTCCAGTGAACTGGATAAGGTTTCTAAGGAGATCAGAAGCAAGATAGTTTGCTCTGACGACTTGAAGCTGAAGATGCTGAAACATCTTCGTGATATGGTTGCCATGTTGAAACTCGGACGTGAAATCATGGAGAGCAAGATTGACGAGAAGTTGGTGCATACGGTAGATATTCCTGATTATCGGGAGGCAGCCAAGCTTCCTTCCGACGTGGAGCAAAACCTTTCTCAGTTTACAGGAATGTTGGCAGATAATCTTCATGCCGACAAGAATATGGCTAAGAATCTGCTTGACGGAGTTGAAGCATACACGAAAGACCCTAAGAAGATAGAGGGTAAGACCGCACAACAGAACAAACCTGCTGAGTATAGCGAGGAAGACTTGGTGCAGGTAACTGGTGCGATGGAACAATCCTTACAGAAAGGTATCGCTCTGTTTGATAGTTTCGCTAAGCTCAAAGCGCAGCAGCTCAGTGGTAGCTTGGCTTCGGCTGCATACGATAAGGAGTTGAAGAAACATGCTGATGAGTTTAAGCGTGAAATGGCTAAGATAGACAACAAGAGTGCTTATCTTCGTGAGGTGTTCAAGCGTATCAATCTGGCTGGTAGTGAGGAGGAGCGTAAGCAAGCTATGGAGTTGATGAGCGACTTGAGCGGTTACTCTCTCTCGGAACAGGAGTTCACAGAATTTATAAATGGTAAGAAACAAATAGAATTATAAGGTGTATGGAAAGTTCAAGAAGACAGCAGGCCCAGGCTGATTTGGGTATGGATTTCGCAAAGGAAGATCAAAAGCGAGAGGCGGCTCTTGCCAAAGAACAGGCGAGAGCTGATAAAAAAGCAGCAAAGCGTGAGAAGATGATGAACATGCCATCATATCGTCTGATGGTAGGTACGGCGAAGTATATGGACAAGTGGTTCTTGGATCCTATCCTTGGCTTCATCCTTCCTGTCGGTATCGGTGATGCTTTGACGAGCGTGTTTACATTCCCATTCATCTATTACAGTCTGTGCGTGGTTAAGTCTATTCCGTTGACATTGGCTGTCATCTATAATATCTTGATGGATGTGCTGATTGGTGCTATACCTTTATATATAGGTGATGTGCTGGATGTATTCAAGCGTTCGTATGTAGAGAATCTGAGATTGGTTACCGGGTATATCGAGGATGATAAGGAGATTATCAACAAGGTGAACAAGAAGGCATTCTGGACGGCTGTGTTCATTGTTGTGCTTTGCTGGTTGATTTATGTGGTGATTTCATGGGCCATTAGTTTAGGAACTTGGGCTTATGATTGGATAGCTTCATTGTTCTAAAATATGAATAGCAAAATTTTCTTTCAACCCTTCGTTGGCAAGGATTATGCCAACGGGGGGATATTCGGCAAGCGAATCATGATATTGGGCGAGAGTCATTATTGTGATGAGAGTTGTGCGGATTGTAGCGACTGCCAGCTACATCGGGAGTGTATGGGCTTTACGCAGCAGGTGCTTGGGGATTATCTCAATGAGAACAAGGAACGGCAGAACTGGATGCGGACTTTCTTGAAGTTTGAGCGTTCGTTAGTGGGTGAGGAGACAGATCAGACGATGAGGCTGAAGATCTGGAACTCGGTCATCTTCTTCAACTATCTGCAAGTGGCGATGGGTGGTCCTCGTGAGGCAGGCACTGGGGAGCAATATCGCCAAGCAGGCAAGGCTTTCTTTGAGGTTATCGAAAAGTATCAGCCGGAGTATGTCATCGTCTGGGGCAAGCGACTTTGGAACAATCTTCCTAATGTTGGCTGGCAAGATGGCGACGACATCGTAGTGGATGGTTATCCTGTTGCTACGGGTGCTTATCTTCTGAGTAATGGTAAGCAGGTGAAAGTGATGGCGGTAAACCATCCTTCCGTAGGCTACTCCTGGGATTATTGGCACAAGGTGATACAAAGATTTTTGAGATAATTTTCTTGCTTGCGCCACGATTTGACATACCTTACCTTTACCTTTGCAGTCGTAAACATAATTAATTAAACGATATTGCTATGGGATTTGTAGAAGTAAAGCCAAAAGAATGGTACATTGAACAGGCCAAAATTACTAAGGTATGGAGTAAAAAACTTGAAGAAAATGAAACTTATATGCATGGAGCAGAAGATTTTGAACCTGTTTGTCCATACATCAATCCTCAATTCCGCTTTAAGACTAAATTCTTCAAAGTGGTTTGGATGGTCTTGGAGGAGCAGGCATTAAATACCTTAGGCTCTCATGCTGAATAGAAGTTGCTATGTGCTTGATAAGTACTGTGCGTTATTCGTAAAAGCGACTTCCGATGAGTTCCAAATATATTATTCTGAGAATACTTGTTTTGAAGATAGAGAGTTGCAATTCTGGATATTTGCACAATTTAAGGACTTTGTGGAGGCTGTTGCTCAAAAAGTATTGCCTTGTAGATTCCTTTATTTGGAAAACGAAAAGCAACTATTTGCTGAGACATTAACCTTGAATTGGGATTTTCGAGCCTTTGGCAGGTGTTGGTTTGATGGAAGCCGCATAAATTTATCTCCATATTTGATGATTTACCCATTGCCGTATATAGATATGGTCATTCTTCATGAGTTGGCGCATTTGAGGTATCCTCATCATAGGGCAACCTTTTGGAAATTCTTGTCTCAGCTATTAGGAGAAGATGCTAAGACTGCTACAGAAAACTGCAATATGATATTAGGAGACAGAAATAAGAGTTATCGTTACCTCATGGAAGGCTTTAGATGGGTTGATTCTTGTTTCAAGAAAAAACAGAAGAGACTTACCAAGATTTCTTCATAAGCATGATATAGTGATAAAACTGTCTTAAATAAAGTTCAATGGCACAGATTACAATCAATATCCAGACTATGGACTGGACAATGGGGGAAACCGTAGGCTTGCACTTGATGCTGAAGAAAGGCAGCAAGGCAAGAATCGCTTGGGGCGATGGAAAGGTACAGGTCGTGACAGGTAAACAGAAACCTGCTTCCGAAAAGTTGGCTTGGGTGGAGGCAGGTCATGCCTATCCTGAGAAGGGCATGTACTACACCATTACCATCTGTTCGGAAGAGGAGGATGCCATTATCGGATTTGATGGATGTGGCATGTTCGAGGTGAAAACCTTTGATGTGATTCTCACGGAATGTCCTAGCTTGCGTATCCTGGGATATTCGGGATATGGTGGGCAATTGCTCGACGTAAGCAAAAATCCTTTGTTGGAGTTCATAGACTTCAGCGCGATAAGAAACGAGAAGTTGGATTTCTCTGCCAATCCTCTCTTGGAGGAGTTGCATATTGATGGATCCGAAGATTTGGTGTCTTTGAATTTGAGCAAGAACGGCAAGTTGCGTCGCTTGGACATCTTTATGTGTCACAATCTCCAGCATCTTGCCTTGAGCAATCAGTCGCAGCTGAATGAGGTGGATTTCGCTCTTACTCATCTTCGTCCCAAGGACTTGGAGTATTTGGAGAAGACGTTGAAGCGAAACGCTCCTTACAAGGTACGGGGCGGAAGTTTCGGCGATGATAAGATAATAGAAGTGTGTAATGGAAAAATAGTAGGGGAATATGAAGGAAAATTGTGATTGGAAAAAATGCTTGGACAGAATTGAGGATAAGGGATTTGACGACGATGATGCTTATTCAGAGATTCTCGAATATATCCGAGAGGTGGCTACTGTTGATGAGCAACGTGAGGTGCTACAAAATGTGGAGCAACGTGTGAAGAAAATCGTGAACTATGATTTTGCAAAGGCATGGTTCCTACGTCACATGAGTGAAAGCGAGCATGATGTCATCGAAGTCTTAATGGGAGTAAGATATGTTGTATTGAATGAGATGATGCTTCATCCGACTCCTGCCGAAGTGGAGAGATTTCGCTATCAGAATGATAAACTCTTCAAATTGACTCAGGAATGTTATGCCCAGTGCAGAAACATGTGGCGCACTTTGTTTCATACGCCTTATAAGGTGGATGATCGCTATCGTTATGAGGTGGAAGGAGTGTTGCGTTTCGAGTATGGAGATGACGATGCTGTAGTAAAGATGGAGAACGATGATTATTACGGATCTGATTTTCATTATATGATTCATCTGTTAGATGAACTGATGAGTGCAGGACGCTATAAGATGGATACAATCGTGAATGGTGTTTTTCGCAATTTTGTTGGGACTACCGAGGAAGGATATAAAACATTCAGAAACGAATTGGATGATGGCGATTCCTGGGATGAATGTTATCTTCACAAACCAGAGTTTGCTGATATTTGCGTTTGTTATGCCATGCATGCTCTACATACGCATCAAGACTATAGCCTGCCCGACATCCTTCGCATGGATGATTTCGTGGTAAAGGTTCATTTGCAATATGAGAATGAAGTTTGCGATACGAGAGATGCAGAGATTGGACCGCTCGATTATGAACCATCGTGGTTCCAAAAACTTGTAGAGGAAGATGTGAAAGAGTTCGGAGGAAAACATACGCTGAATCCGACAAGAAAGAAATAGCATATAAAAAAAACAAGAAGTTTAACGACATATATAAAAAATAGAAGATAACGAAGTTAGCAGAAGCATTGAGCATCAGAGCCGACTTGCAGAAGAAAGTGGCTCAACTGAAAGAACGTATCAAGGAAAGCGCCAAAGTGCAGGAGGGTGATGAGCCTTGCGATAACTTGGAGGAATTGTACAAGGAACTGGATGAAGCAGTCGTCCAGTTGGAAGACTTGATTTATCGCATCAACATCACCAACGTTCAGATAGTTCAGGACGGAGACTCCTTGACTCGATTGATAGCCAATAGAGACGTCTTGTCGATGCGTGTCAAGGCATTGAAAGAGGTGGTGAACTACGTAGCTGCCAACGATAAGTCTCAAAGGCTATAGCGAGAAGCAGATCTAGGAGTTCTATAACGTTATCAGAAGGGTCGAGACCGTCTTTGAAACCTTGAAGACCGACCTTGACATCCGTCCTGTCTATCATCAGACGGATGAAGCCATCAAGGCCCATTTTAATCTGGCAGTACTTGCTTACTGGATTGTATCAACCACACAGTATCAGCTTCGGCGGAATGGAAGCAGGATGTCATGGCAGGAAGTAATGAGAATAGCCGGTACACAGATAGTCGTAAGTACTATCGCAAAGCGGATCGATGGTAACCAGGTTGAGGTACGGCAGTGCACAGAGCCCGAGAAACAGCTTTCTGATTTGTACAAGAAACTCGACTTGACCTCTCCTCCCTTAAAGCGAAGACGAAAAATTTGTGTGGTACATTTTTCTGAACTCAAAAAAACGATACTTGAGAATCAAAGAGTTATACGCATATAGGCTGCAAGTTGGGTTAAATAGGACAGCAAGGTGGGCTGAAGACACTCCTTCACACTTCTACTCTATTCCACCTTGAGACTATCCCAAGTAGTCACTAAATGTGGTCATAAGTTACCACCCAGCGCGGCCTTAAGCTATCACCAACTCGGGCTATCAGCAACCCTCGGCAAGGTCGCGCTGAAGACCCCTCCTAACTGCCCCTAAAAATGAATATAACTTCATCGGCCTACGAAGTTAACTTCATTGGCCTACGAAGTTATATTCATAGGGCTACGAAGTTAACTTCATTTTTTACCCCACTTTTGAGCCCAATCTGCGTGCGATTACTAAGTCAGTTCTCTTGCATGAGAAATCCACTTGTCCGCGTACCGCCTTCCATCCCGAACGGATCCCGAGACCATCCCGAAGGATGGGCGATGGGTTTTTGGCCTCCCCCAAGAGGGCAGGAGGGGGTGCTTTTGCCCACAACGGCCACTTTCGCCTTTCCTGCGCTATATATATAATAAGGAGAAAATAGCTTCCCAGTCGTAAGAGACTCTTGTTTCCGTTCGTCTCGCCCCATTTTCTCTGTTCTCCTGCCCTTGTTTCGCCCCTCCAAGGCATCGTTTCCCCACGATATGGCCCCGTTTTGCCTCCCAGGGCGCCCTCATGACAAGAGGATCGTGCTCCCTGAATATCCCCTTTTTCCTGCCTTTTCCCAAAAAACACCCTCTTTTCACCCTTATTTTGTAAAACAATGCGAAAAACTACCAACTTTCGCAAACTTTTCTTTCGAAACATTTGGAGGGTATTAAAAAACACCGTACCTTTGCACCCGCTTTTCCGAACAAAGCATACGCCGAGAAAGGGAGAGCGATAAAGACAAGCGATCTTTGAAGATATTTACATAAGACAGAGAGTAGTACAAGGAGCGGATGCTTCCGGTCATTTTGGCCAGGTTGCATCCGGGTAAAGAAGAAGAGCCGTCCATTTTTTTTGGAACAGGTGCTTTGAGCCCAATCTTCGGTACATCTGGATGAGCGTCCTTGAGAACAGAGACAAAGTCTTTCCCTTTTCGTAAGGGAAGTCAAACGGATATTTTACAATGGAGAGTTTGATCCTGGCTCAGGATGAACGCTAGCTACAGGCTTAACACATGCAAGTCGAGGGGCAGCATGGTCTTAGCTTGCTAAGGCCGATGGCGACCGGCGCACGGGTGAGTAACACGTATCCAACCTGCCGTCTACTCTTGGACAGCCTTCTGAAAGGAAGATTAATACAAGATGGCATCATGAGTCCGCATGTTCACATGATTAAAGGTATTCCGGTAGACGATGGGGATGCGTTCCATTAGATAGTAGGCGGGGTAACGGCCCACCTAGTCTTCGATGGATAGGGGTTCTGAGAGGAAGGTCCCCCACATTGGAACTGAGACACGGTCCAAACTC
>OHBN01000328.1_pt1 | contig 14980 bp, 21 predicted proteins | sample 1577381 | NCBI WGS metagenome assembly OHBN01 (sample SAMEA3879520, study PRJEB24766) | human gut metagenome | biome: human-associated habitat; feature: feces | place: USA | collected 1985/1987
CTTCACTACAATGAAGTTCACTAGACTGAACTGTATGACATTAAAGTAAATTGTTCATATCTAGTTCATAATTATATGATATAATATAGACAGTGAAAGGAGAGATAAAACGATGATTAAATATATTGACATCACGAATTTTAATGAAGTTGAAAACCGGGTGCTATCGCACCCGGAAGAGCCGTATATCACGGACAGATTCAAGTATTACTTTGAACCAATCGGGGAGTGTGCAAGGCTCCGGCGGCAGGCTCTCCGTAACAGTCGAGGATATCAGAAGGGAAACAGAAACGCTTGCATTTTATTTTAAGGAGGACTTAGAGTAATGAGAATGTTACACTTATACGAACTGGACGGGACAGACCACAAGAGAACTAAAGTTATTGCCGCAACGAAACAGGCATACAGCAATGCGGGTATTCGCAACCTGTATAATTACTTGAGGGCAAACGGAAACTGCCCGTACATGGTTGAACTTCCGGGCGGTGATATTCGTATTCAGTATTTCAGCAAAAAAGGAGTGTGACAACATGAAAGTGTATATTTATGAATACAAAACCTGTTCGCCGTTAAGGGCACATCATACGAATATGTTTAAAGATGGGTTTGCATGGTGTAGAACGGCAGGGGTGAAGCAGATGAACAAACTTGAATTTGACAAGTATATTAAATACCTTAAAGTAAAAAAGCAAAGTGCAAAATTTTCACAACTTCAAGACGGGTCTTTCCGTGTAAGGTATTTTGATATGAGGGGTGCAAAATGAAGAAACTGAAAACGCAGACCGGGCTTGTCCGGGAAGAACCAGCGGGAAAAGAATCCCGCATGATACAGAAACCCCCAAAGGTCAGCAATAAGAAAGCCGCCAAACAGCGGAAAGCCGCTAAACTTAAAGATAAGAAAGAAACCAAAGCAAAGCGTAAACAGGGCGGTAAAGGCCGTCCTTTTCGCGCTAAACCTTGGGCAGACTATGCTAAAGGCGAAAAGCCCACAAAGGCATACACAACAGACGAATTGCGCAATATTGTTACTCGAGCCGCTAAAGCGGCGAACAATCGTCTTAGAGCGCTTGAAAAAGCTGGATATACAAAATCTGCATATCAGCGTGCGGCGCGTCAGACAGGCAAGGATATCCCGCGATATCGTGAAAAAGTTGCAAGTGCATCCCGTCAGGAGCTGGAAAAAGAATTTGCACAACTCCGGGATTTTATCACTGCGCCCACATCAACCGTCGGCGGTATGCGCGAATATCAAGAGCGATTGACGAAAGCCGCGCAATCGGCGGGATTTAAGGGTGATTTTGCAAACCTATCCGCATTGTTTGAAAAATATATGTGCGCGGAATGGGAAAATTTGCTTGGGTCAGATATTATCTATGAAGAAATTATGTCAGGCCGCGCCGCAGAAGGCTCTCTAGAGGATATCCGACAACAGCGAACGCGTCAGCAGAAAATCGGTCAGATGGTAGAAAGTGACAGAAAAGAGGGCGCGGCGCTCTTACAGTCATTACGCAAACACGGTAAAAAGAGGAACCAATAATGCGATACAGTCAAGATATACCAATTGCCGAAAGCATGGCAGAATTTTTGCCAATGCTCAAGCGCCCGAAAACCGTAACAAAAGGGCGTAAAAAGCTTAACAGCGGTGAGCGCAAATATTTTGGTAAAAAATATCTTGATATAACTTGTACGTTTGATATAGAGACGACCAACAGCGACGCGGACGGGTTTGCGTACAGCTTCCAGACCTGTATCGGCGGCGCGGTGGTAGTCCCGCGATACTTTGAGGACTGGGCAAAAATTATGGAAAAACTTGTGGATAAATGGCACATAAGCGAAAAGAACCGTCTTGTTGTGTATGTGCATAATCTGGGTTACGAATATACTTATCTAATTCAAATGTTATGTGACCGCTGGGGCGATTGTAAAGCCTTATATACTAAAAGCCGCAAGCCCTTATATCTTGAATTTGATAATGGTATAGAATTTCGGGATAGCCTGAAACTGTTTCAAAAATCCCTTGCCCGTGCAACTGAGGGGTGCACGCACGCAAAGCTAAAAGGTGACTTAGATTATACTGTTTATCGCACCCCGGATACGGTGCTTGATGATACCGAATTTTCATACTGCGTGAATGACGTGCTAGGATTATGGGAAGCAATTGAACGCCTGAAAACTGAACGCGGATATAATGCGGCATCAATCCCCCTTACTAATACAGGTATGGTAATTCAAGCTGTCAATTCCGAAATATCCCACGACCAAAATTGCAGACGGCGCATGGATGCGCTCAAGCTTGACGCGCGGCAAATGCGTCTGTGTTATAAGGCAATGGCAGGCGGTGACACGCACGGCACGCGTTGGCGTGCTGGGCGCACCTATACAGATTGCAACAGCTACGACTTTAAAAGTGCGCACCCATCGCAACAGCTACTATGGAAATTTCCGGCAGGGCATCCAATTGATTTGCCAGATGAAACAGCCTTAGAGGATATGGAAAATCTGATAAATAACGGCTTTGGATGGGTTGCAAAAATCTTGCTTGTAAATCCAGAAATAAAACCTGAATGCCCTGACCCCGTTATTAGTGTCAGCAAGTGCGCCGCGATTGAAGGTGAACGCGGGGTAGATAACGGGCGGCTGTTGGGCGCGGATGGTATATATTTATACTGTGATTCAAACGATTGGCAACGTATAAGTGAAGCATATACTTTTGACAATATGGTTGCAATGGAAAGTGTTTGTTTTCGTCTTGCATATTTGCCTAGTTCTTTTCGGAAAGCTATTTTTGAAAAATTCCGCATTAAAGAAACCATGAAGGGGACGCCCGATTATATGTTTAGTAAAATTTGTGTCAACACTATTTTCGGCGCGTGTGCGCAGAAAACAATCCGCGATGAATACGCCGCTGATATTGGTGACGATATCGAATTTACGCGCACGGATTGGGAAACAAATTTGAACAGCAAAACCCCGGACGACGTTGCAAAAAGCCAAGATAACAAATTTCCGTTTTTATGGGGGTTATGGACGGCGTCTCTTACCCGTCTCAAGCTTTGGCAACTATTAAAAATAGTCGGATGGGAAAACGTCATTTACTGGGATACCGATTCTTGCAAATTTCAGGGCGCAAAGTGCCCGGGTGTAGAACTTTATAACAATGAAGTAAAACGGCAGTGTGTAGAACGTGAATTCGTGGTAGAGCGCAAGGACGGAAAGAAAATATATATCGGCATTGCAGAGGATGAACACCCGCAAGCAGATTATGGATACAAGGAATTTAGATTCTTGCACGCAAAATGCTATGCCGCGCGTACTTGTGATAACGTGCTTGAAAGTACGATTGCAGGCGTTGGCAAAAAAGAGGGCGTTGCCGCCCTCAAAGATGATATCAATAATTTGAACGACTTCCTTATTATTGAAGATGCGGGCGGGCAGATGTTGACTTATCACAACAGCCCGATAAAGCACCGGACGGACTTTGCAAAGCCATCGGTTTCTGCATCGTGGGTCGTCATGACCCCGCGCCGCTATGAGGTCAACGGCAAACTTCCAGATTTTGAGGAAACAAGAATTGGATAATGTATACAATATCGACGTGATAAACAAGAATTAGTATCATTTGTTCCACATGGAACATAAAGAAAAGCGCCCCCGCTTTGCGGGGGCGCTATGTTTGATTGGTATTACTCGATAGTAACAAATGTGATAGGAGAAACTACCAAATAGGGGGTGTTTGCGATAATGGTTGCCGGAATCTGGAATCCGACGTTTACATGGTAAGGTTTGGAAGAATTGCAATCTGCAAAGACGGTAATACCGTCATCTACGGATTGCACCGAACCGTCACGGAGGTTAACAATCATGAATCCAGACCCGCCGCTCATACGCGCTGACAACTTGTGGTTCTGACTGTGGAGCCACGGGAGGTTGATATAAGCCGTAGCATACGATGTATTGAAACTGGAGTATATAGCACTCGAAATGCTGAATCTGTCGAACACATACGGGAGAATGTCGGGTGCAACGGCTTTCAGAGCCGCAATTTTTGCATCCTGTGCGGCCTGCCCTGCGTTGTATGTCTCCTTCGTAACCAGAGCCGACACATCAGGAATAGCGCTCTTATCAGCCTTAACGTTTTCCAGCTTCTGCTCTGCGGCCTTGGCGCGGTTGGCTTCGGCGGTTGCAAGCGCCCGCGCTTCTGCGTCCACTCCTGCGGGATTCAGTTCCACAATAGAGCCGTCGTCCTGTTTGTATTTCAAAGTACCGTTCGTGGGCATATTAAAAACTCCTTTCTTAAAGTATTATGCCTGATATCAGGTTGCGGAGGTATCGAACCACCAGTCACGCGCTTTGAGCGCCGCCGGTTCGGTGGCAGATACGTACAGCTGGGGCGGGTTATGTGCGCCGCTTTCCAGAGTTTTCACGCGGGTATCCAGTGCGGTATCAGCGGCTTTCCGGTCGGACACTTCTTTGGTGATGGCGCTGGTGTTCGCGGTGATATCCTTTTTGGCCTGTGCCACGTCCCCGGTAAGCGTGGTAATGGTGGTATCCGTAGAACCGCCCTTTGCTTCCAGAGCATCCAGCCGCGTTCCGTGGTCAGCAATGTCATGAGTGTTCTGGGTCACGTTGGCGTCGATAGTGTCAACACGACCGGACACGGCGGTGACACTTGCGGCAGTAGCCGCGCCCTCAACATTTGCAACCTTGGTTTTCGGGTAAAGCACGGCAATATCGCCGTTCTCCTGCTTGTACTTGAAGAGACCGTCATAATTGTTAGTAGCCATAATAAAGCTCCTTTCTGTTGTTAAGAAATATCAAACCACAGGTCTTTACCTTGGAAGGTTTCGGGCTCTGTGGCGGCGACGTAAATAGTGGACTTTGTGGCGATAAGCCGACTGTTTGCCAGCTCTGCGGCTTTGGCACGGTCGGCTTCCGCAGTCAGCGCATTATTGGTGGCATCCGTCTTGGTGTCCAGTTCGTCAAGATGGTTTTCTGCGGTCGTGGTGCGTTTTTCCAGAGCATCCAACCGCCCTTCTTGCTCCACATCCTTTTCCCGAATGTGGGCGATTGCATCCCGGTTGGATTCGATTTTGGCTTCATCCTCGGTAAGGTCGGAACGCAGAGACGTAATATCGCTACGGTTTGCCGTAATCTCCTTGTGCTGGGAAGTTAACCGGGCTTCATGGTCTTTCAGATGTTCGGCATGGTTTGCCAGTTCCCGGGCATTGACTGCGATGTTTGCGGCATTGTCCTGAATGTTCTTGACGGTCTTAGCGATATCGGCCGTGTTCTGAGCGATGCTTGCATCATGGCTTTTAAGTTTGATATCAAAGCCATCAAGACGGGAATCCTGTGCAGTGCCCTTGGCCTGCAATGCGGCAATATCGCCGTTGTTGCTGGTGATTTGTCTCTGCAAATCCTCGTCTTTGGCGTGCAGGTCGGCAATATCGGTGGTATGCTGGGCGGTGGTGGCCTGCAAGCCGTCAATTTCAGTCTCGGCAGTCGCCACGCGCTCGGCCAGAGCGTCAACACGCGCCTTATCCTCGGCAACCGTGTTTTTCATCTCGGCATTGTCCTTGGTGAACTGGTCGATTTTCTCCCGGAATTCCGCGTTGTCAGACGCGAAACCGGAAACCTGAGACGACAGGTCCTTTACCTCGTTCTTGTACTGTTCCACCTGCGCATTATATGCGCCGGTCTTTGCCCAATACCGCGTGTTTGTGATATCAACACCGGGGCCAACGTTGCACTTGCTGGTGTAGCTCTCGCCGTCATGGGTCACAATGGTAAGAGATTCATAGGAGCGGTGAATATCCCACTCTATGGGGTCGGCAAAAATCGGCACATACCGACTGCCGATATACTGAGACGGGGGGCACGGGGCGCAAGGCATAGGCGGGTGCGGGTCACAACTGCCGGGTGCAAAGGGTGCGGGTTCGATGGGGTAAGGGTGACAATGCTTGTCTTTACAACCCATAGTGTATATCTCCTTTCTAATAAGTGATGATAAGGTGACCGTATTCAGGCTCTGTGATATCACTGCCGGTGTTGAAGGTCAACCAGCCCCAATTTGCGGGGACGTATGCGCAAAAGTGACCATCAGGGGTCAGGCCAAACCAGACAAAATGTACCATCTCGTTTACCATGGCAGGCAGATTTTTATCTGCCCAATCCAGAAACTTCTCATTCTCAAAATCTCCGGCATCCAACCGCCGGTTGATACACTCTTGTGCCTTGGCAAGGTCGCCCATGGCAGAATTTAGCGCGGTCACGTTGCCGCCCTGCGCTTCCTGTCCTTTTGCCAGTCCCTGAACTAGGGCTGTCAGGCTCTGCACCTGAGATACCAACCACCGCAAATCATACATTGCGGGGTCGCCGGGTGTGTACCCCGGATTTGCGCAAAACGGATAGTCCATATTATTCACCTCACTTTCGGCGGGTCAGGTTGTTCAAGTACTCGTCAGCCTGCAATGCGTTCTGTGTAAAACTGTTGTTCTCCCACCACGCCCAAAGCGCGGCGGCAGTCGTGAGACCTGCGGTTACAAACTGCTCCAACGTCTCGCTGTTGATGGGAAGCGGGGACTTACCCGCCGCGCTCAAGCACTGGTTAATAAGTGCCAGCACCAAAACAAAGGTTCTTGCAACGGTTTCCGGTTTGATGTGCAGTTTCATTTTTATTTGCTCCTTTCTTCTAAATCGTCAATTCTGTGATTTGCCACGTTAATTTTTTCTTCCAGCACGGGGACGCGCTGAGCAAAGTGATTATGTTCACGGACTTCCCGGGTAAGCTCGTCTAACCGCGTTTCCGTCACCGCTTGAGATTTGCTATTTGCAATCAGCACTCCTACCAGTGTAACCGCGCCCGAAATGACCGCGCACAAAATCTCTGTATACATAATATACCACCGCCTTTAATAAACGTCAAGACAAAAAGTTCGGTGAAAGGAATCTGCAATGACCTGATAGATATTAAACAGCACGCTTTCACGTTCTGCCGCAATCATCTGTTGGGTGGTAGTGACGCCAATATTACCGCCCTTGGTGTATTCATGGGTCATGACTACTGTTTCCGTTTCCTTTCCGGTGGTCATACCGTGCGCGTGTTCATCATGAGCATTAACGGCGGTTTCCTGCGCGGTTCCGCGTTCGCCGTTCTGCCGCTCTGTGTGCCCGTGCCCGTCTGTACTGCCGGTGTCCCCGTAGGTTCCGTGCGCCCTGCCAATAGTATCTGAGGTGGTGGCCTGTTTGTCGGTCATGTCCTCGGTGGTTCCGTCTGTCTGGGTTCCGGTCGTATCTTCCTTTTCCGTCCAGTCGGTTTTTCGGGTCTCATCGCTTGTGCCCTCTTCATGGGTTGTCGTGTTGGTCTGGTCGTAAGGCTGATACTCCGCTTCGTTCTCTGCCGAAACATCATTGATAACTTTGCTTGTACCGTCCTTTGTGGTCTTGACTTTATCAGTCATGGTTTCATCGTGTACAGTGTTCCGGTTTCCGGTGGTCAGACGGTTCAGACTTCCAACGGTGTTTCTGGTCTCGTCTGCGGTTGTTTCACCGTGTCCCGCTGTGTTGTCGGTGGTGTATCCTTTATCTTTGGTATTCTCATGGTACAGATTTCCGGTAGTCTCCATAATATGCCGGTCGTCTGCGTGCTGTTTCTGGTCATGCGCACCGCCCTGTGAATGCTGGGTAGTCTGTTCGGATGTGTCCCGGGTCGTTTCGGTGGTGTCCCGGGTGCGTTCGCTCATGTCAGTATTCCAAATAGGATTATATTCAAGCTGGGTTGTTGCAAATAACTTTTTCCAAATAGGCAAATTTTCCCGGCTCCACCAGTATAGTTCCTGTTTCATCCAAAACGGGTCGGGATGATAAAGCGGCGCAAGGCCGTGTGCCCTGCGAATAGCGGCAATAACACCCGACTTCTCCACGCCGTCAGGCACTACCATATTAGCAAACAAATCCGGGTCAAACATTAGCATCGCTTCCAGATTGCAACCGCCTACCAACTCATTCACCAGCATCTTTTTGCACCTCGCTTTCCTGTGTATCATTTTGCAGTTCCGACAAGTCAGGCTCAACAAGCTTGAAATTGATATTTGTGCCGTACATCGTATTCACGATATCTAAGGACTGTTCAAGCGTAATTCGCCACACTTCCCGGCGATTGAAAGTCTCCGCGTCAGCCGCTTTGCTCTCCTGTACTACCATCCGTTCCTTTTTGTTCGGCTGAACCGAAACACCTAATTCCCTGTAAAAGTCGCAAAGAATATTTCGCCGGTACTCCATTAATTCGGGCAATATAAAATTTTTGGACAAATCGCGGTCAAATTGCATAATAGGCAGTTCATAGGATTCATCTTTGCTTCCGGCACTGAGGGACTTTTTCAAATCCGCGTTTACAATAATAGCGGGTTCGCCGTTTGCTAATTTGTTAAACAGCATTTCAAGCGAACGTTTTTGTTTATCGTCCTTAGCAACTGCGCCGTATGCAAACCGGGAATTTAACGCGGATTGTCTGATAGCAACCTCTGCAAGTTGCATTTCCCGCGCGTATTTCAGAATAATATCCCACGCGCCGCGATAATCAGGCGTTAACTTGATAACACCGCATTCTCGGTTAATTTCCAGAGGACGGGGAAAATTAAAAAACGGGGTGGAAATTTGCATGCCGCGCGGCTGAAACTGCAAGCCGTATCCGGTCGGTACTCCCGGCTGAACCACAACGCCGTATTTTTTGGACTGGAAAACAACCGCGTAACCCATCCGAAACAGCTGATACAAAAAGGCGTCATAGTCCCACGCAATTTGTCCCGCGCTTGCTTCCGGCAATCCGCTGAATTCGAACATACCGCGCATACGCTGGAAAAATGAACGCTCCCAATACGTCAGTGCGTCCGTAGAAAACGTGCGGTCAAACGTGCCGCACGGCATCGGCGTGCAATCGTAATGCCCATCGTAGCATTGATACATTTAAAATCATCTCCTTTATTCAATAAATACCCCGGAATCCATCGCCGCGTTGATGTATGCAATTTCATCAGGTTTTGCGCCTTTGGGTTGGCAACTAAATCCGCGTGTCTTACAATATCCATTTGCCGGGGTCGATACACGCATAACAGGATACCCATACAAGCCCTGATAGCCTGCGTCATCAATGGGCGGGTAATATAATAGTGTCAGCTGTGCTTCTGTCGGTAACAATGTTTGGCTTGCTCCGGTGGTCATGCCCACGCATTGATTGATGGGCTGAATACTCTGTTTGATACCTTCGGCACTTGCCGCAAGTCCCGCAACAGCTCCAAACGGACTTATTGTTGCGCCAACACCACCGCCAAACTGCAACGCAGAACCAACTACGGAAACAGAACCGGCAACGGCTTTTACAGGGTCAATGTTGGATGTGCCGATACCGTATACACTGGAAACGTTCGTAGAACCAACATAACAGCAATAATTTCCAGCGGTTACTTTAATCGAAACACTGCCGTCCATGTAGGTCATGCACCAGTCAACACCAACCGTTGCGGCGTTGTTGCACTGGTCAACCGGAATACCTACAACGCCAACCATTGGAATATATAATTGTATTTGACAGTTCAGCCGTTTCCAGTCCTCGGCAGGCCATGGAATCGCAATATCTGTATGAACAGAAAGATTATCGTCCTTCGTAACAACTCGACCAAATACGCCGGTGTTGAACTGTCCTAACGTTATTTCCTTGCCGCGTCCGGCTCCACCCGGTTCTATGGGTAACCAGATACAGGAACGAATACAACTTGTTGCGGTATCACCAAACACAAGCTTATTCATAAACTCGGGAAGAGCCACTTCCCACCGAACAAACGCCTTAGTTGCTACTTCCCACGTTGTAGAAACGGCTGTCAATAAAGTCTCTAACTGTGTCTGGTCAATCTTGTAAGATAACAGGCCGCTTTTACCAACGGCAGACAAAATATAAATACCGGCAGTATCGCCCAATTTACCATCTGTAATATCTGCTGTGACAGTTGCAACAGTGGGTTTCATTGCAACCGCCTGCCGGGAATCCTGTAACCGATACTGTGCGCCGCTTGCATCGCTGTTAAAACCGTATTCAATGAACGCCTTGGTTTTTAAAATCTCGCTTCGATATGTTGCCAGCGGGTCAAGCTCCAAAGAAAACTGCCAGATGTTAGCACTACCCCGCCCATACACACCAACAGAAATATCTCGTACCCAATAATAACTTTCTGTTTCCTCGCAATGACAATAATTCCACTGCGGGGAAATATTCAAGCTGTTCAGGTTTACAAAAATAACGGGGTTTTCCATGCTGGTTACTTTCTTAAAATCGCACCGTTCTTCATCCTTCAACACGGAATAGTCAAAAATTTTGGTGCTATTCATTCGTTTCTGAACATTTCCAAAATGAAAATGATATCCGTGCTTTACTGTTGGTTCAGGAACTGCTCCCCTAAATTCGCCGCGTGCCATTAAATACACCTACCTTTCGATAAAGAAAAGGCCGGCCTTTTACGGTCGGCCTTATCGGCTTGTTACGGCTGAACAACCCCATCAGCCATGTAAAAAAGCACGGCGTTTTCGGTCGGGTCTTGCATATAGTTCATCTTCCAGTGATGTTCCGTATTGTAATACTCGCCGCTGATGTTAAACGGGGTAGTGTAAACACTATCCTGCCGGTAGGTGGTAGCCAGTGCGCGGCGGTCATACAGCAGACCAACAACAAAATCAAGTTTAACGGGTGCTCCCGTCTCCTGTTTTGCAGTGTTCACGTTGAACTGCGCGGGAGTAACCGAAATGGCCGAACGGTCGTTGATGTTCTGCCAAAACTGCACCCCCTCGTAGTTGCCGAACGACAGATACCCGGGGCCGAAAATAGCCGGATAAACCCACGCTTTGGCGTCGTTAATAAGGGGCTGATACAAAAGCAACTTCTGCTCGCTCTTGGGCGTGTGCCGGAACAGATGCAGAGTGCTGCCGTTGTCGTCGGTGCACACCGGGGTCAGGTGGTAAAGTTCGCTGGATTCTTCCAACAGTCCGGTCAGGGTTTCCAGATAGGAGACGAAAAAGGACAAAAATTCCTGAAGATGAGCGGTCAGAAGTTCGCGGGTAGTGTATGCGGTACCGCGCGAAGCATTGAACTGCTCCGTGAGGTTGACTTTCTGCCCGGGCTTGCCCGTGTTGTACAGGCTTCCAGCAAAGTTCATCACAACGGCGCGGTTTTCGGCGGTTTTCCACCGGGCAACGTCGTTGCCAATTTCCACCGTCATACCGTTAAGGAACTCTGAAAATTCGCTTTCGCCCTGAAAGGCCGTTTTCAGCTGTTCCCGAAAGGTGGTATACCGCTGGTTCAGGGCGCTTTCGCCGGTGTAGTACATCTCAAGCGGGTAACGTTTCTTAATCTTGTACATATCAACGCTGTTGCCATCCCGCAAGGTGTCCGGGTTCTGGGCAGTGTTGATAAACTTCGTTTCGTCAAACTCGCCGCTGAAAAAGGCAATCTTACGGATAAACAACCCCCACTCCTGAGAACTTGCTTCAATGCTGGTAAAACGCCCCGAATAGGGACGCACCGCAATAATGGTGCGGGCAACCATGCTAGAAAGCGCCTGTAGCGTGCCCTCTTTGCTCTGGTTAAGACACATCTGCCCAACGTTGATAAAAGAGGACGTATCAACGGCGGTGATTGCCGGGGTCTGTCCGGTTACTTCCTTTACCAGTGCATTAGCAATGGTATAAATGTCCTGCGGACGGAAAACCGTCATACCCGCTTTAGCGGGAATGTTAGGGTTTGCCATTACTTACTCACTCCTTTCATGAAATCCGGCACATCGGTGCTGGTCTGCTTGGGCTGGTAGGCTCCCAAAATGATATCTTCAACACTGGTAACGGGGGCGGGATTGCCAACGAAACCAGCGGACGGAACAGAGAGGGCAGAGACTTTTTCAGACAGGCCAGCCAGACCGGCAACCAATGCCCCGTAATCAGGCGCGGCGGGTGCGTTGGTCTGCACCACCGGAACAGCGGCAGGCGCGGCCTGCGGGGAGATAGCGGGCGCGGACTGCGGCGCAACAGGTGCGGGGGTAGTCTGCACGGGAGTGCTGGGCTGTACGCCCATCAGTGCGGCAATGTCGGTTTTGGTAAAGCCCATCTTGCCAAGGGTAAGAACATCATTCAAAGTAAGTGCCATTATTAGTACGCTCCTTTCCAGCGTGCGCACGACTTGCGCACATCAACGTGGGTGAATGTCGAATAAATACCGATGCCGCCGGAACTGCCTAAATAACATTCTGCGATTTTGGCAACCTTGGCGGGGGTAACTCCTGTAATTCGGATATCTGCGGCCTTGCCCTGCACATGCTGGGAATTAGAAACCGCGTTTTTGATTGTGGCGTTGTACGCCGCGCTTCTGTATCCGCTGTTAATGATAACAGGCTTACCGGTATACTTTCGGATGTTTTCTAAAAGCTCTACAAGCCGTTCATCTACTTTCACAAGGTCAGCGCGGTCATTCTTGCTGTGAAACTCCTTAACCTGAAAATGTGCAGAAATATATTTTTCTTTATCTGCGCTATATGAAAACGTGAGCATCTGTTCACCTCATTTCTTAGAATGCGGGAGTGTGCAAGCAAAGAATGCAACCCCACGCCCTTCCGGGGCGCTTTGCTTTTGGGGTCTCCCGCTACATATTATAATAGCTGATTTAATCGTGAATGTCAAGATATTGTTTTATCTTTATCAAAGATGGAACATCAGAAACCCATACTTGATTTAATACAAGCATAGTCTGAAAATAAGGATGTGCAAGCCGGAAAGCTTGTTTACCCGCACTGGTATCAGGGTAAATTTCACGGGACTGGTGCGGGGATTGACACAAGTAATAGTGGTTGCTGTCGTACTGATAGCAATACAGCCCTGCAACCTGAAATTCCGGTTTCATCCCGCGCAAATTCATAGGCCGAACTTGCTCAAGATTGTTATAGGCAAACTTGTTTTCCATTGCCATCTGATAAAACTTGCTGTCCGGGTTTTTCATCATGTGACGCATAAACGCCGTATTTGCGCGTTTGCCGGATACCACCGTACTTTTTGGCATTCCGATGAACACACCCGAACTTGTAACCGTCCATTCCTTGCCAGTTCTTGCAAGCTTTGCAATTTCATCCACTACACCCAATTCAACAAGTATAGGAGATGCAATATCGAACGCGTTAGCCAAAAGCCAAATTCTGAGAGGGGGGCGCCCTTCTAATTCGCGGTTGCCGTTAATGGTAACATACGCATTCAATAGGGCGTCACCCTCTGCCTTGCGTTTCATAACAATTCGCTCCGGAATAAATTCATCAAAAACAACGTCCTCAAACTGCGAACCATTAAAGCCGCGAATGTTTGCAATGCTGGGCAGGGTCATGCCAATGCCATATTTTTCTATACACTGCTGGGGGTTGCCGTTCTCGTCATATTCAAATTTTCCGATTGTGTAAGTGACTTTACCACTTTTCACAATATCCGCGTCAAACCCTTCCTTTTTCAGGGGCAAAAACGGGTTTAAATCTGGGTCAGATGTAATAGCATCAAATTCGGTTGTTGTACGTCTAAAATACAAAAAATGCCGATTGTTCTCAAGCATGAATTTAAGTGTGCCGTAGGTCTTACCAACTTGACGTTTACCTATCAGGATATTGCACCAGCAACCCAAACAGGCGACAGCCGGAATATTTATCCAGCCACCGCCCGTGTAAAGGTCAAGCGGCGTTTCATTCCGCTTGCTCATATTCGTTATACCTCATAACGGGTTTTGAAGTCCCGCTTTTCGTTCGTGCCCGTAAAGTGGTCAAGCACCGCTTTAATAACACGCTGTTCGTCCGTGGCAGACAGGTACACAATGAACAGGTTATGATACTGCCCGTCCTTGCCTTTGACCTGCGGGGTGCTGATGAAATACCCGCCTGTTTTCTTCTCAATCAGGCGCATATCACGCAACGAAACGCCCGGAATGTTCAGAGTGAACACAATACAAGTGTCGCTCAACTGATACGCCGCCTGAATGGTTGCGTCAGTCAGGTTCAGCGTGGGGCGGTCGTTAACTTCGGGTGCGGGAACAGCGGTGTTTTTCTTGATAGCCATAATATATCTCCTTTTGCTATTATTGCATACGCTTAGAAAATCCAGCGCAACAGAAACTGCTTGGCGGTAGAATCGCCGTTTGTCGGGTAAAGCGCGGTCGGTGACTGGTTCGTGAAAATTGTGGCAATGTGATGCCGCTGTGCTTCCAGTTCGGCAACAATCTGCTCCATGGTCTTACCACCATGATTGCAGGGGTTCCACTGCGGGGAGTACGGGAAACCGCGCCGCGCCGCTTCTTCAAAAGCACGGATGGGCAGAGGGTCAAACTTACCAACTCCGGTTACAACGTTCAACACATTGCCGTCTTTATCGTACACAATGCCGTAAATATTCTGTGCGGCATCCTCATACAACATGACGTGTGAAACGTTGGTAGGAGTGGTACAGGTACAAGGGTCATTCATTGCTATCACCCGCACTTTCTGCCGGGATGTCGATGAACACCCCCGCGATATCGTCCCACGCAATATTAGCACCAGACTGCTTGCACACCTCGGTAAAAATGACCTCGGAAACAGCATCAGTGTAATCGAGGTCAAGTTCGCACCGTTTGACGACAGTGTTGAGCACGCGGACACCATTTGCCCTCATGTTATCCGCGCAAGTTTTCCGGCTTGCTGTGTCGATAAAAACCACATCGTTAACTTCACGATCTTTAACGGCAGTAACAACCACATACGGAATTTTGATTTTCATGTGCACTACTCCTTTACAATTAGTGTTGCATCCAGTTTGTTTACAAGGAACTTTTCCTTGCAAAATTATAATACCATACCGGACGAATAAAATCATGAACAACCTGTTAACAATTTACTTTAATGTCATACAGTTCAGTCTAGTGAACTTCATTGTAGTGAAG
>OHBN01000338.1_pt1 | contig 14404 bp, 7 predicted proteins | sample 1577381 | NCBI WGS metagenome assembly OHBN01 (sample SAMEA3879520, study PRJEB24766) | human gut metagenome | biome: human-associated habitat; feature: feces | place: USA | collected 1985/1987
CAGGAATTCAAGTACAATCGTCTTTTTACGGGTGACCGCTTGTTGCGTATTGTCCCCAGGCTGGGTTATAACTTTAAATATAAAGAGCTTTATTGGTCGGTCAGGTCGGACTTCGACTACTGGCCACGCAAACGTGCGGCATTTCACGTGAGTGTGGGCAATGGGCACCGTATTTACAGTAGCCGGATGTTGGATGAACTGAAAAATATGCCTGACAGTATTTTCGATTTCGATCGGGTGTATCTGGATTATTTCAATGACTTGTATCTGGAGGTGCGCCACAGTTGGGAAATCGTAAACGGCTTGTCGTTGGATCTCGGTTTCTCGATGCATAAGCGTACAGAGGCAAATCGTTCGCTGTTTGTCACTACAAAGTCCGTCCAGTCGGAGTCGGAGAAGGAAGAGGGGGCTACCACTACTCCTCCTGCATGGGAAGAAAAGATGCGTCATTCATATAATAGCTTTGCCCCGCGTGTGCGTCTTACGTGGACTCCCGGTCAGTACTACTATATGAATGGTGACCGAAAAGTAAACTTGCATTCCAAATATCCCAGTTTTTCGGTAGATTGGGAGAGGGGCATTGATGGGGTCTTTAAAAGTACCGGTACGTATGAACGTATCGAGGTAGATATTCAGCACTCCATTCCTTTGGGATTGATGCGCGATTTTTATCTTCGTTTCGGGTGGGGGGCTTTTACCAATCAGAAAGACATATACTTTGTGGATTTTGCCAACCTGACCCGTTCCAACCTTCCGGTCGGTTGGAATGATGAGATTGGCGGTGTTTTCCAGTTGCTTGATGGGCGTTGGTATAACTCTTCCCGCAAGTATCTTCGTGGTCACTTGACGTATGAGTCACCTTTCTTGCTGCTGCGCCATTTGGTGAAATATACGCAGCATGTGCTGAATGAGCGTCTTTACCTGAATGCATTAGTCATGCCGCATCTGAATCCTTACATTGAGGTTGGTTATGGCATCGGTACAAATATTTTCGACTTTGGAGTTTTCTGTAGCTTCGCCAATTGGAAATACCAGGAAATAGGTTGTAAATTCACGTTCGAGTTGTTTAACCGATGATATGTGAATAAGTCTAATTTGCACTTTTCTCTTATTAACTTCCTTTAGATTTTACCTGTTTACATGTTATTGTAGTTTTGAAAAAAGCAGTTTTGTGTTCTATAACATGCAATGACGTATGTGTTGAAAGTATTCTATTTCTCTTGATTTTCAGTTGTTTAATTGATGCTGACGTATTGATAACGTATTCTGAATTTTGAATTGGCGTATTTAAGAATGGGTACTTCAAGCTGCTTTTACGTTCATTTATCATATGTTTGCAGTGTTCAAATGAGAACGAAACCGAGAGTTGTTAATCTTAATTTAGTGAAACTTATGAAAAAGTTATTATCAGTTTTATTTTTACTAAGCTTTACCTTATTAGCTTCTGTGTATGCGCAGGATATACAGGTAAAAGGTACGGTGGTAAGCGGTACGGACAATGAACCCTTGCCCGGAGTAAATGTGGTGGTGAAGGGTAATGCCGCTACAGGAACAATCACCGGTATAAACGGTGAATTTACCTTGTCGGTTCCTTCCGACGCAGTTCTTTCCATTTCTTATATAGGGTTTAAATCACAGGACATTTCGGTAAATAGCAAACATGATTTTAAAATCGTGCTGCAGGAAGATGCGGAAGCGCTGGATGAAGTGGTGGTGGTAGGTTACGGTGTGCAGAAGAAGAGCGTGGTAACGGCAGCTATCGCTAAAGTTTCGGCTGACGATTTAGCTTTTACCGCTCCTGTACGCGTAGATAATGCTTTGAAAGGTTTGGCAGCTGGTGTAACGGTTACTTCATCTTCCGGTCAGCCGGGTGCGGCAGCACAGATTCGTGTACGTGGTATCGGTACAGTTAATAATTCAGATCCACTCTACATTGTAGATGGTATGCCGCTTGAGGGTGGATTTGATTATTTGAATCCTAATGATATTGCTTCTATTGAAGTTTTAAAGGATGCTGCTTCGGGTGCTGTTTATGGCGCACGTGCTGCTAATGGTGTCGTTTTGGTTACAACAAAAACAGGTAAGGAAGGCAAGGCGAAGGTGACTTATGACTTTTCTTATGGTTGGCAGAACCCTTGGAGAGAACGCGATGTACTCAATGCTACGGAATATGCTATTTTAATGAATGAAGGTGCAATTAACTCTGGGCAAGCACCCAAATATAATGATCCTTATTCTTTTGGTGTAGGCACTAATTGGCAGAAAGAAACATTCAATTATGATGCTCCTGTAATGAATCATCAGATAAGTGTAAGTGGGGCATCTGAGAAAATTAACTATATGTTTTCGTTAGGTTATTACGAACAGGAAGGCATTGTTGGTGGTAATTTTAATCGTTCCAATTATAATCGTCTTACTTTACGTAGTAATACTCAATATACCATTTTTGATGAAAGTAAGAATCGTAATTGGTTGAATAATTTGAAGATTACTTCAAATTTATCTTATGCGCGTGTGAGGGCTAGAGCTATTGAGGCCAACTCTTCCTATTATTCTCCGTTAGGTTCGGCTTTGGCTTTATCTCCCATTTTAACTCCTTATGCGGAAGGTGATGCAGCTCAGGCTCAGTTAGAAAAGTATGCAGGTGATTCTAATTATACTCCAGTTTATAGTCCGGATGGTAAGCTTTATACGATTCCTGGTGGTGATTTTAATGAAATGATTAATCCTTTGGCTTCTTTATCACTTCCTGGTGCTCTTTCAAAAACTAATAAATTTGTAGCTAACTTTTCAGCCGAACTGCAACTTTGGGATAACTTGAAGTTCAGAACTTCTTATGGTGCGGATGTTCAGTTTTACAATAATGATGGTTATACTAAAAAGTACTATTTGGCATCAGGTCTCAATTCGTCAAAGTCTAATGTCTATTCTGAAAAGACAGATGCTACTGTTTGGCAGTTGGAAAATGTGCTGATGTATGATAAGACTATTGATAAGCATTCATTTTCTGTCGTTCTGGGGCAATCTGCTAAGAAATCGACAGGCTCATATTTAGGTGGTAATCGTGATAATATTATCAATTTAGACCGTCCTTATATTGATGCTTCTAATGGGTTGTCTGATGAAGGTCAGATGAGAATTTACGGTGGTCCTAATGATGTCGCTACATTGGCCTCTATGTTTGCCCGTCTCAGTTATAACTTTGATGAGCGCTATATGTTGCAAGTAACTGTTCGTCGTGACGGTTCTTCCCGTTTTGGAGCCAATAATCATTATGCTACTTTTCCTTCTTTCTCTTTAGGTTGGAATCTTACCAATGAGAAATTTATGGAAAAGCGTCCGGGATGGTTGACAACTACTAAAGTTCGTCTTTCCTGGGGTAAGAATGGTAATGAAAATATAGGTAATTTTAAATATACAACATTGACTTCTACAGGACATAATGTCCTTTTTGGTCAGAATGAAAGTACATCACTGGGTGTGAAGGCTTCTGGTCTTGCTAATCCGGATTTGAGATGGGAAGAATCTGAGCAACTAGATTTTGGACTTGATTTTGGTTTCTTCAACAATGCGCTGACATTTACTGTCGATTATTATAAGAAAAAGACCAACGGTATGTTGATGAAAATGAATATACCTTCTTATGTAGGTGAGGAAAAGCCTTGGGGTAATGTGGGTACAATGGAGAATAGAGGTGTTGAGATGGAGCTTGCTTATAAGTTCGGTAAAGGTGACTGGAACTTCCGTCTGGCAGGCAATCTGTCTTATTTGGAGAATGAATTGATTGAATACGGTAACGAAACAGGATGGGATAATCTCGATAGTTTTCGCACAGCGGGTACTGTCAGTCGTGCGCAGAATGGCAAGCCTTATCCCTATTTTTATGGTTACAAGACTGCCGGTATTTTTCAGAATATGGATGAGGTGGCAGCTTATGTCAATAAAGACGGTGCAATGATTCAACCTAATGCAGTTCCCGGTGACGTGCGTTTTGTGGATGTAGATGGCAATGGAAAGATAACAGCAGATGATTGTACAGACATTGGTAAGGGCATGCCCGACTGGACTTACGGCTTAAATGTTAATGTGTCTTGGAAGAATTTCGATTTGAACATGATGTGGCAAGGGACTATCGGTAATGATGTATACGATGCTACTCGCCCTATAGATATTGCTAATGCAAATCTTCCTTCATGGATGTTGAATCGTTGGACGGGTGAAGGTACTTCGAACAAGTATCCCCGTTTCGCTTGGGGTGATAATACCAATTGGCTTTCTTCTGATCTCTACGTTTATGATGGTAGTTATTTGCGTCTGAAGAACATTCAGTTGGGCTACACATTGCCGAAGAGTTGGACAAAGAAGGCTTTTGTTTCTTCATTGCGCATTTATGTAGCAGCAGAAAACTTGTTGACTTTTACTAAATATCATGGTTACGATCCAGAGATTTCATCCGGTGGTACATCACTTGGCATCGACCGTGGTGTATATCCGCAATCAAGAACCTGGACGATAGGTGCTAACTTAACATTCTAATAATTGAATCTAAATACTATAAAGATATGAAAAAATATAGATCTATAACAGCAGGTTTAGTCGCATCTGCCTTTTTAGTGACAGGATGTTCAGAGTCATTTCTGGAAGTTGAATCAAAGACTCAGGAAACAATTGATACGTATTTCACTACCGATGAGCACGTGCAAGAGGCTGTAGTTGCAGCTTATGCACCTATGCATTGGACGGATTGGGATGGTGATCAGTATTCTCCGGTTTTACAGGCGAGCGATGTTATGGGAGATGACCTTTGGGTAGGATCTGCCAGTAAGACGGACCAGGCACATTTGCATTTGAGTGCCAATTATGAAGCAGTACCTACCAATTGTGTGCGTAATATTTGGAATACAGCCTATAAAGGGGTAAAGCGCTGTAATGATGTGCTCACTTATATTGGCTGGGCTGGGGATAATCTTACGACAGCAAATGCTACTTATTATGAAGCACAGGCTCGTGTTCTTCGTGTATTTTACTATACATGGCTTTGGAAGTTCTATGGTAATGTACCTTATTATGAGGTAAATCTGACTTCTCCTTATCTGACAGAACAGTTCCAGGCAGATGCAGTGTATAATGCTATGATTGCTGATTTGGAAGGTGCTATCGCCCTTAAAGCATTGCCAATGCGGGAAGAAGCAAAAAATTATGGTCGTGTAACTTTGGCAATGGCTTACATGCTTTATGCAGAAATTGTAATGTATCAAAATGATGATTCCCGTTATGCTACGGCTTTGCAATATATGAAAGATATTATTAGCAGTGGTAAATATAATTTAGTGGACGATTATGCCGGTATTTTCAGAGAATCGGGTGAATGGGGTACTGAATCTATCTTTGAAATAAACTTTAAGGATGACCAGGCCAGTCGTAATTATACGGATAATGTATTTGTTGCCGGTGGCACTGTATTGCCCACAATGATGGGGCCTGATGGATGGGTTGATGGAACAGACGGACATAATAACGGTTGGGGGACTTTCCCGGTGCGTACGGAAACTTATAATATGTTTAGTGAGGGGGACTCTCGCCGTGATGGTACTTGTTGGAATGCTGCTGCTGTTGGAACCTACAATCCGCGTTATCAGGATACGGGTTTCTTCCTTGAAAAATACACAGCTCATTATGGCGATAATGCAGATTGTAGTAATGACCCGCAAGTAAACTATAATAATAATCTCCGTATTTATCGTTTCTCGGAAACTTTACTTAATGCGGCAGAACTCATTGCTCGCAATGCAGGTTCGGGTGATGCGAAGGAGTATTTGAACCGCGTGCGTAAACGTGCCGGATTGACAGTAGAGTTGGAACCAACAGTTGACAACATCATTGAAGAACGCCATTTGGAATTTGTAGGTGAAGGTAAACGCTATTGGGATTTGGTTCGTACAGGCAAAGCTGCTACTGTGTTGGTTCCCGATGAATATGGGTATCGTACCAATACCTGGACTGTGAATAAGAAATATCTACCTATTCCACAGAGTGCTATTGATTCGGCACAAGGTTCATTGACTCAAAATAATTACTAATTACTAAAAACGCGGAAAATTATGAAAAAGATATATAACTATATCGGAGGTTTGCTGCTGATGGTTGCTATTGTTTTTGCAGCTTGCTCTCCAGAAGCCTTTCCTTCTGTTTCGGAAGGGGGAATACCGGTAGCTTCATCTTATGAAAATGCTGTCGAAATTCTTGTTGATCAGGAAACTAATCAGGTTACTTTTAATCTGAATGGTAAGGGATGTATGCCTGTTTGGGTTATTGATGGAAAAACTTATTCTACAGTTAACGGATTGAAGAAAATCTATACTAAAGCAGGTGATTATACTGTAGATGTAAAGATTGCCAATGCAAATGGTATTAGTGACGGAACGTTTACAAAGACTTTTCATGTCGATAATACGATTGTAGACTTTACCAAGTATATTACTTTCTTGAGTGGCGGAACATCCAAAGAGTGGATGGTGGCTAAAGATGTGGCTGGACACTTAGGCTGTGGCGACACAGGGACTGATGGTCTTGGTTGGTACTCTGCCACACCTGGCGAGAAGGCAGCTTTTGGTCTTTATGATGACATCTTGACGTTTGACTCGAAAAAGAACTACACCTATAATCCGGGTGAGGGAGGGACTATATTTGTGAATACGGGGTGCTCTATTTTTAGCGAATTTAATTCAAATGATGGAAAAGACTTTATGGCTACCGTCAGTGAACAAAAAGTTGCTTACGATTTTGATGTAGTAGGCGATGACCTTTATATAACTTTCCCTTCACAGACGCTTTTCCCTTATATTGCCAATGATGAAATCTATCAGACTCCACGTTATAAGGTGCTCTCAATGGACACCAAGAAGATGGAACTGGTTTCTGATAACGGAGCTATTGCCTGGCATTATATCTTGACATGCGATAATACAGAAACATTCACAGGTTTCAAATATGACCATGACTGTAATATGTGGAAATCGGCTATGGTTGCCGAACCAACGTTCTATTATGCTCCGGGATGGTCGCAGGTTGCTGATCCTGAATATACACACAATGGCAGTACTTATAAAGTGACTCTGCCCGTAGCTACTACTGAAACTTGGCAGTCTCAAATGGTTCTTGCTTCTGATGTAACTACAAACTCCGCTACAACCTATGATTTCTCAGTAATACTGACTTCAAGTAAGAATCATGGAAATGTGACAGTGAAACTGGTAGACAGTACTAATGATGGAACTTATTATTTTGAAGAGCATGTAAAATTAAATGCTTATGAAGATTATGTATTCTATCAATCTGATATGCCTGGTCTTGATATTAATACAGTGAAGGTAGTATTTGACTTTGGTGGTAATGAGGCCGATACGGAGATAACTATTAAGAATATCGTAGTGAAGGAGCATAGTTGTGATGATGGTACGGTACTTCCAACAGAAGAACCGGAACCGGACGTAACCTGGACTCCTGATGGTGCTGCCAATTTCTGGAATGGCGCTACAATTACGAATGAATTTTACTATGCTCCAGGTTGGAGTCAGATTGCTGATCCGGGTTTTGAGGCTAATGGTAATATTTATAAGGTAACTTTACCTGAAGCCACTACTGACCAGTGGCAGGCGCAAGTGAAATTCCTTACTAACATGCAAACCAGTGCGGACAAGACTTATGATTTCCGTATTATTATGAATTCTACACAAGATATAAAGGGAGCAACGGTGAAATTAGTACAGCATGGAGATGATAATACATTTTACTTTGTAGAAAAGGTTGAATTGAAAGCTTATACAGATATAACTTTCCAGCAGGTAAGTCTGGCTGGGCTGGATATGTCGGCTGTAGATCTTGTACTCGATTTCGGTGGATGTCCAGCCAATACAGAAGTTACAATAAGCGGCATTATTCTGCAAGAGCATAACGGACCGGTAAAAGTGAACTGGAATTATGATTCGGCTTGTAATATGTGGAAGAGTTCCAGATATACGAATGATTTTTATTATGCTCCGGGATGGGTGCAAGTCGATAATCCCGGCTTTGGAGTTGATGGAAGTGCTTTTAATATTACATTACCTACTGCAACTACTGACCAATGGCAGGCTCAAGTGAAGTTCTTTACGGATATGGCTACCAACGCTGCTACATCGTATGATTTCCACTGCGTATTGAATGCATCACAAGGTTTGAAGGCTACTTTAAAGCTGGTACTGCATGGGGATGACAATACATTCTACTTTGCGGAAAGAGTGGATTTGGCTGCTTACGAAGATTATGTATTTGAACAGACAGCTATGGTAGGGCTTGATATGGCTAATGTAGACTTGGTACTCGACTTTGGTAGCAATCCGGAAAACACGGAAGTCACCGTCAGAGATATAATTCTGAAAGAATCAAGTTGTAACGAATAATAGTTAATAATTGACGTGTACAGTTAGGCATATTGGATTAGCTGTACACGTTTAAATACATTATATATGAAACGTATAGATTTATATACTTTATTGTTTTTTGTGTTAGTTCTTGTTGCATGTGGAAATAGCAATGATGAACCGGATGTAACGGCTCCTACTGTTAATGTGGCGCCTGATAAACTATCGGCTACTTATGATGGGTTTACTACGATTTTATCGGTTACCTCAGAGCGGGAATGGACGGCTTTTTGTGATGACGCCTGTAAGGAATGGATTAGTTGTAAGATGTCCGGTTCCACTGCCACACAGGGCACTGTAGAAGTAACAATCAAAGCTAATGCCAATAATCAATCCCGTGAAGGCAATATCATAGTGAAGTCTGGAGCGACACGCATTTCGGTTCCCGAGGGATATAAACTTATCTGGCAAGATGAGTTTAATGATGCTTCTTTAAAGACTCCTGATGAGAGTTTATGGAAATATGAAACTGGGCATGGTACTGATGGATGGGGAAATAATGAAATCCAAAATTACATAGCCGGTTCTAAAGATGGAGTTGTGTGTGCGGATGTTAGTAATGGTACGCTGAAAATTATTGCACAGAAAGTAGGTGATGAAGTTTATTCTGTCCGCATGAATACCAGAACAAATTGGAAATACGGTTACTTTGAGGCTCGTTTGAAACTACCGAAAGGAAAAGGCACCTGGCCTGCTTTCTGGATGCTGCCTGACCCGTTTATCAGTTGGCCCGACGGGGGAGAAATTGATATCATGGAAGAGGTAGGTTATGACCCTAACCAAGTACTTTCTACCATCCATTGCGGAGCTTATAACGGCAGTAATGGGAAGCAGAAAGGAAATGGTTCGTATATTGCTACTGCTCAGACTGAATTTCATGTGTATGCTGTTGAATGGACAGAAGATTATCTCTGTTTCTTTATAGATGGAAAAGAACATTTTCGCTATATGAATGACAAAACAGGTACTGCCACTTGGCCCTTTACTACCAGCTTTAACCTGAAGTTGAATCTTGCGTGGGGTGGAAACTGGGGAGGTGCCCAGGGCATAGATGAATCCGCCCTTCCGGCAACTTATGAAATTGATTATGTACGTGTGTTTCAAAAAAAATAATTGAAGAAGTATGAAAGCTATGAAATTTTTCTCCGCTTGCCTGTTTCTGCTGCCCTTTGCCTCTTGCACCCAAGTAGCAACTAATAAGGGCGATGCGGCAACAGAGAAAAGAGTGGAAGCACTGTTATCCAAGATGACCTTGGAGGAAAAGATTGGTCAGATGAACCAGATTTCCTCTTATGGCAATATCGAGGATATGAGCAGTTTGATTAAGAAAGGTGAAGTCGGTTCTATTTTGAATGAGATAGACCCGGTGCGTATCAATGCGTTGCAGCGCGTAGCGATAGAGGAATCTCGTTTGGGGATTCCTCTGCTGATGGCACGTGATGTCATTCACGGGTTTAAAACGATTTTCCCTATTCCGTTGGGACAGGCGGCCTCGTTCAATCCTCAGGTTGCGAAAGACGGTGCACGGGTAGCGGCTATCGAAGCTTCTTCCGTGGGCATTCGCTGGACGTTTGCACCGATGATTGACATTGCCCGTGATCCCCGTTGGGGGCGTATTGCCGAAGGATGCGGGGAAGATACTTATCTTACTTCCGTGATGGGAGCCGCTATGGTAGAAGGTTTTCAGGGAGATTCTCTGAATAATCCGACATCGATAGCTGCTTGCCCCAAACACTTTGTGGGCTATGGTGCAGCCGAAGGCGGGCGTGACTATAATTCTACATTCATTCCTGAACGCCGCTTGCGCAATGTTTATTTGCCACCGTTCGAAGCGGCTACCAAGGCAGGTGCAGCTACATTCATGACTTCCTTCAATGACAATGATGGTGTACCCTCAACTGGAAATACCTTCATCCTGAAAGATGTACTTCGCGGTGAATGGGGATTTGATGGATTGGTAGTGACGGACTGGGCTTCTGCCAGTGAGATGATAAGTCATGGTTTTGCGGCAGATCCGAAGGAGGCGGCTATGAAAGCTGTTAATGCAGGAGTCGACATGGAGATGGTAAGTTATACTTTTGTGAAAGAATTACCTGAACTGGTGAAAGAAGGAAAGGTGAAAGAAAGCACAATTGATGAGGCTGTCCGAAATATATTGCGCATCAAATATCGGTTGGGACTGTTTGATAATCCTTATGTGGATGAAAAACTTTCATCTACGGTGATGTATGCTCCTTCTCATCTGGAGGCGGCTAAACAGGCAGCTGTTGAATCGGCAATTCTGTTGAAAAATGACAAGGGGATATTGCCGTTGCAATCATCAGTGAAAACAGTTGCCGTGGTTGGTCCTATGGCTAATGCTCCATACGAGCAGTTGGGCACATGGGTATTTGATGGTGAAAAGATCCGTACTCAAACGCCGTTGAATGCCATTAAAGAAATGGTTGGGGATAAGGTGCAGGTAATCTATGAACAGGGCTTGGCGTATAGTCGTGAAAAGAATCCGGCAGGCGTGGCAAAGGCTGCCTCGGCTGCTTCACGTGCAGACGTTATCCTGGCTTTTGTAGGTGAAGAATCTATCCTTTCGGGTGAAGCGCATTGTCTGGCCGACCTTGATTTGCAAGGTGACCAAAAAGCTCTGATTGCTGCTTTGGCGAAAACCGGCAAACCGGTAGTGACTGTCGTGATGGCAGGTCGTCCGCTGACTATCGGTAAAGAAGTGGAAGAATCCGCTGCTGTCCTTTATTCGTTCCATCCGGGCACAATGGGTGGACCAGCATTGGCAGACCTGCTTTGGGGCAAGGCTGTTCCGAGCGGAAAAACGCCGGTTACTTTTCCGAAGATGGTAGGACAAATTCCGGTGTACTATGCTCATAATAATACAGGTCGGCCGGCTACGCGAAATGAAGTGTTGCTGAATGATATAGCTGTTGAAGCGGGGCAAACCTCATTGGGATGTACTTCTTTCTATATGGATGCGGGCTTTGATCCTTTGTTCCCGTTCGGCTATGGCTTGTCATACACTACATTCAAGTATAGCAATGTCAAGCTGTCTTCGGCTGCATTGAAGAAGAATGAAGTGCTGACAGTAACATTTGATTTGGAAAATACGGGTAAATATGAAGGAACGGAAGTGGCTCAATTGTATGTACAAGATAAAGTCGGTTCCGTAACACGTCCGGTGAAAGAACTGAAACGCTTTGCCCGCGTGACGTTGAAACCGGGTGAGAAGAAGAGTGTTTCGTTCGAACTTCCCATCAGCGAGCTTGCATTTTGGAACATTGATATGGCTAAGGTTGTAGAACCGGGAGATTTTGCTCTTTGGGTGGCTTCCGACAGCCAATCCGGTGAAAATGTTTTCTTCAAGGTAATAGATTGATTGGTGATTTTAAGGTTAAAAAAGAGAGGGGCGGACCGTGATGGTTCGCCCCTCTTGCAGTTGATACAATGGCTATTCTACTAACTGTTTATGTCGGGTCATTTGATACGTCTGTAACCGTAAACGGCATTAGCACCCAGCTCTTCTTCGATACGGAGCAGTTGATTGTATTTTGCCATACGGTCGGAACGGCTCAACGAACCGGTTTTGATCTGTCCGCTGTTAGTGGCAACGGCAATGTCGGCAATGGTTGAATCTTCCGTTTCTCCGGAACGGTGGGAAGTTACGGTCGTATATCCGTGGCGGTGAGCCATTTCTATGGCATTTAAAGTTTCGGTCAGGGAGCCGATCTGGTTTACCTTAATCAGGATGGAGTTGGCGCAACCTTTCTCGATGCCCATAGCCAGGAAGTCGACGTTGGTAACAAAAAGGTCGTCACCTACCAATTGGCAGCGGTCGCCGATACGGTCGGTAAGTTTTTTCCAGCCTTCCCAGTCGTTTTCACTCATACCGTCTTCGATGGAGTCGATAGGGAACTGATTGATGAGTTGTTCCAGATAATCAATCTGTTCGTCGGCTGTGCGTTTCTTGCCTTTTTCACCTTCAAACTTCGTATAATCATATATACCGTCTTTGTAGAATTCGGAAGAGGCGCAGTCCATGGCAATCATGACATCTTTGCCTGGTTTGTATCCGGCAACCTTGATAGCGGCGATAATACTGTTCAGGGCATCTTCCGTACCTTCCAGGTTGGGAGCAAAACCTCCTTCATCGCCTACGGCAGTGCTCAGACCACGGTCCTTCAGAACCTTTTTCAATGCGTGGAACACTTCGGCACCCATACGGATGGCCTCCTTCTCTGTAGGAGCCCCCACCGGACGAATCATGAACTCCTGGAAAGCAATCGGCGCATCAGAGTGAGCACCACCATTGATGATGTTCATCATAGGAACGGGAAGTGTGTAAGTGTTGCAGCCACCGATGTAGCGATACAACGGGATGCGGAGATACTCGGCAGCAGCACGAGCCACTGCAAGCGATACGCCAAGAATGGCATTCGTACCCAAGTTTGATTTTGTCTTGGTGCCATCCAGCTCCAACATCTTATGGTCGATAGCACGCTGCTCTAAGGCTGAGAATCCAACCAAAGCCGGTGCAATTACGTTATTCACATTCTCTACGGCCTTTAATACCCCCTTGCCACAATAGCGGCTCTTGTCGCCATCACGAAGCTCCAAAGCCTCGTTCTCACCTGTTGAGGCTCCAGACGGAACTGATGCACGGCCTACAACGCCAGACTTTAATGACACCTCAACCTCTACTGTAGGATTGCCACGAGAATCCAAGATTTCTCTTGCATGAACTTTTTCAATAATCATAATACAATAATACTTTTAACTTTATAAAACTATATTCAAAACCGCATGAACACAACATCGTGTCGCATAAATACGGTTTCTTATTCCGAGTGCAAAAATAGTAATCATAAGAAAAATTTCCAAATTCAAAGCATCCTAAAAAAAAGGTAATTTTTTTAGCCACGCATTGTCTTTACAGTCTTATCCCATATTTACGGACGCCTTCATTCATCATCTGTGATGGCATATTTACCTTCCTTTTCCAGAATCTCTTCCAGAAATTCAGAAGCGTCAGCCACGCAAAGAGGGCATTCGCGAAGCACCTTTCCCGTACCCACACCTTTGAGCAATTTGCATTGTGTTGCACCGTTGCGCTGCTTGAATTTATCCAGAATCTGTCTCATGCCCTTGACAGACTTCGCCTTGTCTTGAGTGGCAAGACCGAGTATGATGCCTGCGCCTACGATGGCTCCGCAAGTTCCCTCCATATTACCCATACCTGCAGCAAAGGCATTGCCAGCATTCTTAATGGTTTCTTCTTCCATGCCGGCGAAGCCGTGATAGGTGCAGAGCACAGCCTGTGTGCAATTATGCGAACCACAACGCTTCTTCTCAGCTGCTATTTCTTTTCTTGTTTCCATATTATTATCTCCTTGTTATTTTAATATTCGTTTTGATTTCGACTACAAAGATAATGCTTTTATTATAGATACATAAAAGATATCAGCTATACATCAATAGATAATTTCTATCGTTAGAATATTTGGCGTGGTGAAAAATAATATATATCTTTGAGAAGTGAAACTTACACAAGATAAGATATGGAAGAAAAAATGTATTCATATAAGTATCCGCACCCCGCTGTGACAACCGACTGTGTTATCTTCGGATTTGACGGCGCAAAGCTTAAGGTTCTGCTGATTGAACGAGGAAACGAACCATATAAAGGACTATGGGCGTTTCCTGGTGGCTTCCTGAATATGGACGAAAGCGCCGAGCAAGGTGCAAGGCGTGAACTGATGGAAGAAACGGGAATGGTGGCTGGATACATGGAGCAGTTTCATGCCTTCACTGATCCTGACCGCGATCCTCGCGAACGAGTAATCACAATAGCCTACTACGCCCTGTGCAATATTCAGGAAGTAAAGGGTGGCGATGATGCTGCAAAGGCTCAGTGGTTCAGCATCGACGAGATACCGCAGCTG
>OHBN01000342.1_pt1 | contig 14202 bp, 5 predicted proteins | sample 1577381 | NCBI WGS metagenome assembly OHBN01 (sample SAMEA3879520, study PRJEB24766) | human gut metagenome | biome: human-associated habitat; feature: feces | place: USA | collected 1985/1987
AGGTGTATTTGAACGGCGGCGAAACGGTAATGTCAACAAGATTTTATCCCGATGGCGACTGCGCCGAGCTTGAAATAAAGGGCTTTGAAGCACAGGTCTGGGACTTCTAAATCTGAAATATCTGAACTATCTGAGAGGAGAATTGCAATGGGGAACACACTTTTTGCCATAGGCGAAGCTTTGATAGACTTTATCCCCGCGCAGGCAGGCTGCGCATTTGAGGACGTGACGGCTTTCAGCCCGAAAAGCGGCGGAGCGCCGGCAAACGTGTGCGGAGCTTTTACAGTGCTGGGCGGCCGCGCGAAATTCATAACCCAGCTCGGCGATGACCCATTCGGCAAAAAGATAGCCGGCGACCTAGTACGCGCGGGGATAGACACCTCGCTTATCGGCTTTACCGAAAAGGCGAACACCGCGCTGGCTTTCGTAAGCCTTGAAACTGATGGAAACCGCACGTTCTCGTTTTACAGAAACCCCTCGGCGGATATGCTTTTTTCAGCCGAGCAGGTGAAAGCGGAGTGGTTCGCCGACGCATATGCGCTGCACTTTTGCAGCGTTTCGCTGGGCGATTTCCCGATGAAAGAAGCGCACAGAAAAGCGATAGCCTGCGCACGTGAAAGCGGCGCTATGATAAGCTTCGACCCAAATCTGCGTTTCCCGCTTTGGAAAGACAAACAGGCTCTGCACAGCACGGTGAATGAATTTATACCGATGGCGGACATCGTGAAAATTTCGGACGAAGAGCTTGAATTTATCACGGGCGAGAGCGAGATAAGCGCCGCCCTGCCGAAGCTTTTCGCGGGCAACGTAAAGCTTGTCATATACACCTGCGGCGCGGAGGGCGCGTATGCTTTCACCAAAAACGCGCAGGCGCACGCCGCGAGCGAGCGTGTAAAAGCCATCGACACAACGGGCGCGGGCGACGGCTTCATTGGCTCGTTCCTCTACGCGCTGAAAACGCTCGGCGTCACGGCGGATAGCATTTCAGACCTCAGCGGTGAACAGCTGGAGCGCTGCACAGCTTTCTCAAACAAATTCTGCGGCGAGAGCGTACAGCACGAGGGGGCTATCGACTCATACAGAAAGATAGCTTTTGAATAACGCGGCTGCTAATATGCAGGTCACAAATAAAATACCACCGATACAGCCGCAAAGCCGTATCGGTGGTTTTTTGTTCTTATTCAAATGTATTGTTCGCAAAAAGAGCCTTACAAAGCCTTGTCGATAAATTTCGGGTCGATATGGGCGTTGGTGTAAATGATGTAATCATCAGCTGCTGAGCCGTCGATCATTGCCGAACCCTCATAAAGCGAAGCCGTAAGCACTATCTTATAATTAGAATAGAATGCATTTGCAACCGCTTCAAGATCCGCACCCGTCTTTACATCAAAGTCGATATATACATCAAACAGCCCTGCATTGTCGAGTTCTTCAAAATTATCCCTCGCAGCTGAATATTCCAGCTTTGTTTTGCCTAGTTCACCGCTATTAAAAGTTTCAAGCGTCTGCTCGTCTACACCTTTGATAGTAACGCTGTTCAGATAATCTGAAAGCTTCAGATCGTCAGTATAGCCGTCCTGCTTGCATTGCAGTTCGATCGTCCAGCGTATTTTAAGATTCTTTTTATCTAAAGCAGAGAGCTGCGAGGCATCGTAGATGCCGTTTGTATGGATCAGCGAATTCGTTTCTGTTTCTTCATCAAATGTATTGATGCCCAGCTGGTCGTTCGCTTTTGTCTGTCCATCGCCTCTGTCCTCATCGGGAGTGCCCGAAGATATAGGGTGGTAAGCGTTGAATTTCAGACTTGCGTCAGTCATCGCGTTGCGGTAGTACAAGCATTTTTTGGAGTCCTCCATGGTGTCAGATACGCTGCTGCTGTATGTAGTATCGGCAGCATCATATGCAAGACTTGATCTGGCGCTGACATATGTTCCTACATCAGTATTCTCAGCCGAATTCTGCCGTTCGGGGAACTGTGTGACTATACCGCTGTGAGTATAAATTATCTTAAAAGATGTTTTGATCTTAACTTCCGGAGCAACTCCCGTTTCTCCTGCCGTCAGCCATGGTCTTAAGTCGATCGCTTTTTCGTTATTTTGCTCAGATATTTCAAAAAAGTTCGCTGACGCTTTTCCGCAGACCGTATCGTATTCAAGCTTTGGAGGCTCTGTGAGTTCCACACCTGTACTATCATACGCAGCTATCGTATCCGCACCTTTTATCATCTCTATACCGTCAATATCGCCGATCATCTTTTCCGCCACTCCGCCATTAGTGTTTCTTTTGTTCATAAATATATGGCTGCTGTGGTAAATGGAAATATTATTGTTTTTTAAGAGTGCTTTCAGAGCACTTATAAGATCTTTGTCAGTTGTATTGAACGTTATAGTTGAAACAGTTGTGATATTTACATCATTTTTCACGTCATCCATTACAACGTTTGTATTGCCCTCAAGCGTTTCGACCTCTATAGTATTGCTGAAAAGGTCGGCAAAATTTAGCTGTACTGAGTGATTATTTTGCACTGCACCATTTATCTTGCCGCTTACATTCGGATAAAGACTTGAAGGCGTAGTTAGCTGAAACTGATGAAACAGGACATTTTCCGCTTTAGCCGTAGTCATTGTAAGATAGTAGTCCTCTGTCAGATTTCTTGTATAGGTCGAGAGGTCAAAGCGGTCTGTGTCGCCATCATTAGCAGTGCGGATAGTGGTTTTCTTTCCGCCTATCATTACCGTCATATTTCCTTTTTCGTCCTCAACGAAAGACCCGTCAGCTTTAGTTGTCTTAGTAAATTCCAGCTGACTGCTTACCATATCCGAAAAATCTGCTTCACTAAAGGCTTTGCCGCTGCTGTCTGTAAAATCAGAAAACGGAAGCTGAAGTATTTCACCATTGTACTTTTCTTTGCCTGTTATAGTGTAATAATACTCTTTGTTCTTATTGTTTTTGTCTATAAGCACAAACTGCGTTCCTTTAGGTATAGTTTTCTCAGTTCCGCCGAAGTTGACATTCAGGTTCAGTACCTTATTATAGTTCCAGTCAAGTCCCGAAGAGCCGCCCATTATATCTTTTATGAAAGTATCAGCAGGGTAAGCCCAGCGCAGATAAGCGGTAACAGGGGTATCGTAGTTTTCGACAAGTACCTTAGGCTTGCTGCCGTTAAAGCCGTTATCGCCCGTTTCATTTGTATATTTGCTCGGGTAATACTGCGTGCCGCTGAATGCCGTAGTGTAGAAATCATACTGATATATCTTTCGCGTCATCACCGGCACATAGACGTGGTAGACTACAGTAGTGGATTTGCTGACCGTAGGGTCGGTATACTGCACGTCGATAAGGGTAAACTGTCCTCTTGTATCGCTATCGAATTTATCCGGCTTGGCTTTGAATTTATTGAATAATTGCTTCTTATCATCAAGTCCATATTCTACTGTCAACTCGTTGGTTGATTCTGACAGCGTAACATTATCTCCGCTGATATTTGCCTTATAGACTTTAACAGCGCTTGCTTTTGACACCTGATTATTTGTAAGAATACTCAGATACGAATTTATTTGCTCACATATATCCTTTGTGTTATCGATCAAGATCACGGGAATATCCTTTAAAATATCCTGCTCTGTGCTGAAAGTCAGCTGTTTATAATTTGCTATATCATTTCCAATCTTGTTATAACGTTTTGCACCATACTTGGTTTCATTGTACTCTGCAATTATGCTTTCCACCGCCTCTGCGCTCGTTCCGTCGCCGGTGAGGAATTTTGTGCCTGTGCCGACATTCTTAGCAGGGCTGCTGGTCGCATATGGAAAGTTGTCGTCAGTTGTATCGACGCGGCTGATGTTAGTCGCCGTTGTAATATCCGACAAATTCTTTCCCCTTGTGCTTTCGTCAAGGCACGCGCCGTTGTAGTCGGCGGGGATAACGGTAGCGGTATTGCCTGTACCACCGAAATTTTTATCAATAGTTTTGTCCGAAACCTTATTCGTTCCCTGAACGCTCCAGCCAATGATCTTAAATGTTTTACCGCCGCTGTATCCGCTGAACAGACCATGGTATGAAGAACCGCTGAGCGTTACGCCGTTTACTACAATGTTATATGCATTTACATTTGCACCACACGAACCGATTATACCGCCGGTTCCTGCGGAGGAACCACCTTGGATTTTGCAATTTTCAACTTTGCTGTTGCAGATCTTTCTCTCAGCATTATTCGTTCCTATCAAGCCGCCTGCCCCATTAGAAGTAATACTGTTTGTTTGACTGATCGTATATCCCGAAACGCTGCAGCCGTCAATGTGGTTTGAATAAGTCTTTTCATTGAACTTAACGGTTTCACTTCCAGTGGCAGGAAAATAACCAAACAGACCGCCTACATGTTCAATACCGCTAAGTTTATTATCACCATTTCCCTCAACATTGCAGTTATAGGCTCTTACTGTCAGTCTGTTTTTAGCGTTTCCGATAAGGCCCCCTACGTTTTTGCCATACAAATTTACTTTATCAAAGTTGAAATTTATCAGAAGAATTTTAATTTTTTCGTAAGAGCCTTCGGAATTTGCTAACCCTATGGCGCCGCCAACTCCGTTGAATGCAGAATTAGCTTCTGATTTTTCATTTCCTATATTACCTTTTGTCGCTGTAACAGTAACATTTCTTATTATTACTTCACTATTTGCATTCGCAGTTTTATTTCCCAGCTGACCAATTATGCCGCCGCAGTTGGTATCAACAAGAGTATTACCCTTACTGCTATTGTCTGATGTAACAGATTCATTAAACTGGCTTGTTTTCTCGGTAAGGGTATTTACATACAGATTTGCATTTCCCAACATATAGCCTATAACTCCGCCTGCCGCAGACAGCGTTCCTTTTACGGAAAGATTATTGGCTGAACATTCATTGATGTAAATAGACAGCGATTTGTCGGGCACATAGCCGATAAAGCCGCCGGTCACCCTTTCGCCGCTAATAGTCAAATCATTAAGAGATACATTCCAGAAATTGTATTCGCGTGAAACAGCACTCGTAATGTCGGTCGCTGTGTATCTTAGCGAACCGATCATACCGCCTGTATTCGCCGCCTTGTTTGTGTCAGACGTCATTTTGATCTTTTTATTATCACCCCATTGCTCTTGCGTTAAAATTCCCGACAAAGTAAGGTCATGAATGGAATTTGATTTTTCTTTGCGACCATCATCAGTTTTAGCTTTCACATCAAAATACAGGTCATTAAAAAGACCAAGACCTATTTTGTCTGCGCTTTTAGTTGTAGTATCCTTCAAATAATTTTTGTAATAGCAATCCCACTCACTGCTGTGGTTTTTAAGATTAGTATTCAGCTTTATCGTACTGCCGTTTCCGTCAAGGCCGTAAAGCGCAAGGATATTTTTACAGATCTCGCTATCCCCCATCTCCTGCGGATAAAGCTGACCTATACCTCTGAAACAGTTCGGCAGGTCGTATTTTGCATTTTCAGCAAGCTCCATATAGTGATAATTGCCGCTGCCGGTTATCGCCCTTGCAGGGTAGCTGCCGTCTGTGTCAGCCTTAGTATACTGCCTTATGATGTACGGAACAGCGTCAGCCTTGCCAGTACTGTCCTTTTTCGCAAGCGTAAAATCACTAGGCTGTGTTGTATCATCTGTACCCACCGCCGAATATTTTGCAAGGTGCGTGGTCTTATTCTCACCGCCGTATGACTTTTTCACATTATAATTGCCGTCAGTCCCGGCGTTGCCGCACATCGACTGCGTTATCTCAGAAAGAATGAAAAGCGACTGAGAGTCGGGAACAACCATTGTTTTGACATCTTTGCCATTTTCCTGCTTGAAGCTTATCTTGTTTTCAGAAGCAGGGTCAAGGTCGGGGATAGGATAATTCTTATCGCTGTTATCAAGAATGGTGCTTGCTATACTGTAACTGCCAGCTTCATTAAAGCAGTAGGCGTTTACAACTCTGCCGACTAGAGATAGTTATTCAGTACATCAACATTTTGTATTTTGTCGTTTGTATTCTTGTAAACTTCAAAATTATCTTTGCCGAGCGGCGAGATCTTCTCACTGCCCATATTTCTGAACACAAGTCCGCCGTTTACGACCGCACCGACATATCCGCCTACGGGTATAACTGTGGTGTACTTATAATAGTCGTTGTTGTTCTTAGAAGTTTTCAGCTGTATTTTTGTATTGGAAAATGAAACTGAAACACCGTCAATAATATTGTCGCCGCCCAGTATTCTTCCAATTACTGCGCCGTATACGGGCGTACCGTTATCGTAAGTCAGCTGACCATCTGCACCATTTTTATCGTTTGTTAAAGTGATAGTTTTCGCCGTTACTTTTATATCCAGATCTTTCACAACACAGCCGTTTGAAACAGATACAAAAGGCTTGTCAGAGGGGTTTTCAATGACCATTTTATTGCCATTATAATCTTTTCCCACAACAACTCCTCTGAATGCGTAATCTGAGCCTGCTTGTCCAAGTCCTGCAAATTTTTCAGACAGGGTTATAGTACCGCCATTCTCAGCATTGCCCTCAACAAGGTAATACGCCCCCGCAAGGTATGAACAAACATCTGCTTTTGTTATGCTTATGCTTTTGCCGGTATCCTCTACCCATTCATCGCCTGATTTTTTCACGGCAACGAATTTTGAGCCATTATATTCGATTCGTGTATGACCTTTGCCGCCGGCTTTATCGGAATCCCACTTTTCAAAGTTTTTGTCTTTAGTTGCAGCATTAAGATAATCGTTATCTATATACATCGAAAAGCCTTTGCTGACGTTGCCGCTGCTGAGAATTTCTGCGACCATTGAAAGCGTTGCGCCGTCGTCTATGATAAACGGGTCGTTGTATGTACCGCAGCCATCACCCATTTCCTTGCTGACGTGATTTACAGCTATTTCGTGGTTATTCGTTGCTGAACTATACGCTGTTGCCACATAAGGCAGGAAGTTTGAAAAATCAAAACCGCCCATAACACCGGAAGTAGATGTAGCGGCAGTCGCCGTTGCTTTTGGATCTTCCGGTGAAGTAAAGTGGTTCGTATCATCAGCAGCGTGCATATCCAAATAGCGTCTTTGGTCGTTATCCCCTGCGTCGGGAGCAAACTCCTTTGAGTGAGATATCTCTTTGCCGTAGGTAACGTTATGCTTTGCGCTGCCGTCAGCAGCCCAGTCTTCATCATAGTTATAGTTGTATATCGCAGAAGAACCGCCCTCAGAAGTGTACTGCAATGTATGTATCAGCGTAGCCCTAGTGAATATAGAGCTTGTTGTTCCGTATTTTTCTTTGAATACTGTCTGTGCATTCGCACTGACATTGCTTGTATCACTTCTGCCGTCAAGACGCATATCGCTGAACTGTATAGTCATCTGCAATACTTTGTCGCTGCCTGCCGTGCCTATCAGCGCACTTGCTGCTTTTTCGTTATCAGCATAGCCACTTGTTGAAACTCCGCTGATCTTTGCTTCAGTATAGCTGCCGATATTGCGTACAATGAGCGCCATATTTGCAGTATTGTAGCCAGCTTTATTGAGGTTATTGATAGTAAGACCATCAAGAGCAAGCCCAGATATTGTAAGGCTCGCCTTTTGAGTTGAAGAACCTTCCAAATTGCCGCAGATCAATGTGCCCGAACCCTGCACGTTGAGTTTTTCTGTCGCCGAAGCAAGGCTGTTGCGGTATGCCGCCGCCGTTCCGGAGATAGTGCAGTTTGTAAGCGTTATATTTTTTGTGACATTTCTAAACAGACCACACTGCATAAGATAGTGCTGGCTGTAAGCCCATGTAGAATATTTCGTTCCGTGCGCATTCTGTATTTCCTTATTGTATAATTTGAAGGTGACTCTGTTGCGCGCTATGGAATCAGAAACATCAACGGGGTAGTAGGAAAGCCCTGTAAGATCTATATCTGTATCCGTAGGAAATGTGCTGTACTTACTGAAATAATCATCGCGGATATTCTTTGCCGCATAGGTATAAGCGCTCCAAAGAGTTGCCTTTTCTCCGCCCGTCTGTGAAGCCTTTTCACGCAGGTAGTCAAGGTTATAATAGTAGCGTGTGTAAGGGTTTGGCTGTGTCTTTCCGAGATCAGTTTTCGGCTTATACTCGTTGGAATTGCTGCTATCCATATTAAGTTTATTGCCGCTTGTACGGATAGAAACAAAGCCCTCGCCGGAAGCGCCTATGTCATCGCCCTTCATAGTTCTGCCGACTATCTCATCATAAGTGCCGGCAGTGCCTGTATAGGTCATGCCCGCGCAGTCATAAGCGTTAGAGTCAGTTATCTCAAGATAAAGGCGCTTTGGCTCAACTGCGTTGTTTATTTCTGCATTATTTGTTTCTGTAGTATTTGGCAACGTTCTGTCTTCATAGCCCTTGCCAACTATAAGACCGACAACTGAACTGCTCGAGCCCGTAATACTGGAACTGGTATATTTTAAAGAATTTACCTGCCAGTAGCCATAGGAGCTTGTAACAAGTCCGCCTATTGTTTTTGAAGCTGAATTTTCGACAGTGATCTTAGAGCCGTCAACCGTAACGCCGTTACTATGAGAAGAATTGTCGCCGATCGTGACGTTCACGTTGTTCCAAGAACCGCCAAGCAGACCGCCTGTGCCGTTGTTGTCTGAGCTATCTGTAATGCTAAAATTGCTGACCTTGACATTATTCAATTTGATCTCATGTTTGGTAGTTTGATGTTCAACAACGCCGATAAGTCCGCCGTAGCCGTAGAAATGGTATTCTTTTTTGCCGTCTTTTTTTAAGTTTATCGAGTTTTTCATCTCTCCTCTTATGGTCAAATCATTTACTGTAACATTTGAGCCGGAGTTTTTCACATGACCGATAGTGCCTGCCGAAACGCCATTATATGAGCTGTTTGCATTGCCAGCAAGCGTCATGTCAAAGTTAGATGTGCAGTTATTTAAGGTAACATTCGCAGTATCACTGTCCACTCCGAAAATTGTACCTACGTCTATTCTGTGCGCATCTTTTCTCATTATTATCTTGACATTTGACTTCACATTTTCCGCTGTTGTATTTCCGCTAAACTGCGCGGCAGCCGCGCCGCAGTAAATATCGTCAGCGTTTGCGTCGATACAGATACTGCCGTCAAGAGTTAGATCTTTAATAGTTGCTTTGGAAATTTCGGCAAAAAGCCCCTGATATTTGTGGTCGTATACTGCGCCGGTGTTGCCGTTGTCTTTTCCTGCTTCATTTTTGGCTTCATCGGCACCCCTGTATCCGTAAGCCTCGCCTATCGACAAAGTTATCTTATGGTTTCCGCCGTCAAGAGTACCGGTAAAATCAGTGTTTCCGCCGTCATCACGGGTAAGACCGCGCAGACCTGTACCGCTCAGATCAACATCGCCCGTAAGCGTGATATTCTTTTTCAAGATACTTGCTGAAGTTTCACAGCCGCTAGTAGTAAATGCACCCGACTTTGTTGCAGTATTATGCTGTATACAAAGCGCCAGCTTCATAAAATCAACAGTATTTGCAATTTTATATTCGTTATTTTCGGCATTAAGACCATTCAGCGTAACTGTATGTGCATTTTCGTCATACTTTACAACGCCCGCTTCTTCTATCGTTTTGTCGCCTATAAGCCTTATGACCTGTCCCCACGGAGAAACATCTTCTACTTTTTTGGTTTCTTCCTTAGGTCTTATATAAGTCCAGCCTTTTTTGGTATCAGGGTCATAGTTTGAGCCGCTTCCCAAAGCATATATCAGACCATCGTCTTTACCACCGTCTGTTAGTAAATTTACAAGAAGTGCAGTTTTGACATCTTCTACTCCGCTTAAATCTGTTTTGCCCGAAAAGCGAACAACGCTGCCGTAGTTGCCGTAATCGACTACTTTATCCACAACGCCAGATTCTACATTTCCGGAAATGGTGTTTTCACCGCAAATATCCAGAAAGCTAGAATAAACAGAATAAGCGATACCGCCGGAGTTGCCTTTTGCTTCAGTTTCGTTTACAACAATTTTGTTAGTTCCGTCGATTTTAAGATAGGTTCTGCCTTTGCTTTCTTTATACCAGCCTAAGTCGCCGACAATTCCGCCGCCGTTCTGGGAATTGTCGCCGTTAAGAGTTAACTCTGTCTTGACGTTTTTAATAGTGAAAGTATTTTTAAGATTACCATTTACATTCAGAATTTTTCCGATAATTCCTCCGACAGTACCCTTGTTAGATTTAACTTTAAAGTCAACATCACTATTTGCATCTTTTGCTGTTTCATTGTATATTGTAATTTTTGCCGCACTACTTTCGGTGTCATTTCCTTTTAATTCAAATCTTCCTGCAAATCCGCCGCCCGCATTAGCGGATACGTTTATCGCCCCAGTAAGATTATAATCGCTTAGGTCAACGTTGAAATCTGCGCCTGTAGCGGCAGAGTAAACACCGAAAACTCCGCCCGCACCGCTCTCCGATGGAGCACCCGTAACCGTGACATTAAGCGTTCCGCTGTTTGTATATGATACGTCCTTATCAAACGCAATTTTTGCGCCGTCTACCTTGCCGACCAGGCCGCCTGCGGCGTTTCCCTTGTTTTTGTCCGCTGCCGTTATCGTCCGCGCAGCGGTTATTTTAGGCATTTCATTTATCGTCAGAACAGCCCCTGTGTTCATCTGCCCGATAACGCCGCCCGCAAATTTATTTGCTGAAACACTGCCTAAAGACTTGCTTGGCTTTTCGGCTCCTTTTGTATCCTTGATTTTTCCGGTTACGGAAAGAGAAAGCGCTGAATTATCCTGCATAGTGCCGCATATGCCGCCTGCGGTATCTCCGCCGACAACGTCTGCATTATTAAGGTATCCCACATGAATATCAGCTTTAGCGTCCTTGCCAAGATCACCGATAACGCCGCCGTATCGGGCTGACGCGTCTGCAACGATATGCCAAGTCTGCGGAGTATCATTTTCACCTGCCACAACGTGCTTTGCAAAAAGCGGCTCAGTGCCTGTTCCGCCGGCTTTTAAGTAAACAGGTTTATCTTTATCACTACTATTTTGGTTTGTTACAACAGCGTCAGTTGTGACATAGTTGAAAAGTGAAGAGTTTTCCCACGTCAATCCGGTAAAAACGCCATAAGGGTTACTTTCAGTCGCCAAAACGATGGTGATCTTGCCCGCAAAGGGGTGGTCAGCCGTACCTATGCCGACAAAATTTTTTAAATTATAAGCGCTGTCGTTTAATGTTATGGTGAGCGTATCCTTTTCATTATAGCCGACAAGACCGCCGCTGTCCTCTAATGTTCCGTTTACATAAGCTTCCAGATCTTGACCGCTAGCTATACTTACTTCTTTTGCGTACTCTCTGTATTGAGGCTCTGCCGCTGCCGCTTTCATAGCTGCGTCCGGGATAAGACCGCTTATCTTGCTTATAATGTCAATATCAGGCATATTATCCGCTATCTGCTGCATTGGCATACCGGTAGTCATGACCGCCGCCGCTATCACAAAAGCAGAAATACGGCGCAGCAAGCCTTTATGTTCTCTTCTGAAACTGCTTTCAGGCTGAGTATTTTTTCCTTTCCTTTTAAGTATTTTATGCTCGATCTGTTTTTCTCCTTATGAGGGCGTAAATTCTGTTTTAACATATTTCTCGCTGAATTCGTCAAGGGCTGTGCCGTTTTTTTGATAGAAATGCACAGCATAACGGCTGACAGCATTTTCAACGGTCGTATCTACTGAAAATGTAATTATCGTTTTGCCGTCGTTTTTAGTGAAAGTATAGCCCTGCAATTTGCTGAATATTTCAAGATCATTTTTATCCAATTCTAATATAGCATTATCATACGTCAGCGTAATGGTACCTTTTCCCGCTCCGCTGATAACGTAATTGTAGGCGTCGAAATCTGTCGGCTTTGTACCCGTAATAAGATTGTCGGTAAATTCTCCGCTCCATTCAAGGCTTTGGCTGCTTCGTGAAATGGCTCTGAGTTTACCGCTTATCGCCTTTATATCCTCGTATTTTCCTACAGGCGTTGCAGTTATTTCTACCGCATACTTCGGCGTTGACAATGTATCGGGGTCGCAGTGCAAAATAAATTTCATCTTAGTCTTTGTATTGGCAGGCAGCTTAAACAAGCCGCTATACTCGCCATTCGACTCCGGCCCGTTTATAGCTGTTTCTGTATTTGTGATAGGACTAAGTGTATACTGCGTACTTTCAGTATCTCCGTCAAGATAAGCAAGCTTATATTTATCGCTTTTTGTTTCAGATGTGATGTCTGCACCATCGTAATTCACAAGTTTTGCCGTTATGCGGAAATAAATATCTGAGCCGTATACGCCCATGCCCTTTTTATCATAATTGCATACGTCAATTGTCACAGCAGGATCTGTGGAGTTTTCCGCAAAACCTATACGCTGCACTTCTGAGTCGCTCACGTACAAATATCGTGACGAAAAAAGCATCTCGTCGCTTTCGGAAAGAGAGATAACTCTTTTAGAATGTGTAGTACCCATATACGCCGCATATGTAGCCGCCCCGCTTAAAAGTACGGCGACTATTATCAGCCATACGGTTATCCACGAATTTCTCAGTATTTTGAGTTTCTTTTTTATTCTGTCGATAATTTCGTTATTCAAAATAACAGCCGCCCCCTTTCCTAAAAATATTGCAGTGCCGTTTTAATCTACGCTCTTTCTTGCGGTGATATATAGCATATCGGTCTCTTTATTATTAGTAAGGTTTTTGTTTTCCCATTTTATTTTGAGCACATAGTAATCTACAAAGCCTACGTCGCCAACTTTTCCCGTTACAGGCAGTCCTGTTACCTGCCAGTATAGCGGCTCGGCATATTCGTTGACTTTATCATAGCTGCTATAATTATGCGTATGAAACGTTGTGCTGCCATCGATTTTTTCTTCGCCGTTTCCAATGGTGTGACTCCCATTGCTTTTGAAGTTCAAAAAAGCACCGTTATTAGTGATATTTCCCTGCGTCTTGTCAGTTGAATTAGATGTCTGATACGGATAATAATAAGTATTTCCGTCAAGTTCAGACTTATATTCTGCTATCTCATAGCCGCTTCCTATTGTCGGCTTTTCGGTTATGCCCTTTGAAATAACGTCTTCATATGTTTTGCTGTCTACACGGTACAGCTCGTAATCAAAATCTATATTAGTCGTTCGTGCTATTTGAAGATCATATTTTGAAAGATATTTACCTGTAACGCAAAAAACATATGTGCCCTCTGTTTTGAGCGTTTGGTTTTCGTCATCAAGACGTTCCTCAACGTTGATATTTGAGAGGTCTATCATCTCAACAGGCTCTTCGTTGCCCGCGCCTATCTTGATAGTAGTCGGGGCGTTTATCTTTATTACCGTCGCTGTTTTGCGCTCGCTCGTGAACCATGCAAATACCGGCAGACCTATCACCAGCACCAGTGTTACAACGGCTGCTGCGGAAGCCTGTATCTTCTTTGAGCGTGAAAGTCCTTTCCATTTCAGCTGTATCTTTTTCATTAGTTCTTTGAATTTTACCACTCGGCTGCCGCACCTCCAATGCGAATCAGTTTACTGAATTTACCGGGCTGACTGTCATTTCTGCCATGAGAAACATTATATAGTCGCCAATGTCCTCATCAGCATTATTGTACTGAATACTAAGTCTTGAATAATTCTTTGTTATATCATCTTGAGTAAGTTTGCTTTCGCCATAATAGCCTTTTAAAAAGCCGCCGGGGTCTTTATTGAGCTTTTTAAGCACCTCGTTTGTGCCGTTTATCGTTTGCCATATTACACCCTTGCTGGAATTTTCCAAGACCGCCTCTCCAAGCGTTTCGGGCCACACCCAGTAAACGGTCACTTCGCAAGGCTGAAGCTCGCCATTTTCATTTTTTGTGAAATTTATCTCTTCTTCAAAATCATCATCTATCATATCGGAATAATATTTACCGTCATGATGCCTGAAAAAAAGTATGTGGCTGTCAACGTAGGTCGCCAACGTTTTATCGCTCTCGCCAAGTGCGACGGGCGAAGGCTCTGCATCATAATTAGTTTTTCCGTTTGAATCAGTAGGGTACTGCTTTTTATATGGTGTGATCTTCAAATTATAGTTGACTTTTATAGTCTGCTGTTCTTTCGGGACTATCCAAAAGTGGAGAGTGCCATGGCTTCCCGGGTGGATGCCGGTATCGTCTTCGTTAGTTTCGCTGTCTTTATAGTTATTTGCATTATTC
>OHBN01000363.1_pt1 | contig 13386 bp, 8 predicted proteins | sample 1577381 | NCBI WGS metagenome assembly OHBN01 (sample SAMEA3879520, study PRJEB24766) | human gut metagenome | biome: human-associated habitat; feature: feces | place: USA | collected 1985/1987
CCGCGGGCGCCGTTAATGGAAGTGCGGTTGGCTTTGTCGAAGGAAGCTTTGAAAATATAGTTTATGCCAAGCTCTTTGGTAATTTCGACCATGGCGCCGGCCATGTCAATCGCATGCTGGCGGCTTTCAATCTGACAAGGGCCGGCAAGCAGTGCCAAGGGCAGTTTGTTGCCGATTTTGAAGCTGCCGATTTCGATAGTTCTCTGTTCCATAACGGTTTTCCTTTGCTGCGTAGTTAAGAATAATCATGTTTTAGCAGGTTTGGCAAAATTTGGCAACTCCGCATTTCAGATTTAAACAGAAAAGCCCCAAACCGCAGGCAACGGTTCAGGGCTGGCGCAAAGATGCAAAAATCATGCCTTAAGGCAGATTTCATCGACTTTTCCTTCAAAGGCATTTCTGGCTTTTTCCCAGTCTTCGGGGCGGACAATTTCCTGCGGCCGGTAACACTCACACCAAACGGCATAAAGGCGGTATTTGTCCTTGCCGTCCATGTAGCCGCGAAAGTTGACGCCGCAGCGAAAACTTTCGTTTAAGCGGGACAAAAACTGCGGCAGATAAGTTTCCGGCGCATTGCAGACTTCGTCAAAATCTTCTCTGATTCCGAAAACCCGGCCGTAATATTTTTTTGCCGGCAGATAACGGCTTTGAGAAACGATTGCCGCGGCATTTGGGCTGCGGGTACAGTTTCCGGCGACATCGACGAAAATATTCTCGCCACCGAAAGCCCGCAACAGCTTTTCGTCAGCGGGCAAAAGTTCCTCCATCATACGGTCGGCAACGATTTTGCAACGCTTTTGACGGGTTATCCGGCAGAGATGACCGATGGCTATCAGAGCGGGAATGTCGTCGGCAAAACAGACAAACGCCGCACCAGGATTCAGTTTAATCCGAGGGTAGCTGCCGCGGGGATCGATAAGTTCTTCATTTGATTTTAATCATGCCGTGCAACTGATGCGCAGCATAAAGCAGTTCTTTGTTCATAATTTTCTAAAATTATAGGTTTTGTTTCGGCCAATTTAGAACCGGGAGCGTTTTATGTCAACAGTTTAAGGCCTTCAGGAAGAGCCGCACGCTGTTCTTCGGACAGATTTATGTTAAAAAGGCAGAGTTCCCGCAGCGCAGGAAGCCGGGACAGAATATTCAGTAGCCGGGGCAGCGTCTGCGCATAAAAATATGCCGCGCGTTCCGGGCTGTCGGCAATTTTCTTTTCCCTGCGGTACTTTTCCGCCTGACCGCGACGCCACTCGTCTTTGATTTCATTCAACGGCGGCAGCCGCGTCAGAGCCAGCACCTCAAGATTTTTTGCTTCAGGCAGCAAAGCGATAAACCTGTCCTGAAATCCGGGGCCGGCATTGTCGACCGTAAAGCCGCAGACCTTGCAGTCCGCGGCTTCCAAACGGCGAAGGCGCTCTTCGATGTTTTCCATTACAGCAGCCTGCTCTTATCTATCGCCGCTCTGACGAAAGAAACAAAAAGCGGATGCGGCGCAAAGGGTTTTGACTTCAGTTCGGGATGAAACTGGACGCCGACAAACCACGGATGATCCGGACGTTCGCAGATTTCGGGAAGCTTGCCGTCGGGCGATTTGGCTGCGATAATCATTCCTGCCTGTTTCAGCTGGTCCTCATATTTCATATTGACTTCGTAGCGGTGACGATGACGCTCGGTGATGGTCGGCTCGCCGTAAAGCTGGCGTACCAGAGAATCATCACTCAGCTGGCACTGCTGCGCGCCCAGGCGCATGGTGCCGCCCAGATCGCTCTTCTCAGAGCGGACTTCAACGTTGCCATCTTCGTCACGCCATTCGGTAATCAGGGCCACGACCGGGTATTTACAGTCTGGCACAAATTCCGTCGAGTTGGCGTTTTCCATACCCGCTACGTTACGCGCGAACTCAATCAGCGCAACCTGCATACCCAGGCAGATGCCCAGATAAGGAATATTGTTTTCACGCGCATAGCGCGCGGTGGCGATCTTGCCTTCAACGCCGCGGTAGCCGAAGCCGCCCGGGATCAGGATAGCGTCTAAATCCTTGAGGATTTCGACGCCGCGCGTTTCCACATCCTGCGAATCGATCAGCTTGATGTTGACGGTAACGCGATTTTTCAGACCGCCGTGTTTCAGCGCTTCAATCACCGACTTGTAGGCATCCGGCAGTTCAATGTACTTACCGACCATACCGATGGTGACTTCGCCTGCCGGATTAGCTTCTTCATAGATTACCTGTTCCCATTCGGCCAGGTTTGCTTCCGGACAAGTTAAGCTGAATCGTTTACAAATATAATCGTCCAGCCCCTGAGATTTCAACAGGCCCGGAATTTTATAAATGGAATCGACGTCTTTCAGAGAAATCACAGCCTTTTCCGGAACGTTACAGAACAAAGCAATTTTGGCTCGTTCGTTGGCCGGAACCGCGCGATCGGAGCGGCAGATCAGAATATCAGGCTGAATACCGATGGAGAGCAGCTCTTTTACGGAGTGCTGGGTCGGCTTGGTTTTGACTTCGCCCGCGGCGGCCATGTACGGCACCAGAGTCAGGTGCATGAACAGGGTATGCTCGCGGCCGATCTCTACCGCCATCTGACGAATCGCTTCGAGGAACGGCAGGGATTCGATATCGCCTACGGTACCGCCGATTTCCACCAGCACGACGTCATGGCCTTCGCCGCCCGCCAGTACGCGCTCTTTGATAGCGTTGGTGATGTGCGGGATAACCTGAACGGTCGCGCCCAGGTAGTCGCCACGGCGCTCTTTGCGCAGCACGTCGGAGTAGATACGGCCGGTGGTGAAGTTATTGCGGCGCGTCATCTTGGTGCGGATAAAACGCTCATAGTGGCCCAGGTCCAGATCGGTTTCTGCGCCGTCTTCAGTAACGAACACTTCCCCATGCTGGATTGGGCTCATGGTGCCCGGATCGACGTTGATATACGGATCCAGTTTCATGATGGTCACGTTGAGACCACGGGCTTCAAGAATGGCTGCCAGGGAGGCTGCGGCAATGCCTTTACCCAGAGAGGATACGACCCCGCCGGTCACAAAAATATAGTTCGTTGTCATGCTGAACCTGAGAAGTTAGGGTAAAACGATGGAATAACCAGGACGGGAAAGTAGTATACCCGAACATGCGTGACGCCACAAACTTTCATTCTTCCCCTCCCCTTCGTTCTTCAAGTTGCACCTGTGTTGCGACTCGAACAACTCGAAGAGGCAGGCTACATGGTGTTTCAACGACATAACGGAAAGAGAAAATAGACGCTTTTGGCGAAATGTTTTTGACGTAAATCAAGCGCTTGTTATTTATAAAATCACACAAATCGCGCTTGATCACGAAAATCCGTTAGAGATCAGTTTCCTGGCGTTTTACTTCCTGCCACACTTCTTCCATGGTATCGAGGTCGACGCCGGTCATTTCCAGGCCTCGGGCGGCGACAATACGCTCGACCTCGCGGAAACGACGCTCAAATTTGAGGTTTGCTTTCTGCAGCGCCACCTCGGCTTTGACGCCCAAATGACGGGATAAATTCACCGTGGCAAACAGCAGATCGCCCACTTCCTCTTCCAGTTTTGCTTCATCCACCACCGCCTGCTGCGCTTCATGCATCACTTCATCAATTTCTTCATGCACTTTGTCGAGCACCGGGCCCAGCGAGGTCCAGTCGAAACCCACTGCCGAGCAGCGGCGCTGGATTTTATGCGCGCGCATCAGCGCCGGCAGGCTATGGGGAATATCGTCCAGGGCCGAATGCTGGGCTTTTTCCGCTCGCTCCGCGCTTTTGATTTGCTCCCAGCGGGCCAGGACTTCCGTGCTATTGCCCGCCGATGCCTCGCCGAAGATATGCGGGTGGCGACGCTCCAGCTTGTCGCTGATGGCGGCGCAGATATCGTCAAAGTTAAAGCGTCCCTCTTCCTGCGCCATTTGCGCATAGAACACCACCTGGAACAGCAGATCGCCCAGCTCACCGCGCAGATCGTCAAAATCTTCCCGCTGGATAGCATCGAGGACCTCGTAGGTCTCCTCAAGGGTGTAAGGGGCGATGGTGGCAAAGGTCTGCTCTTTATCCCATGGGCAGCCGTTTTCCGGGTCGCGCAGGCGGCGCATGATGCCGAGCAAGCGGTCAATTTGAGTCATGTGACAATCCTGGAAATTTTAAAAATAGTCGGCCGGATAAGGCGTTTAGACCTTATCCGACGTTGCGAAATTGCCGGATGGCGGCTTCGCCTTATCCGGCCTACAGACGAATTAACCGCCGTGCAGACGGCGCGCGTCGATCACATCCGGCACCTGGTTGAGCTTACCGAGCACCCGGCCCAGCACCTGCAGGTTGTAAATCTCGATGGTCATATCGATGGTTGCCAGCTGCTGACGGGTATCGCTGCGGCTGGCGACGCCCAGCACGTTCACCTTCTCATTGGCGAGGATGGTAGTGATATCGCGCAGTAAACCGCTGCGATCGTTCGCCTCCACCCTGACCACCAGCGAGTAGCCCGCCGAGTAGCTTTCGCCCCATACCGCATCGACGATGCGCTCCGGAGCATGCGACTGCAGTTCAGCCAGCTGATCGCAGTCCGCGCGATGCACAGAGATCCCGCGCCCCTGGGTGATAAAGCCGACGATCTCGTCGCCCGGGATTGGCTGGCAGCAGCGGGCAATATGGTGCATCAGGTTGCCTACCCCTTCCACCACTACCCGGCCATTGTCCTTGGTGCGATTTTGCGGCGTGTAGGTTTTCTGCTGCAGTTGCTTCAGCGCGGCCGCATCCTGCTCGGCGGCGCTAGGTTTATTGAACTGCGCCTGCAGGAAGTTGACCATCTGGTTAAGGCGAATATCGCCGCCGCCGATAGCCGCCAGCAGTTCATCCAGTTCATTAAAGTTGTAGCGCGGCAGCAGATGTTTCTCGGCATCCTTCAGGCTGATGCCCAGATGCTCGAGCTCATCGTCAAGGATCTGCCGCCCGGCGAGAATGTTTTTATCGCGATCCTGTTTACGGAACCAGGCGTGAATTTTGGAGCGTCCACGGCTGGTGGTCACGTAGCCAAGGTTCGGGTTCAGCCAGTCGCGGCTTGGGTTCGGCTGCTTCTGGGTGATTATCTCAATCTGATCGCCCATCTGCAGCTGATAGGTGAACGGCACAATGCGGCCGCCAATTTTGGCGCCGATGCAGCGATGGCCGACATCGCTGTGAATATGATAGGCAAAGTCGAGCGGCGTCGACCCCGCAGGCAGGTCCACCACGTCGCCTTTCGGCGTAAAGACATACACCCGGTCGTCGAAGACCTGGCTGCGCACTTCGTCGAGCATCTCGCCGGAGTCGGCCATCTCTTCCTGCCAGGCAATCAGCTTACGCAGCCAGGCGATACGGTCTTCATAGCCGCGGCCGCCGCTGGTGCCGGCTCCCGCGCCCTCTTTGTACTTCCAGTGTGCGGCCACGCCCAGCTCGGCATCTTCATGCATCTGCCGGGTGCGGATCTGAATCTCCACCGTCTTGCCGCTCGGCCCCAGCACCACGGTATGGATAGACTGGTAACCGTTGGGTTTCGGGTTGGCCACGTAGTCGTCGAATTCATCCGGCAGATGGCGGTAGTGAGTATGGACGATCCCCAGCGCGGCATAGCAATCCTGCAAACGCTCAGCCACAATACGCACCGCGCGAACGTCAAACAGCTCGTCGAAAGCGAGGTGTTTTTTCTGCATTTTGCGCCAGATACTGTAGATATGCTTCGGCCGGCCATAGACCTCGGCCTTGACCCCTTCGGCTTTCATCTCTGAGCGCAGGTGGCCGACAAACTCTTCGATGTAATGCTCGCGGTCGATACGGCGCTCGTGGAGCAGTTTGGCAATGCGCTTGTATTCCGCCGGGTGCAGATAGCGGAAGCAGTAATCTTCCAGCTCCCACTTCAGCTGGCCGATACCTAAGCGGTTCGCCAGGGGAGCATAGATATTGGTGCACTCTTTCGCCGCAAGAACGCGCTCATCTTCCGGCGCGTCCTTGACCTCGCGCAGATGCGCGATACGCTCAGCAAGTTTGATGACCACGCAGCGGAAATCGTCAACCATCGCCAGCAGCATACGGCGAATGTTATCCACCTGCTCGGAAGAGACCGAGTCGGTATGGGTAGCTTTCAGCTGGCGGATAGCGGCCATGTCCCGCACCCCGTGAATCAGGGTCACGACCGATTTACCTACGCTCTCCTGCATCACCTCTTCGCTGACAACTTCGCCGTCGGCCAGCGGGAACAGCAGCGCCGCGCGCAGCGTATCGATGTCCATACTTAGGGTGGAGAGGATCTCCACCATTTCGACGCCCCGCCACAGCAGCAGGTCCGCCTGCGGGTGTCCTTGCGTTTTTTCGCGACAATAATCCCAGGTTTCGGCTAAGCGCTCACACGACTGCTGGCTGGAAATTCCCAGACTCGCGATCCATTTCTTCGGGTCAAATTCACCAGCTTTATTAAGATGTGCACTTCTTACCGCAACCATTGTCCTCTCCTTAAGGGACCGGCCTGCCGAAGTCGGCAAGCCTCAACTTTCTACATGTCATCCTGCAGGTCGCGTCAGCATTCATGGCCAGGGTGGCTCTTCTGCGACGTTGTGAATGACCTTATGTAAGCCTGCGCTCAAACAACACCATTGATTCCAGATGGCCGGTATGCGGGAACATATCCAGCATCGCCAGGCGTTGAATCTGATATCCAGCCTGCAACAGGGTTTCGCTGTCTCGCGCCAGCGTCGCCGGGTTGCAGGAAACATACACCACCCGCCGCGGTGCCAGTTTTATTATATGCGGCATCACGCCCGGCGCGCCGGCGCGGGCCGGGTCCAGCAGCACTTTATCAAAGCCGTGCTTCGCCCAGGCCTGACGGGTGACGTCTTCTTCCAGATTTTCATGGAAGAAAGTGACATTTGATAAACCATTGCGGGCGGCATTTTCCCGCCCCTTCTCCACCAGCGCCGGCACCCCTTCCACGCCCACCACATGGGCGGCGCGTGTCGCCAGCGGCAGGGTAAAGTTGCCCATCCCGCAGAACAGATCCAGCACCCGGTCCTCTGGCCGCAGATCCAGCCACTCCAGTGCGGTACGCACCATCTGCTGATTTACGCCGTCGTTGACCTGGATAAAATCCCGCGGGCTGAACACTAAGCGTAGTCCGTCTGAGGTATACCATGGCGCTTCGCCATGAATATGCTCCAGTATCTCGCTTTGTGGCGCGAGGTACAGGGAAAGACCGTGAGTTTGCGAAAAGCGTTCCAGTTTTTCCCTGTCTGTCGCCGGCAGGGCTGCGGTATGGCGCAGCACCATCAGCGGGCCATTGTCCGCCTGCACCAGCTCGACGTGGCCGAGATGGCGTAATGCGCTCAGCGCGCTTAAGCACTCGCGCACAGCGGGCAGCAATGCCTCAAGTTGGGGCACCAAAACAGGGCACTGCACCACATCGACGATCGCTTTGGCGTTGGCCTGGCGAAAACCCATCTGCAATTGTTGGGTCTTCGGCTGATAATTCAAGCTCAAGCGTGCGCGACGGCGGTAGCCCCACGGCGCGCCGGCGATGACGTCATCTACCTCGCGCTTCATCAGTCGCCCCAGCGCGGCGCGTTTACTTTGCTGCTGAAGCGGAACGCTGGCATGTTGTTGTTGGCATCCGCCGCAGACGCCAAAATGGGGGCAGCGCGGCGCCTGGCGCTGCGGGCTGTCGGTCAGTCGGCGTTTCACCTCGGCGCGGGCGTACTGTTTTTTATCTTCCACCAGCACCACCTCGGCCTGCTCGTGGGGCAGCACGCCGCTCACGAACAACGCCTTCCCCTGATGGCGGGCAACACCCTGACCAAAGGGATCGAGGTCGTTGACTGTAACGGTTATGATCTGGCGCGTCGTCACACGCCGTTTTGCAGAGTAGAATTGCGCCATCGTAGAGAGTTGTCTCAATCAAATAAAACGAGCTCGTTCAGAGCGGCAGCGCCGCGAGGCGCAGCGACGCTGCACAGAACGATGATGTCTATATTCTCCCATAATGGAACCGCATGACCAACTACAGCCTGCGTGCTCGCATGATGATTCTGATTCTGGCGCCAACCGTCCTGATAGGACTGTTGCTCAGTATTTTCTTTGTCGCTCATCGTTATAACGACCTGCAACGCCAGCTGGAGGACGCTGGCGCCAGTATTATCGAACCGCTGGCGGTCTCCAGCGAATATGGCATGAACTTGCAAAACCGCGAATCCATCGGCCAGCTGATCAGCGTTCTGCATCGTCGCCACTCGGAGATCGTGCGGGCCATCTCGGTGTACGATTCGCATAACCGCTTATTTGTCACCTCCAATTACCAGCTCAATCCCAGCGAACTGCAGATCCCGAAAGGCGAGGCATTCCCCCGTCACCTCAGCGTCATCCGCGATGGCGACATGATGATCCTGCGCACGCCTATTGTCTCGGAAAGCTATTCTCCGGATGAATCACCCGAATCTGACGCAAAAATGCCGGGCAATATGCTGGGCTACGTCGCCCTGGAGCTGGATCTAAAATCGGTTCGCCTCCAGCAGTACAAAGAGATTTTTATCTCCAGCGTAATGATGCTGTTCTGTATCGGCATCGCGTTAATCTTCGGCTGGAGGCTGATGCGCGACGTCACCGGGCCAATCCGCAATATGGTTAACACTGTCGACCGCATCCGCCGCGGACAGCTGGACAGCCGGGTCGAAGGCTTTATGCTCGGCGAACTGGATATGCTGAAAAATGGCATTAACTCGATGGCCATGTCGCTGGCGGCATACCACGAAGAGATGCAACACAACGTCGACCAGGCGACCTCCGATCTACGGGAAACGCTTGAGCAGATGGAGATCCAGAACGTCGAGCTGGACCTGGCGAAAAAGCGCGCCCAGGAGGCGGCGCGCATTAAGTCTGAGTTCCTGGCCAATATGTCTCACGAGCTGCGCACCCCGCTCAATGGGGTGATCGGCTTTACCCGCCTGACGCTGAAAACCGATCTCAACGCTACGCAGCGCGACCACCTGACCACCATCGAACGTTCGGCCAACAATCTGCTGGCGATCATCAATGACGTGCTCGACTTTTCCAAGCTGGAAGCCGGGAAGCTGATCCTGGAGAGTATTCCGTTCCTGCTGCGCACTTCGCTTGATGAAGTGGTCACCCTGCTGGCGCATTCCGCGCACGATAAAGGGCTGGAGCTGACGCTGAATATTAAGAACAATGTACCGGATAACGTCATTGGCGATCCGCTGCGTCTGCAGCAGATTGTGACCAACCTCGTGGGCAACGCCATCAAATTTACCGAGCACGGCAATATCGACGTACTGGTGGAGCAGCGGGCCATCAGTAATTCCCGGGTACAGATCGAAATTCAGATCCACGATACCGGCATCGGCATCCCCGAGCGCGACCAGTCCCGGCTATTCCAGGCCTTCCGTCAGGCCGATGCCAGTATTTCACGCCGCCACGGCGGCACCGGGCTCGGGCTGGTGATCACTCAGCGTCTGGTCAAAGAGATGGGCGGGGATATTTCGTTCCACAGCCAGCCGAACCGCGGCTCCACCTTCTGGTTCCATATCAGCCTCGATCTCAACCCGAACGCCATTCCGGATACGCTGAACACCGACGGGCTTGTCGGCAAACGTCTGGCCTATGTGGAAGCCAACGCGACGGCGGCGCAGTGTACCCTGGAGATGCTGGCCGCTACGCCGCTGGAGGTTATCTACAGCCCTACCTTCTCCTCGCTGGCGGAAGCGCAGTATGACATTCTGCTGGTCGGTATCCCGGTTTCAATGCGCGATTTGTCGCCGCATCGGGAAAAATTAGCCAAAGCCTGCGCGATGTCCGATAACGTACTGCTGGCCCTGCCGTGCCATGCCCAGGTCAGCGCCGAAGCCCTGAAGCGCGACGGCGTTGCCTCCTGCCTGTTAAAGCCGCTCACCACCACCCGTCTGCTACCGGCGCTGGTGGCTACCAGCCACGCGCTTGCCTCCGCGCCGCTGATGCAGATCGACAGTCATAAGTTGCCAATGACGGTAATGGCCGTCGACGACAACCCGGCTAACCTGAAGCTGATTGGCGCCCTGCTGGATGATCTTGTGCAGCAGGTGATCCTCTGCGACAGCGGCCAGCAGGCGGTGGACAAGGCCAAGCAGCTGCAGATGGATCTGATCCTGATGGATATTCAGATGCCGGATATGGACGGCATCCGCGCCTGTGAGCTTATCCATCACCTGTCCCATCATCAGCAAACCCCGGTTATTGCGGTCACCGCGCACGCCCTGGAGGGCCAGCGTGAGAAATTACTGAGCGCCGGCATGAACGACTATCTGGCGAAGCCAATCGAAGAAGAGAAACTGCACGCACTGCTGTTGCGCTATCAGCCCGGCCTGCACAGCGTCGTTCCGGCGTCGCTACCGCCCGCAGAGCCGATCGTCGATCATAACCAGACGCTCGACTGGCAGCTGGCGCTGCGCCAGGCGGCCATGAAGCCGGACCTGGCGCGGGAGATGCTGCAAATGCTGATCGCCTTTATGCCGGAGGTGCGTAACAAAGTTGAGGAGCAGCTGGTGGGCGAGCAGCCGGAAGGGCTCGTGGATCTGATCCATAAACTGCACGGCAGCTGCAGCTATAGCGGCGTGCCGCGGCTGAAAAAGCTGTGCCATACCCTGGAAAGTCAGCTGCGGGCAGGTACCGCCGCCGAGGATCTGGAGCCGGAGCTGCTTGAGCTGTTAGATGAGATGGATAATGTGGCCCGCGAAGCGTGCCGGATGGGGGTGTAAACCCCGGATAGCGGCGCTACGCGCCTCATCCGGGCTACGCCCTACGGTCCGGTATTCGGTTGGTAGCCCCGGTAAGCGTAAGCGCCACCGGGGATGGTTCCCGGATCGCGGTGCTACGCACCTTATCCGGACTACAAATACCACTGCGCCAGCCGGGTTACCGCCTGTCGCCCATCTGCAAAACCGCGGCTACGTTACGCGCCGTCATTCGCAGGTTGGCGGCGGCATTGGCCAACGCTTCATCAAGGGTACAGATGGTATACAACACGCTGAATACCGCATCCAGCCCGTGCTGATGCACGACGCCAACATCGGCGGTAAGACTGCCGGCAATCCCGATCACCGGGACGTTAAAACGCTTCGCCACTCTCGCCACCCCCACCGGCACTTTGCCGTGGATCGTCTGGCTATCGATACGCCCTTCGCCGGTGATCACTAAATCGGCATCCGCCACCCGCTCAGCCAGCTGTAGCGCATCGGTGACAATCTCAATGCCCGGACGCAACTGAGCACCACAGAACGCATACAGCGCCGCCCCCATGCCGCCCGCCGCGCCGCCGCCCTCAAGGCTCAGCACGTCGATATCTAAATCGCGGGCGATAATCCGGGCATAGTGCCGCAGGCCGCTGTCGAGCCGGTCGATCATCTGCGCCGTCGCCCCTTTTTGCGGGCCGAACACCGCGCTGGCGCCCTGCGGGCCGGTCAACGGGTTGGTGACGTCGCAGGCAACGTCAATCCGGCAATCTGCCAGCCGCGAATCGAGTTCGCTGAGATCGATTCGCGCCAGCGTCTCCAGCGCGCCGCCCCCGGAGGCGATTTGCTGGCCCTCGGCGGTCAGCAGTTTCGCCCCCAGCGCCTGCGCCATCCCGGCGCCGCCGTCATTGGTCGCACTGCCGCCAATACCAATAATGATCTGTCTTACCCCGGCGTCCAGCGCATGGCGGATAAGCTCCCCGGTACCCCAGGAAGTGGTCAGCAGCGGGTTACGCTGCGCCGGCGGGACGCTCTCCAGGCCGCTGGCCGCCGCCATTTCGATAAAGGCGCACTGGCGATCGCCGGACAGCCCGTAAAATGCCTCAACCGGCTCGCCCAGCGGCCCGGTGACCGTCAGCGGAACCAGAAGCCCGCCGGTCGCCGCCACCATGGCTTCCACCGTCCCTTCCCCACCATCGGCAACCGGCAGCTTGACGTACTCGGCGTCAGGATAAATCTCGCGAAAGCCTTGCTCTATCGCACTGGCCACTTCCAGCGCGCTCAGGCTCTCCTTCCAGGAATCCGGTGCGATCACTATTTTCATCTGCTGTCCTTACTCTGAGCCAACCCCTGGCGCTGTCGCGCAATGCCGGCCCCCGCAGAGGCCGGCGGACTTTTAGCGCACCATGCATGGACGCTTGTTGTCAAAGGTCCAGCCCGGGATCAGATACTGCATCGCCATCGCATCGTCGCGGGCGCCAAGACCATGTTTCTTATATAGCTCATTTGCCTGCATCACGCGGTCCATATCCAGCTCAACCCCCAGGCCCGGGGTACTCGGTACCTGCACCATGCCGCCTTTGATTTCAAAAGGTTGTTTGGTCAGACGCTGGTTGCCCTCCTGCCAGATCCAGTGGGTATCGATAGCGGTGATCTTGCCCGGCGCCGCTGCCGCGACGTGGGTGAACATCGCCAGCGACACGTCGAAGTGATTATTAGAGTGCGAACCCCAGGTCAGGCCGAACTCATGGCACATCTGCGCTACGCGCACCGACCCCTGCATGGTCCAGAAGTGCGGGTCCGCCAGCGGGATATCCACCGATTGTAGCGACAGCGTATGGCCCATCTGCCGCCAGTCGGTGGCGATCATATTGGTGGCGGTCGGCAGGCCCGTCGCGCGGCGGAACTCGGCCATCACTTCGCGGCCGGAGAAGCCCTGTTCGGCGCCGCACGGATCTTCCGCATAGGCCAGCACGCCCTTCAGCTGTTTACCAATCTGAATGGCCTCCTCAAGCAGCCAGGCGCCATTCGGGTCGAGAGTGACGCGAGCATTCGGGAAGCGCTTCGCCAGGGCGCTGATCGCTTCGGCTTCTTCAAAACCGGCCAGCACGCCGCCCTTCAGCTTAAAGTCGTTGAAACCATATTTTTCATACGCCGCTTCCGCCAGGCGGACTACCGCATCCGGCGTCATCGCCTCTTCATGGCGCAGGCGATACCACTCGCACTGCTCATCCGGCTGGCTCTGATAGGCCAGCGGCGTCGCATGGCGATTACCGACAAAGAACAGATAGCCCAGCATTTCGACTTCGCTGCGCTGCTGGCCATCGCCTAGCAGCGAGGCGACGTTGACCCCAAGGTGCTGGCCCAGCAGATCCAGCAACGCCGCTTCGATGCCGGTCACCACGTGAATGGTGGTGCGCAGGTCAAAGGTCTGCAGGCCGCGGCCCCCGGCGTCGCGGTCGGCAAACTGATTGCGCACCGCGCCCAGCACGTTTTTATACTCGCCCAGCGTTTTGCCCACCACCAGCGGAATGGCATCCTCCAGGGTCTGGCGAATTTTTTCACCGCCCGGGATTTCACCGACGCCGGTATGGCCGGCGTTATCTTTGATAATTACGATATTGCGGGTGAAGTACGGGGCG
>OHBN01000365.1_pt1 | contig 13253 bp, 11 predicted proteins | sample 1577381 | NCBI WGS metagenome assembly OHBN01 (sample SAMEA3879520, study PRJEB24766) | human gut metagenome | biome: human-associated habitat; feature: feces | place: USA | collected 1985/1987
CGGTGAAGTCGGTCACGAAACCGTGGTAGATGCACAGGGGCGCATATCGTTGTCCGATGGACTGGGTAATGCTGGGCAGGGTGGTGTCCATGCTCGTCGCGCCGCCCGATGAGATAGGAGCCAACGGGCCGAACCAACGAGCCAATAGCGGGGTGAGCAGGAGTGTGGCCATTTCGCGAATGATGTTGGCCAAAAGAGCGATGGTGCCCAGTTCTGCACCTCGGTATTCGGTGATGAAGATGCTTGATAGTGAATAATAGGCGAAGCCGCTGTTAATGGCGAGGCAGTCCGTCAGTTCCCGATGTTGCAGGAAGGTGCAGATGCCACCTCCGAGGAACAGGTAAGCCACCGCCGCTCCCATCCATGATCCGAGAATGGTGACGAGTGGTAGGAGAGCCAGTCGGGGACTTAGGCTTTTGAGTTCGCTCTTCATGTCTGGGTTGAGACCGATGCCGATGCCTACGAAGAGGAGCAGGGCGCATAGAGCCACCATGCTGATGCCGCCCTCCATGAGCCATGTGGGCATGCAGCCGCTGCGTCCTGCCAACAGTCCGAGGGCGAAGAAGCCCACCACGATCAAACTGCCTTTCATCCCTCGCCTCCTTTCCTTGTCATCCGCCATAGCACCCAGGCCAGGGCACAGCAGCACAACAGGCCGCTGAGGGACAGTAGCAGCGCTTCCACGCCCAGCGTGGGCAGGGCGGAGATGATGCGCTCGTTGGCACCCACTTCGATGCCGAGCATGAAGAGAAGTAGCCAGATGAGCCACGTTGTGGCACGGCCAGCCCATGCGCGGATGGCCTGAAGCCGGGCCTCCGACGCCGTCCTTGTGCGTAGTGCGTATCCCGCACCGATGCCAAGGAATATGAAAATCATCACTATAAACATTTTTGTCTTGGTCTTAACTTATGCTTAGCTTATGTCTTAGTCTATGCTTAACTTATGCCTAGCTAATGTCTTAACTTACGTCTTAGCTTATGCCTATGAGTGCAAAGTTAGCACAAATACGTCGATAACAGGGTGGATTTTGTTAATTATTTCATAAAAGATGAAATATAAGCCGATTTATAGAATAATTTATTTTAACTTTGCAACCTAATCAATACCTTCGTATGAACAACAAGTTATTCTTTGCAATCGGATTGGCCGCCACGCTCTTGCAGGCTCCAGTCACCGTATCGGCCCAGTCTTCTGGTACGAGTCAACAGAACCCTCTTCTGATGAAGAGTAATTTGCCCTTCGGTGCGCCCGATTTCAGTCGCATCAAGGAGAGCGATTACCTTCCTGCCATCGAGGCAGCCATCAAGATCAAGCGCGACAACATTCAGAAGATCGTCGACAACAAGAAGAAGCCGACTTTCCAGAATACCATTCTCGCTTTCGAGGAGAGTGGTATCCTGCTCGACCGCGTTTGCAGCGTCTTCTTCGGCCTTACCAATGCCGACAAGACTCCCGTGCTGGCCGAAGCCGAGGACAAGGTGATGCCGTTGCTCACGGGTCTTGAGAACGAGATATCCTTCAACCAGCAGCTCTTCGAGCGCATCAAGTTCGTTTACGATAACGAATATGCGAAGCTCAAGGGTGAGGACCAGCGCCTGACGGAGGAAATCTACAAGAGTTTCGTGCGCTCAGGTGCACTCCTTTCCGCCGAGAAGATGGCGCGCATGAAGGAGATCAACTCCCGTATCTCGGAGTTGCAGCAGCAGTGGGGCAACCTCCTTCCCGAGGCGACCAACCATGCCGTGGTATGGGTTGATAACCGGGAGGATCTCGCTGGTCTCAGCGAGGCCGACATTGCCCAGTGCAAGAAAGATGCGGAGATGCGTGGTGGCAAGGCCCCCTATTGCATCGTCATCATCAATACCACGCAGCAACCCATCCTCGCAAGCCTTCAGAACCGCGCGCTCCGTCGCAAAGTGTTTGAGGCAAGCATCCATCGTGCCGACGGCACCAATCCCCAGTACAACACGTTCCCGATAGTGACTGAGTTGGCAAGACTCCGTGCCGAGAAAGGCCAGATCATGGGTTATGCCAATTATGCCGACTACTCACTTGAGAACACGATGGCCAAAAACTCAGCCAACGTGGACAACTTCCTTGAGCAGCTCATCAAGGAGTATGCACCCAAGGCCGACGCCGAAACCAAGGCCATAGAGGAGTATGCCCGCAAGACCGAGGGAAGCGACTTCCAGCTTCAGCCCTACGACCGCTTCTACTATTCGGCGAAGATGAAGAAGGAGATGCTCAACATCTCTGACGACGAGGTGAAGCCCTACTTCAATGTCGATAGCGTGCAGGTGAATGGTGTGTTCTATGCTGCCAACCGCGTCTATGGCCTGACCTTCAAGGAGCGCAAGGATATCCCCAGTTATCATCCCGACACGAAAGTCTTTGAGGTGATCGACAAAAACGGCAAGCCCCTGGCCCTCTTCTACAGCGACTTCTTCCGCCGTCCCACGAAGCGTGGTGGCGCGTGGATGGATGCCTTTGCCAAGCAGAGCCGCCAGCGCAAACAACTTCCTGTGGTCTATAACGTGTGCAACAGCGCCAAGGCTCCCGACGGTCAGCCCTCGCTCATCACCTGGGACGAGGTGTGCACGATGTTCCATGAGTTTGGCCACGCCCTCCACGAGATACTCTCCGACTGCCAGTACAACACCCTCTCTGGCACGGCCACGGCCCGCGACTTCGTCGAGATGCCCTCTCAGTTCAATGAGTCCTTTGCCAGTATCCCCGAGATCTTCGACCACTTCGCCCGCCATACCGTGACGGGAGAGCCGATGCCCGCAGAACTGAAGGAGCGTATGCTTGAGAGCATCAATTTCCAGACGGCCTACTCCCTCGGCGAGAACCTCGCATCGACCTGGGTCGATCTGGCTTGGCACAAAATCAGTCCGGACGAGGTGCCGTCGCCCTATATGGCCGGTGCCTTTGAGAAGGAGCAGCTCCACAATGCCGGACTCCTCAATACGCAGATTCCCCCGCGCTACTCCACCTCCTATTTCAACCATGTCTGGGGCGGAGGTTATGCCGCTGGCTATTATAGCTACCTGTGGACGGAAGTCCTGGCGGTCAATATCGCCGACTACTTCAAGCAGCATGGCGCGCTCGATCCCGCCGTCGGCCAGGCGTTGCGCGACAAAATCCTGAGTCGTGGCAACACCAAGGATCAAATGCTGATGTTCACAGACTTCACTGGTATGGAGAAACCCGATGCTTCGGGACTGCTCAAGGCCAGAGGACTGTAAAAGTTCTGTTTACGCAATACAGATCAAAGCAAGCCCCCGAAAGTTGACGTTTGTCAACTTTCGGGGGCTTCCCGTTTCGGTTTTTCTCTTCCTCATATCGGACTGCAATCTGAGGACCGAAGAAGAGGGATGTTTGGTAGTGATGCTACTCCATCGTCATAGGACCCGTGTAGTGACCTGTGAGGTTTGCATTGTCATACTGGTAGATGTTGAAGACGGCGAAGTCGATATCAATCTGTCCGCTCATCAAGTTCACCCTGGCGTGCCTCCGAGTGCGGCAGCTCCCCCTTCTTCGCGAGCAGCATTGTCAGTATAAACTTCATTTTCCTCATGATTGTATCGGTTGTGTTGTTAATAGGTCTGTCCTTGTCCTCTTCTTTCTTAAGAGTGGTTACATAGTTAGAAAAATTAATTTATACGGTCAAATATTTCTGAATATTATCTATGTGGCGTGTTTTCTTAATTGTTTGACAGTCGTGGGTTCCTTTTTAGCGACGGGTTTTGATGTGCCAAGGTAGGACGTAGAGAATTCCTTGTAGTCCAAGAAGAAGAAAAATATACGAAAAATTTTCTTAATTCAAGAAAAATCTGTACCTTTGCCGACACTATTAACAGAACAAAATCAAGCACTGATGAATAGCATTCTGAACTTTGATGAGCTCTTGCGCCACCTCTCCGAGCAGAAGGTGGTGAAGCGTCTTGCCGTCGTGTGGCCCGAGGACGATGCCACGCGTGGCGCAGTGGCCCGCGCATTGCAGGCTGGTTTCGTAACCGCAATTATGGTTGGCGCACGCCAGGCCGTGGAGAACGACCCGCAATACGCCGAGTTGATGGACCGCGTGACGTTCGTCGATACTGACGACAAGCTCGACGCGGCACAGAAGGCCGTGGCTCTCGTCCGCGAGGGTGGTGCCGATGTGCTCATGAAGGGATTCATCAATACCGACCAGGTGCTCCGCGCCGTGCTCAACAAGGAGACAGGTATCCTGCCGAAGGGCAACGTGCTGACTCATATCGCCGTGGCCCAGATGCCGCAATACCACAAGCTTCTGTTCTTCACTGACGCCGCCGTGATTCCTTATCCCACGCCCGAGCAGCGCACGGAGCAGATCAAGTATGTCACCGCCCTGTGCCGTCAGTTTGGCATTGCCGAGCCGAAGATTGCCCTTATCCACTGCTCTGAGCATGTGGATGAGCGCCACTTCCCCTGCACCGCCGACTATCTGGAGCAGAAGAAGCGTGCCGAGGAGGGATTCTTCGGTCCCGTTCGCATCGACGGTCCGCTCGACTTGAAGACCTCTTGCTCTCCCGCCGCCCTGAAGGCGAAGAACATGGAGTCTTGCGTAGAGGGTGATGCCGATGCCGTCATCGTTCCGGACATCGAGGCTGGCAACGTGTTCTACAAGACCATCACGCTCTTCTGTGGCGCTATCACGGCTGGTATCCTCCAGGGTCCGACCGCTCCCGTTGTAGTCCCGTCGCGTGGCGACTCCCCCGAGGCCAAGTTCTTGAGCATCGCCATGGCAGCCATGGCACACCAGTAATATTAGTGTAACCAAGCCAAACTTAGAAATAATCTACCAAAATGTATAGAATATTAGCCGTCAATCCGGGTTCTACTTCGACGAAGATTTCCGTTTCCGACGACGAGAACCTGATCTTTGAAGCAACCATCAACCACTCCCGCGAGGAGTTGAAGAAGTATAAGCGTATCTCCGACCAGTATGAGATGCGCAAGGATTTGGTCATCGCAGAGGTGAAGAAGCATGGTCTTCCCGTGCAGTTCGACGCCATCATCGGCCGTGGCGGACTTGCCAAGCCCGTCAAGTCTGGTGTCTTCCGTGTCAATGATCAGATGGTCGAGGACCAGCGCAAGGCCCTCCACCAGCACGCCTGCGACCAGGGCTGCATCATCGCTCACGAGATTGCCGAGGAGATCGGTTGCCCGAGTTTCGTGGCCGATCCCGGTGTGGTCGATGAGTTGGCTCCCGAGGCCAAGATCTCTGGTTCTCCGCTGCTGCCGCGCTACTGCATTTGGCATGCGCTCAACCAGAAGGCCATTGCCCGCCGCTATGCCAAGGACCATGGCACACGCTATGAGGACCTCAACCTCATCGTCTGCCACCTCGGTGGCGGTATCTCCATCGCTGCCCACGACCATGGCGAGGCCATCGACGCCAACAACGCCCTCGACGGCGAGGGACCGTTCTCTCCCGAGCGCGCAGGATCCCTGCCCGCAGCAGACCTTATCCGTCTTTGCTTCTCTGGCCGCTACACGCAGGACCAGCTTGTCAAGAAGGTGAGTGGCGAGGCCGGTATCATCGCCCACCTCGGTACCAACGACATGCTGGAGGTGGAGAACTGGGTGCTGCATGGCGACAAGCACGCCGAGCTGATCCTCAATGCCATGATCTGGAATGTGGCCAAGTGTATTGCTGCCGAGGGCGCAGTGCTCAAGGGCAAGGTCGATGCCATCCTCCTCACGGGTGGTCTGGCACGCTCTCAGTATATCACTGACCACATCAAGGAGCGCGTAGAGTTCATCGCCCCTGTCACCATCTACCCGGGCCAGGACGAGATGAAGGCACTCACCGAGAATGCCCTTGCCGTGCTCCGCGGAGAGCGTCAGGCCATGGACTACGGCGAGGCCGCCAACAACGAAAACGACCTCTAAGTAAGGAAAGATATTATCAAGGGGTGGGGCAGCCAGACGGTTGCTCCACCCCTTTGTTTCTATTCTGGGGCAAGGGACAAGGCCCGCGGGTGAGAGCCCCACTTCTCACGGTCTTGCCACTCTTATAGAAAAATGTGCCAAACCCCATGATGAGAGTTTGGCACAAATAGATTCAACCTCGATCGGTTGTTAGAGTTTATTTCGTTTTGGGTAGGCGATTATCGCTTCACGACTTTCTTTCCACCGACGATATAGACACCCTTCTGCTGCTGGCTCAGCGTGCCACGCAGTTGCACTCCGTCGCGGCTATATACGCGCTCCGCCTTGTCAGCCTGCTGGCTGTCTGCCGTCGCGCTATCGATACCGTCGCTGGTCAGCTCCTCGATATTCGGGGCAAAATCCTTCCACAGGTCAGCATTCTCATACTTTGTCTTGCTTCCGACCGGCACACGGAGTGTGCAGTCCACGGCGTTCGCTCCTCTGAAGAACGGGATCAGACCCAGCTCGATAGTAGCAGGGTCTGCGACGCGCACGGTGAGGCTGCTGAGGTTCTGGCACCATCCGAAGGCGAAGTCGCCGATGGAGGCCACGCCGTCGGGCAGGTCCACCGTAGTGAGTTTCTTGTTGCCGAAGAAGGCGTATGGGCCGAGATTCCGCAGGCTCTTCGGTGCGATATACTCCGGTGTGGTCTTTCCCTCCGGATACTGCATGAGCGTGTTCATCTCCTTGTCGTAGAGCACGCCGTCCACCGACGTGTAGTTGGGATTGCTCTTGGCCACATTGATGTTCGTGAGGCTCCAGCAGTCGTGGAATGCCGACTCGCCGATACTCTCCGTGCTGGCAGGTACGTCAAAGGTGGGTACGCCGCTGACACGGGCGAAGGCGAAGTCGCTGATCACCTTCAGCTTATCGTGCAGAGGAAGGGAGGTGAGGTAGTCGTTGCCGCAGAAGGCATAGTCGCCCACCATCGTCACACTCTCGGGGATAGTATATGAGTCGTTGTCCTTGCCCGCAGGATATTGCACGAGCGTCGTCATGGCCTTGTTGTACAACACGCCCTCTACGGAGACGTAAGCCGTGTTGCCCTCTGCCATGTCGATTGCTGACAGTTTCTTGCAGTCGGCGAAGATACCGCCTCCGATGTTGGTCACCGTTGAGGGTATCGTGATGGTCTGCAGCTGCTCACAGGCGTTGAAAGCCGTCTCCTCGATGCTCTTCAGACCCTCTGACAACTGCACGGAGGACAGGTTGACGCAGCTTGCGAAGGCATTGTCGGAGATGGTCTCCACACTTGCCGGGATGCTGACCTCGCCGAGCGCCTCACATCCGCTGAAAGACCAGCGCCCGATATAGGTCAGGTAGGAGGGGAAGTCCACGCTAGCCAGGGCCACGCAGTCGGCGAAGGCGAATCCGCCGATGGTCTCCAGTTCCTCTGGCAGAGCGATGCTCTCCAGGCTGGTGCATCCCTCAAAGGCGCTTTCTCCTATCTTGGTGATGGTGCCGGGCAGTTCTGCCGACGTGATGGACAGACAGTAGGAGAAGGCGTTGTCGCCGATGGTCTCCATGCCAGCGGGCAGGCTGAGTGTCGTCATGTAGATGCAGTTGCAGAAGGCGTTGTTGCCGATGCTTGTCACGCCACTTCCGACGTTCACGGTCTCGATGCCCTCCTGATACTCCTGCCACGGTGCTGCGCCGTAGTCGTAGTTGGGCATGGCGCCGTTGCCGGTGATGGTCAGTTCCTTACTGGTCTCGTTGTAGTTCCAAGAGAGTGGTCCCGTGGTACCCGACTTCTGTGCCATGGCACAGGCAAGGTTCATCATCAGGATCAATGCCAGAGTAGTTTTTTTCCTCATAGATTTTGTTTTTTAGATAAGTTGGGGAGATGTTGGATTTATTTTGTGAATCACCCCCCCCAGTTTGAAGGTGAGACACAATACGTTCTAGTCCAGGGTCGGTCTTCCGGCGTCTTTTCCGCCAGTGTTGCGCCCGTGGTTCATGAGCGGTTTGATTTGGAGGCAAAACTATACATAATATTCGGAATAACGGTGGTATTTTCCATAAAACTTTTAACTTTTTTCCGTTTTCTCCATTTTCTACCTGGTTTCACGTCAATAATCTGTGCTCAATTTGCATTTTCCCCACACCGCTTCTTTCTCCATCATGATGAAAAGAGGCGGAATGGAAAGATTTGTTTATAAATATTTGCTGATTATAAAATAAAACCGTATCTTTGTCGGCAAATAGCGAACGAAACAAAACCATTTATCAAACAAAATCAAACAGGCTTATGAAGAAATGTTACGCAACCCTGCTGCTCGCCGCACTCTGCTCGACGGCTACGCTGGCACAGCAGCAAGACTCGCTCATCACGCAACCCGCGGCGGGCGAGACCATCAACCTCTATCGTACGACGACGGGCTATGAGTCGGTGTATTATTATGCTGTGGACCACCAGAGCACGGGCGACTGGCAGCGGATGGTGTTCGGTGAAGATGGTGCGGTCTATCTTGAGAACCCCATCAACTCCATCTACACGCAGACCTGGATCAAGGGTTATCGCACGGAGGGAGACACCATCGCCTTCCAGCTTCCCCAGGCCATCTTCTCCGAGGAGGACTTCTTCTCTGGTGATACACGCTACGGATACTTGGAGCGCGTGCGCCCAGGAGAGCGAAACGGCAAGCAGACGCTCGTCCCCAACGAGGATCCCGCCGACCAGGTGCTCAAGTATGTATGGCATGGCGACTCGCTCAAGATGGTGCTCCCCGAGGGCGAGTTGATTGGTATGTGCCTTGCCAGCGGATCATGGACGAGCTATGCCGAGGCCACCTACAAGGGTGTGCGCATGGACAACAACACAATGGTACCACCGGCAAGTGCCACGGTCAACGACGGCCTGATGCTCTATATGGATATGGAGGGACAGTCGCAGCTTTATCCTGTGCGCTACGCCCTCGATGGCAGCGATGTCTATCTGGGCGACCTCTCGGCCAATGTGAAAGGCTACTGGATCAAGGGAACGATGGACGGCACGACCGTCACCTTCCCTGCCACCTCCTTCGTCGGCATCGATACCCTGACGGCATGCTATGTCTATGCCTCTTCTGCCGTGGTGGGCAAGGGCAAGGACGAGATGGGTACCGAGTTTGACAAGGCTTGCTTCTCTGGCGAGCCCCTCGTCTTCACCTACGATGCGGACAACAATTCCCTTTCCACCAAGGGTATCCTCATGGTCCACAAGAGCATGGATGACGACCGCAGCACCAACATCTTCGATGCCTACCGCTATGCCCTCATCAGCCGTTGGGACAAGAAGCCCGCAGCCCCCATGCCGCCGAAGCTCACGGCCTACCAGCCCTACGACCCGAACCCATGGGGAGGTCCCGGTGGTCTGCAGTACTCGCTGAGCTACTACTCTGCCGACTTCAATTATCTCGACCCGTCTTGCCTCTACTACAATCTTTATATCGATGGCGAGGTGGTCACGTTCTCGCCCGACGACTATGCCAACCTGACGGAGGAGATGACCGACGTGCCCTATGCCTTCACCGATGGCTACGAGTTCTATAAGTATGACGAGAACGACCGCACCATCTATTTCTACAAGGAGGTGAAGGAGAAGATCGGTATGGAGGCCTTCTATATCGACGGCGACGTACGTCTCGGATCGGGCGTTGCAGAGTATTATCCTAACGGCGTGCCCGACGGCATCGACATCTCCGAGGCTTCCATGAAGCAGATCGAGCGTGTTGAGTATCGTGACCTCTCTGGCCGTGTGGTCAGTCGCCCGGCAAAGGGTATCTTCGTCCGCACCATTACCTACTCCGACGGTAGCCGTGCTACGCGCAAGGTAGTGAAGTAAGTTTCAAATTTCCGCAAAGTGTATCGTTCGCACACTTTGCGGAAGTTGTCGGTGTTTTGGGCGTGGTTGACGTCCGATAAAATGACAGTCTATGATAGCTCGATCCATGCTTGCTCATCGTCTTTCCCAGGATGAGATCAAGGAGATCTGTGTGCTTGCCCATGGGAAGCACAACGATCATCTTAAGGAGCAACTATACCAATTGACCCTTGACGACGATCGTCGTGTGGCTGTCAATGCGCTTTGGGCGTTGACCCATTTCGCTTCCTCGGACTACGAGTGGCTCTATGCCAAGAGCCATCATCTGATAGACCGTTGCCTCGTGGAGCACGATGCAACCAAGCTTCGGTTATTGCTCGCCCTTCTCCTTCGTCAGCCATTTGGCAAGGAAGACATCCGTACAGACTTTATGGACTATTGCTTAGTGCGAATCGCCGACTCGAAGTCGGCCTATGCCGTCAGGGCTCAGTGTATCAAACTTGCTTATGAGCAGATGCGCTATTGGCCCGAACTGCTCGGCGAACTGCGTCAAGCCCTCGACATGATCAGTTGCGAACCGTTGTCGCCAGGACTTCGGTCGGCTTGGAAACAGGTGATAAAGAAAATAAATGCCGCCCAGTGACATCTAGCAGTGGGAATAGTCGATGATACATCGGGCGCACAAATGAAAACTCCCTATGGCAGGCGGCCTTTGGCCGTCAGTCATAGGGAGTTCTATTTTCCAATCTATTCCGTGAGCAGTACGCTCACGCATTGCTTACACGTCGATCTTGATCTTCTTGGAAGCTGACGCAAACTTCATGGCCGCTTTCAGGAATCGCTGCTTTTGCTCCTTGGAGGCGGCCTCAAACTCGGAGGATCCGGGCTTGGCGGCGTTGAGCTTGTCGATGATGGCGGCATACTGGTCGGCATACTGCTCGAAGGCGGATACGAGCGATTCGGCGTCGTTCTCGTCTATCTTCACTTTCTCTGGAGCTGCGGCCTCGGTGGTCGTGGTGTCCGTCGTGGTTGCATCCTGCTTGCTGCCGCTTTGGCCACAGGATGTGAAGAGAAGGGCAGAGAGGGTGAGGGTGAATAATAGTTTTTTGTTCATAATAGGGTAGTGATTGGTGAATGTTGCGATAGGGTGTGGTTACATCCAGAAGGTGTAGTGTCCCTCTTGGTCGGCGAAGAAATAGGATCCTTCCTTCGTGAACTTGATGCGGTACACGTCATACTTCGAGGCCTTGAGGGCATCCTTTAGTTTCTGGGGCACGTTGCCGAGAAACTTGTATCCGTTCTCGAAGCAGAGCACGCAGGCGTCGTTGGTCAAGTGAGCAGCCCACAGCTGTCCGTGAGTCTCGATGCCTTCCTTGATCCAGTCGTCCATATCCGTGCTGGAAGGTGGAGACGGCAATCCAGTCTCCGTCGTCGTTGAACGTCACGGAGGTGATGGTCTCTTCGGCCTCGTTCCACTGGCGGAGCTTGCTCTCCAGTTCAGACGGGATGTTGGACCATTGGCAGCCGTTCTTTCCTACGAGGATGAGCCATTCGCCGTCCTCGGTCAGCTGCACGTCGTCGATGTAGTCGTCATCGTCGTGATACTTTTCGAGCGCGTCGGCCAGGGCCTGTGGGATGCCGGCCGTATAGGCATAGTCGTTCTTTCCGTTGAGGGCGAGGTCGCCTCCTGTGTCGGTGATGGCCACGTTGCGGCAGCCCCCCCATTCGGAGATGTTCTGCTTGATGTAGTTACGGCCACGAGAGTTTTGGGCAAAGAGGGAGACGGTGAAGACCGTCATCAATGCCATTATGAATGCTGTTCTTCTCATACGCATGGTGAGTCGTCTTTTGTTATCTGATATTGTTCGTTTTTTATCGTTTCTTGCCCGCACGGCATGGTTCGACCGTGCGCCGTGTCGGTGGTTTCCTGCCATGGACGTTTTGCGTCTGTGGGTTGGAGTGAAAACTAATCGACACGACAAAGTTACTAATAAATTCCGAAAAACAAAAATATTTTATAAGAAATATTCCTACTCCGTTCGATTTTCCCCTTATATCATTCTGCTTTCGTGTGAAATGCAATTGACTTTGCTCTTCTGGTTGCGATATAAAGGCACGACGAGGACTATTTGCTGAACATTTCGTCAAATTGTGACTTCGTGAAAATATAGTACAAGTTTTTGTCATGATCGTCCACGGCATCTGGGCCTCTTCCGTGATGGTAGGAGATGCGGGTGGGGAAGGGGTGAAACCATCCGTCAATTTCCATGGGGACAGATGTGGCGCTGTGTGGTGCAATGGCCTTGACGTAGGTTGTCTTGTCGTCTGGAGTTCCGTACTGATAGTTCTTCCGGCAAAGATAATATTCTTCGTCGGTATTATTGAAGACGTATTTTCCGAACAGTTCCTTTCCTATGTTTCCGTTGATGGCATAGCATGTGTAGTGGCCGTTGGGGGTGGGGTCCTCGATATGATAGTAGGTTGGGATGACGAGTTTGAGTGCCAAGCCAAGCGCAAATCCCAGCATTGGGCCAACTATGATGCTGGCGCCGATGCAGATGCCCCAAGTTGCTCTCTTGTATTTTTCGTCTTGCCCTACGATCTTTACATCGGGGTCTGCGCTACCATCATTGTTTCGTAAACCAGCTCCCGTTGCGGTTGTTCGCTTGATCTTCTTGTAAATGAAAATGAAAAAGAGGATGCTCGCGAGGGCCATAGACCACCCGAAAAGCGCAAAAGACGTAATCTCCATGTTCTTGTTTTTTTAGATGTTGTTATGAGTATGTGCTGCCGAGGTGCCAGTTATCTTATGCAAAGATGATGCAAGCCGAGTGCAGAACGTCAAGCTTGCTTGTTCGTTATGCCGAGTGCAGCTTATCTTATATTATAAAGATAATGCAAAGATAGCGCAAAAAACTGTAACGGCAAGGAGTTCTTGTATAGTTTTTGCGTCCGTTATCATTTCTTTCATTTTCCCCTCTTGCCCAGATGCTTCATGACGTGGGAGCAATACTGGTCGAGCACACGGAGCATGTCGTCGGGCAGATAGTCCAGCGCACGGTCGATGATGCCGGAGGGGATGTCGTAGTAAGCCTCAGCGATAGCTCCCGCAATGTCGGCCTTGGTATCGGTGTCGCCGTCGCAGAGTACGGCCAGGCGGATGGTCTCCTCGAAGTTGTTGGCGTCCAGAAAGCAGCGCAGCGCCATCGGGACGGTCTCCTGGCAGGTGCCGTCGAAATGGCCTTCCGCCCCAATCTTCATCACGTCCTTGAGCGAGGGAATCTCATAGCCGAAAAACTTGCGCACCTTCAGTTCCAAATCTGCCTTCGGAAAGCGCATGTTGCGAAGCCAGAAGATCGCCTCCGCCACACACTGGGCGCCCTTGATGCCTTCGGGATGGTCATGCGTCACGGAGGCGCTCAGGGCCGCATAACGCTCCGTTTCTTCCAGACTGTCACAGGCCCAGCCCACGGGCGAGACACGCATGGCC
>OHBN01000368.1_pt1 | contig 13198 bp, 18 predicted proteins | sample 1577381 | NCBI WGS metagenome assembly OHBN01 (sample SAMEA3879520, study PRJEB24766) | human gut metagenome | biome: human-associated habitat; feature: feces | place: USA | collected 1985/1987
TACCAAGCTGTCCACCTTTGCCGTGGGTTTTGTGCTGATTCTGTTCACCCTGTTCGTTGTGCAGAACCTGATCAACTCCCGGGAAGGCCGGGCGATCAAGGCCGTCCGGGACAACCGGATCGCCGCTGAATCCGTGGGCATCAATGTCACTGCTTTCCGGATGAAGGCTTTCGTGGTCTCCGCGTTTCTGGCGGGTATGGCCGGGGCGCTTTACGCCATGAATTACGGCTCTATCACGGCTACCAAGTTCAATTTCAATACCTCCATCAACATTCTGGTCTTCGTTGTTCTGGGCGGCATGGGCAACATCCTCGGCTCCATTATCTCCGCCACGGTGCTCTACATCCTGCCGGAGGCCATGCGCGGCTTGCAGGATTACCGGATGATTATCTATGCCATCGTTCTGATTCTGGTCATGCTCTTCACCTGGTCTCCCAAGGTGAAGGATACCATGTCCGTGGTTTCCGACAAGATTTCCGGTATGTTCAAGAAGAAGGAGGCGGGAAGCAATGAATGACTATTCCAAGAAAATCCTGAAAGTTCCCACCGTGACCTTCGTCCGTGAGCAGGATCGGGGCAAGCAGCCCGTTCTGGACGTGCGGAACCTGGGCATCGACTTTGGCGGCCTGACGGCTGTGGACAGCTTCAACATTACCATCGGCCCCACCGAAATTTCCGGCCTGATCGGCCCCAACGGCGCGGGCAAGACCACGGTGTTTAACTGCCTGACCGGTTTTTATCGGGCGACGGGGGGTAGTATCGTGCTGCGGGCGCGGGAAAAGGTCACCGATGTCATTCAGGTGCTGGGGCAGAAGCTTCACCCGGACGATTTTCTCCGCCCGGCGCAGCTGGGGAGGCGGATCTATTACAAGATGTTCGGTGGCACCCATCTGGTGAACCGCGCTGGCCTGGCGCGCACCTTCCAGAATATACGTTTATTCCGCGAGATGTCGGTGATCGAGAACCTGCTGGTGGCCCAGCATACCCAGGTCAACCGCCATCTGCTGGCCGGGATCCTCAATACCCGTGGGTATCGGCAGGCGGAGAGTCAGGCGCTGGATCGCGCTTTTTACTGGCTGGAGGTGGTGGAGATGGTGGACTGCGCCAACCGTCTGGCGGGGACCCTCTCCTACGGACAGCAGCGGCGGCTGGAGATCGCCCGCGCCATGTGCACCCGTCCGGAGATGATCTGTCTGGACGAGCCGGCCGCCGGCCTCAACCCGGTGGAAACCCAGGCGCTGAGCCGGATTATTCGCTTTCTGCGCCAGCAGCACGGCATCACGGTGCTACTGATCGAGCATGATATGGGGATGGTGATGGAGATTTCGGATCATATCATCGTCCTCGATCACGGGGACGTCATCGCCCGCGGCGCGCCGCAGGCGATCCAGGCCAACGCCAGCGTGATTGCCGCCTATCTAGGCGCTGAGGAAGAGGAGACGCGCCGATGAGCCAGCCTTTGCTTGCCTTTAATGAGGTGGATGTCTTCTACGGGCCGATCCAGGCCCTGAAGCAGGTCTCCCTCACCGTCAACGAGGGGGAGACGGTGGCGCTGATCGGCGCCAACGGCGCCGGTAAATCAACGCTGCTGATGTCGGTCTTCGGCCAGCCGCGCATTGCCGGCGGGGAGATTTTCTATCGCGGGGAGGCGATCAGCCGGAAATCGACCCACTTTATCGCCAGCAACGGCATCGCCCAGGCCCCGGAAGGGCGGCGCATCTTTCCCGATATGACCGTCGAGGAGAATCTGCTAATGGGGACCATTGCCATTGGCAACCGCTATCAGGCCGAGGACAAGGCGCGAATGTACCAGCTGTTCCCCCGGCTGGAAGAGCGGCGGGGACAGCGGGCGATGACCCTCTCCGGCGGCGAGCAGCAGATGCTGGCCATCGCCCGGGCGCTGATGAGCCGACCGCGCCTGCTGCTGCTGGATGAGCCGAGCCTGGGGCTGGCGCCGCTGGTGGTGAAGCAGATTTTTCAGATCCTGCGCGAGCTGACGGCCCAGGGGATGACGCTGTTTCTGGTGGAGCAGAATGCCCGCCATGCCCTCAACCTGTCGGACCGCGCCTACGTGATGGTGAACGGCCAGATCCGCCTGAGCGGTAGCGGCCAGACGCTGCTCAACGACCCGGAGGTGCGTAAGGCATATCTGGGGATCAGCGGCTGAGGGGGTTATTCCCGCGGTTCGTTACGGGTTTTAATGTGCTGCCAGAAACGTTCGGCGGCCTGGTTAAGCCGCGAGCCGGAGCGGTAGAGCCAGGCGCCGATCGGCAGCGACAGGCTCTCATCGAGGATCGTCAGCCGGCCTTCGTCCAGCTCGCGCTGAATAGAGTACTGCGGCAGCCAGCCCACGCCGTCGCCATTGAGGATCATGCGCTTGAGCAGCTCGCTCATGGAAGAAACAAAGGTGAGAGAGAAGGTGATCTCCGGCGTGCGGTCGATCACCTGGTTCACCTGGCGCCCCATATAGCTGTCGTTGGCGTATTTCATCAGCGGCAGCACGCCGCGATGTAAATGAAACAGCGGGCGGCCATGTTCGTCGCAGGGGGAGACCAGGTGCAGGTAAGAATCAAAAATTTTATGATTAATAAACGGATAGTTCATTAATTCTTCATTATAGAAGGAGAGGATAAAATCGCTTTTTCCCTCTTTCAGGTTAAATACGGCGTCGTTGACGTTAATCGATTCAACATGAAAAGTCTTATTTTTACGGTCGGTGTAACCGGCGATGATCTCCGGCAGTAATAACACCGACAGCGAAGGGGCGGCGTCGATTCTTATTTTCTGGGTAGTGTTATTTAAACCCTTAATACGGCTGATCTGAAAATCCATGTCATCGAGCATATTTCGCGCATAGCCGACAAAAATTTTCCCGCGGTTGGTCAGCTGCAGAGGGTTGGCGCTACGATCGAAGATGCTGAATCCGAGGGAAGCCTCCAGCGACTGGATGCGTCGGCTGAACGAGGACTGAGAGATGTTGCGGGCTTTGGCCGCCAGGGTAAAGCTGCGCGACTCTTCAAGGGCAATCACATCATACAGCCATTTTACTTCCAGATTTGCCAACACCGATCCAGTCCTCAAAAACGCAATAAAGGCTATGCAATTTTAGCATAGCGCATAGAAACTATGCAATTAACATAATTATCGACAGGTGTTAACATTTTTTGGAAAGTTGAGATTTATGAATGCATATCGGCGACCCTACATGAGCACGATATGAAATCGCGACTCACGGTTATTTATTGCTTTATTTCATTGTCCAGGACTTATCTTATTAAATAGCCGGCGACGATGACGAAAGCAATGAATAACCCAGGCCTCTTACCTTAAATAGTTTGTCAGGAGTTCCATGTCACAACAAATTGAATCAGTAAAAATGGCTCTGCAGGAGCTGGGGATTAATGCAAGCGGCGAATTCTTTTACAACCCTGATTACGATTTGCTTATTGCACATGAAACCTCTCCTGAGCTGACCGGCGCGGCCCGCGGCGTGATGACCGACTCTGGCGCTGTGGCTGTTGATACCGGGATCTTCACCGGCCGTTCACCGCGCGATAAATACATCGTCCGCGACGAACAGACTCGCGACACCGTCTGGTGGGCAGACTCCGGCCTCGGCCGCAATGACAACAAACCGTTATCGCCAGACGTGTGGCGCAGCCTGAAAAGCCTGGTCGCGGGCCAGCTGAGCGGCAAAAAACTGTACGTCATCGACGCCTGGTGCGGTGCCAGCCCGGACACCCGTCTTGGCGTACGCTTCGTCACCGAGGTGGCGTGGCAGGCCCACTTTGTCAAAAACATGTTCATCGTGCCAAGCGCCGACGAGCTGGCCAGCTTTACGCCAGACTTCGTGGTGCTCAACGGCGCGGGCTGCACCAATGCCAACTGGCAGGCGCAGGGGATGAACTCCGAGAACTTTGTCGCCTTTAATCTCAGCGAGCGTATTCAGCTCATCGGCGGTACCTGGTACGGCGGCGAAATGAAGAAGGGGCTGTTCTCGGTCATGAACTACCTGCTGCCGCAGAAAGGCATCGCGTCGATGCACTGCTCGGCCAACCGTGGCGAAGCAGGGGACGTGGCGCTGTTCTTCGGCCTCTCCGGGACCGGGAAAACCACCCTGTCGACCGATCCGCATCGTCAGCTGATCGGCGATGATGAGCACGGTTGGGACGATGACGGCGTGTTTAACTTCGAAGGCGGCTGCTACGCTAAGACCATCAATCTCGATCCGCAGGCGGAGCCGGAGATTTATGGCGCCATCCGCCGCAATGCGCTGCTGGAAAACGTGGTAGTGCGCGCTGACGGCAGCGTGGATTATGCCGACGGCAGCAAAACCGAAAACACCCGCGTCTCCTATCCGCTGTCGCATATCGACAATATCGTCAAGCCGGTGTCCCGCGCGGGCCATCCGTCGAAGGTGATTTTCCTTGCCGCCGATGCGTTTGGCGTTCTGCCGCCGGTCTCCCGTCTGACCACCGAGCAGATGCAGTACCATTTCCTGTCGGGTTTCACCTCGAAGCTGGCGGGCACCGAGCGCGGCATTACCCAGCCGACGCCGACCTTCTCCGCCTGCTATGGCGCGGCGTTCCTGCTGCTTCACCCGACCCAGTACGCCAGCGTACTGGCGGCGAAGATGGCGGAATCCGGTGCCGAAGCCTGGCTGGTCAACACCGGCTGGAACGGCGAGGGCAAACGCCTGTCGCTGCGCGATACCCGCAGCATCATTAGCGCGATCCTCAACGGCACTACCGGCCCGCTGCGCGAGGAGACCATCCCGGTGTTCGGTCTTGCGATCCCGCAGAGCATTCCAGGGGTAGACAGCGCGGTGCTGGATCCGCGTAATGGCTGGAGTTCAGCGGATAAATGGCAGGAGAAGGCCGAGAGCCTGGCTCAGCTGTTTATGGATAACTTCAAGCAGTACAGCGATACCGAAGCGGGTGCGCGTCTGGCGCTGGCCGGTCCGCAGCTGCAGAAGAGCGCGGTCGAAGCCTGATCCGCGGCCAGCAGGTCGACGCCTGGCGCCGACCTGATGGTGAGCCGCTTTACTCCGCAAAGGCCCGCAGCGCATCTCCCGTGAGGCGATAACGCACCCACTCATCCTGCGGCTGCGCGCCAATGCTCAGATAGAAATCAATCGCCGGCTGGTTCCAGTCGAGCACGCTCCACTCCAGACGCCCGCACTGACGTTGTACAGCATATTGCGCGATGGTTTTCAGCAGCGCTTTTCCGGCGCCGATCCCGCGATAGTCGGGGGTGACGTACAGATCCTCCATATAGATACCATTGCGTCCAAGCCAGGTGGAGTAGCTGGTGAAGAACACCGCGTAGCCCACCGCTTTGCCCGCCACCTCGCAGATCAGCGCTTCGGTTTTGCTGCCGCTGGCAAACAGCGTCTCTCTGATCTCCTCTGGCGTCGTCACTACCTCTTCGGGGGCTTTCTCGTAGACCGCGAGTTCATAAATCATGTCGTAGATAGCGGTGGCGTCGTCCGGGGTGGCCTGGCGGATTGTGATGCTCATGGGGTGTCCTGTATCCATAGTCAAAAGAGAGCAAAATTGCTGACCCTGAGGATAAGCGGTATTGTGAAAAGAATTAAGTGCAATGAAATCAGCAAACGATGAATATTATGCATCCTGTCCTGCGCCGGATTGACCTCAACCTGTTGCCGGTCTTTGACGCGGTCTATCGCTCCCGCTCGGTACGCCTGGCGGCGGAAGAGCTGGCGATGAGCACCTCGGCGCTGAGCCATGCGCTTTCCCGGCTGCGCAGCGCCCTCAACGATCCGCTGTTCTACCGCGAAGGCCACCGGATGTGCCCCAGCGTCTATGCCAGCCAGCTGGCGCCCTCTATCGCTTCGGCGCTGAAGTTTCTCAACCAGGAGCTGACGCCGCCGGCGGCGTTTGTGCCGGCCGCCAGCACCGACTGCATGCAGATTGCGATCACCGATTTCACCGCGTTCTGCGTCTTTCCGACGCTGATGCATCACCTGCAGCGTGAGGCGCCCGGGCTGCGGTTTGAGCTCCGTTATCTGCCCCACAGCCCGGCGCTGACCGAGCTGCTGGCGGGCGAGGTCGACCTGGCCCTCGGGTTCAATACCCCTGACGAGCCAGCCCATCCCGATCTTGAGGAGATTAACTGGCTGCGGGACGAATATGTGGTCATCAGCCAGGCCAACCGGACGGCGCTGACCCTGGACGCCTACCTTGCGGCCCGTCATCTGGTGGTGACCCCGTGGAATGAGCGGCAGGGGGTGCTGGACTGTGAGCTGGAGCGACAGGGCTATTCGCGGCAGGTGGCGATGAAAACCCCCTCGATGCTGAGCGCGCCCTTTATTATTGAGCAGAGCGACCTGTTGATGGCGCTGCCCCGGCGGGCGGCGGAGACGATGGCCCGCGCCGCCCGGCTGACCATTTTCCCGCTGCCGTTTCCGGTTCCGCCGTTTGACGTCAAGATTTACGCCCACCAACGCAGCGGGAAACGCGAGGCTACCCGCTGGCTTATCTCCCTGTTGCAGACGCTGGTGGGGGAGTCCACCGCTTCCTGACGCGCTTTCCAGCCGGCAGGGTATTTCGTTACCCCAGGCCAGGTTTTATGCCTTCAACCCACGGCGACATATCCTGGCCCCGGTCACAAAACGGAAAACTGACTTTTTCGCCGTCACCCGCGGCGTGGTTAGGTCGGTGTGTGTTAAATGATTGTATGTAAAAGTAATGTTAATTAGTTAAATGTTATTCATGCGTAAAATGCATTAGTGGATGCGTTTATTACGCTTATTTCGTTCCCGGTTCTGTTTCAGTCTTCAGCGACAGGCGCGCGACAACGCGTGGATAACAAACTGGAGACCTGCATGCATTCAACAACCTCACAGATGAGTACCCGTGACCGGATCGGCGCCATTCTGCGCGTCACGTCCGGTAACTTTCTCGAACAGTTCGACTTTTTCCTGTTCGGGTTTTATGCCACCTACATCGCTCATACCTTTTTTCCGGCGAGCAGTGAATTCGCCTCGCTGATGATGACCTTCGCGGTCTTTGGCGCCGGCTTTTTGATGCGCCCCATCGGCGCTATCGTACTTGGCGCCTATATCGACAAGGTGGGGCGGCGCAAGGGGCTGATCGTCACCCTGTCGATCATGGCCACCGGCACCTTCCTGATCGTGCTGATCCCCTCTTATCAGACCATTGGCCTGTGGGCGCCGCTGCTGGTGCTGATCGGCCGTCTGCTGCAGGGCTTTTCCGCCGGCGCCGAGCTGGGCGGGGTGTCGGTCTATCTGGCCGAGATCGCCACCCCGGGCCGCAAAGGCTTTTACACCAGCTGGCAGTCGGGCAGTCAGCAGGTTGCCATCATGGTGGCAGCCGCGATGGGCTTTGCCCTCAACGCGGTACTGGAGCCGAGCGCTATCAGCGACTGGGGCTGGCGTATTCCGTTCCTTTTCGGCTGCCTGATTGTTCCGTTCATTTTTATCCTGCGCCGTAAGCTGGAGGAGACCCAGGAGTTTACTGCCCGCCGCCATCATCTGGCGATGCGCCAGGTATTCGCCACCCTGCTGGCGAACTGGCAGGTGGTTATCGCCGGGATGATGATGGTGGCGATGACCACCACCGCGTTCTACCTGATCACCGTCTATGCCCCGACCTTTGGTAAAAAGGTGCTGATGCTCAGTGCCTCTGACAGCCTGCTGGTCACGCTGCTGGTGGCGATTTCCAACTTCTTCTGGCTGCCGGTGGGCGGGGCGCTGTCCGACCGCTTTGGCCGCCGGTCGGTGCTGATCGCCATGACCCTGCTGGCGCTGGCTACCGCCTGGCCTGCGCTGACCATGCTGGCGAACGCCCCGAGCTTTTTGATGATGCTGAGCGTGCTGCTGTGGCTGTCGTTTATCTACGGCATGTACAACGGGGCGATGATCCCGGCGCTGACCGAAATTATGCCCGCCGAAGTGCGCGTGGCAGGTTTCTCGCTGGCCTACAGCCTGGCGACCGCGGTGTTTGGCGGCTTCACGCCGGTGATTTCCACAGCGCTGATTGAGTATACCGGTGATAAAGCGTCTCCCGGCTACTGGATGAGCTTTGCCGCCATCTGCGGTCTGCTGGCCACTTGCTACCTCTATCGCCGTAGCGCCGTTGCGCTGCAGACGGCACGTTAATCAGGGAGAAGATGATGCGTAAAACGACAGGAACCCTGCTCGCCACGCTGCTGCTGGCCGCCACCGGCGGCAGCGCGTTGTCCGCTGAGGTCACCGTGATGATCTCCGGCGGCTTCAAAGCGGCGCTGGAAAAGCTGGCCCCGGCGTGGGAAAAACAAACCGGCAACCACCTCGTGGTGATCCCTGGCCCGTCGATGGGAAAAACGCCGCAGGCGATCCCTAACCGTCTGGCGCGCGGCGAACACGCGGACGTGGTGATCATGGTCGGTGACGCGCTGACCAGCCTCGAGAAAGCGGGCCGTACGCAACCGGATTCGCGCCGGGAGCTGGCCGACTCGCCGATCGGCGTGGTGGTGAAGGCGGGGGCGCCGCTGCCGGCTATCCACAACGCAGACCAGCTGCGTGCGACGCTGCTGGCGGCGCCATCGGTCGCGTACTCCGACAGCGCCAGCGGACGCTATGTCAGCTCGACGCTGTTCCACACCCTGGGCATTGATGACGCGATGCAGAGTAAAGCGCAGATGGTGGAGCGCATTCCGGTGGCCTCGGAAGTGGCCAAGGGACGGTATGCGATCGGTTTTCAGCAGGTGAGCGAACTGCTGCCGGTGCCCGGCGTAACCTTCGTCGGCGAACTGCCGGATAACCTGCAGTACATCACCCGCTTTGCCGGGGCGGTGACCATCAGCGCCGACCACCCGCAGGAAGGCAAGGCGCTGCTGACGTATCTGGCGTCACCGGCGGCGCAGGAGACCATCCACGCCACCGGTATGCGAAGCGTAGCCGCCGCCGCGCCGGTCAGCCAGAAGGATACTGTTCAATAATCAGCTTCTCCAGCTCTGCCGCCACGTAGGACTGAATACGGCCGCTGAGGCGGATCAGGCCTACCGTACGCGTGACCACCGGGTCGGTGAGCGGCACAGCGCGGAGAACGGAATGCTCCCCGGCGGGCATCGACATCGCGGGCACGGCGGCAATGCCGATGCCCGCTTCCACCATCCCCAGCATCGTGGTGATATGACGAGAGTCATTAATTACCTTGTTGATATATAAGCTTATTGTTCTCAAATAACTATGCATTGGGGCATGGGTGGGGCAAAGTCCGATAATTTCTGGTTCAACAAAGCAATCTGATCGCTGTTACTGTCGGCCATCCAGGCGCCGTAGACATTGAAAACCATTTGGGCGCTTGTGTGCCCCATCTGGCTCGCAATGAAGCTGGGGTTGGCCCCGGCTGACAGTGACCAGCAGGCATAAGTGTGTCTGGACTGATATGCTTTGCGATGCCTTAAACCAGCTCGTTTCAGCGCCGCCTCCCATGAGTCACCAATTGAATCAACCTTGTAATGATAACCAACGTTACTGCTTTTTCTGACCAGCTGAGGATTGAACACAAATGTACAGTCATGAATAGCCGTTCGGCCATACTCCCGTAGTTGTACCTCAATCTGATACTGCTTTCCCAGTCTGGTCATTTCCGCCTGGTTCCTCAAAGCGTCAATGGCTGGTTTGATCAGATGCACGACCCTGTCGGTGCCGGCTTCGGTTTTTGGTGGAGTGAAATCACCTAGTTTCGTATAATTTCGGCGTATGGTCATCGTTCCAGCTTTCAGATCTATGTCTTCCCATGCAAGGGAGACCAACTCACCGTGGCGTAATCCTGTGTAAACCGCAACGGACCACAGGTTTTTCGTTTGCTGATGCGGGCAGGCATCTATGAAACGAATAAATTCGTCACGAGTGAGTGGATCAGGTTCTATCCTGGCCCTTTTAAGCGGCCTGATTCCGTTAAATGGGTTTTCCCGGATATAACCATTATCAGCGGCAAACTGAAACATGCCCGCCATGGTGGTCATGTAATAGTTTGCCGTCGCCACACTCAAACCGTTCTTCACCGATCCCGCCGACAACATATCTTTCCTGACATACAACAGATCTTCCCTGTTCACGGATGAAGCAAGCTTGTTTCCACCAATCCTCAGCAGCATATTCCTTACAACCGATTCATATCGGTCCAGAGCATTAGCGCAGATCTCCAGCCGTTTCAGCTCCAGCCATTTTTCAGACAGAAATTTCACGGTGATATCTTTCTTGCAGATGCCGAAAGTTTTCAGGTTTGGCGAGTTGGGGAATTGCGCCGCATAGTCAAAGGTCCCCATGCGGATAGCGAAACAAACTGACGTTCGTAGTTCCCCGGCCACCTTCCTGTTTTTAGCGGTGTCAGGGACACCGAGATTTTCCCTGACACGCTTACCTTTAAAAATGAACCATATGCGGAGTGATTTTCCGTGGTTCTCAACGCCCGTTGGGTATGATTCTTTACTCATTGTTCCCTCCCGACGTCCAGGAGCAGTGAAAGATTACCTGTTTCATGCTAATCGATCACTACCCCTGGCTGTTTCATGGCATAAATCCAGGCATCTACCGCTTTTCTGTTGTACATAAATTCGCAATGGGGCTTTGGATCCCCGTCAGAAGAAATATGCTTGTACTCTCGCCCCAGCAGCCAGGATAATTTACGAGCACGCGTAATGGTGCCGCGCTTCAAGCCTGTAACCGCCATCAACAGGTCTTCTGAAACCCAATCATTTGTCTCTACCTGGATTATTGTCTGCATGCATCACCTCTGCTGCACTCTTTATCTGATATAGAATTCCCAGCTACTGGCGACGGCATTCATAACTTTAATCGCCATTTCAGCCGTTTCCCTGCTGTCGTAACACTGGAAATACATCACCTGCCCAGTACGTTTAAGTTTCATCATTACCCACATACATCACCTCAGGTGCTTACCGCGTTCTTCAAACTCTTCTTGACAGTCAGCGCAGCGCTGGCAGCCCGCCACCAGTTCCCGGCGCCGCTCGGGTATCTCTTCCCCGCAGTCGCGGCAGTGAGTAGCCGATACCGCCGCATGGTTGATGCGACATTTCGCAATGGCGGCTTCCCGCTGGAGTTCCTCTAACTCGTTGGCCTGATCTATGATTTCTGCGCTCATGCTGCACCGCCTTCGATGCGCTTGAACTCGATAACCCAAACCCAGGGGTTGGATTTCCAGCCCTCCTCGCCGTAGATGGATTCCCACAGGTACTTGAATGCGCCTGTTACCGTTGGCCTTCCGGTCATATTGTGGTTTGCAATGCAGTCGTAACAGTCCTGAGAGTCATAAAGTGCCTCCATGTCGATTCCTTCCGCCTCCGCATCCTCTTCGCTGATAGCGTTCAACCGCTCAACGCGCACGTCGGTGATTTCCAGCAGAATGCGGCTGGCTGCTCTCGGCATATGAATGGAAGGTCTCCAGCACGAACGGCCATCTTCATAACCATCGTCATCACCCCAGGTAAAATCACCATCAGCTGCATAAATGGCGTAGCCAGAGTAATAGCCATTGCCAAACGGCATTTCGTGGATGGCAGTCGATGGACGATCAGGAACCCAGTCAATCATCAAGCCATCGTCACTAAAGGCGTGACTGACAACGCCCCATGTTTCACGCACCCAGATGCGGTTACCGACGGCGCCGAACGGGCATGGGTGCCAGAAGTCGCAAGTATGCTCTGCATCTTCGCTCCACGGCCATTTGCTACCGTCTTCGCGCTCACCAATTTCAGTGAACCGAGTCTGTTTCCATTTGATAGGCCGCCGGGTCTGCGTCTTCCGACCGTCGAGGATGGCGCGCACCATCTCCCCGTTAAAAATCATTCCGCGTTCTTTCATGACTCAACCGCCTTACTCAGCTTCTCGCCGAGCGCAAAGATGTAGTCGCTTAATTCTTCCAGTGACTGCGCTTCTGATTGCAGAATTTCACGATGGCAAAGTTCTTTCACCAGGTGCTCAAACTTGCTGTAGTAGCCGAGTCGAGCCAGCGTTTCCTGACCGGCGTTCTTACCATCCTTAATGATGCGTTTCTCGTTCAGGATGAGGTCATGCGTTGACCCTGTGACGACGTATTTATCACCGAGTTCGATGTGTAGGTTTTTGCTCATGATTCCACTCCATACCGGCCATTCATGCGGCCAATAACACTGACAAATTTCACCAGGCTGACACCCATCGGCTTTACCTTCTCGTAGTGCTTGCGAAGGATGGGGGGGCATACAGCGTTCCACTTCGGTTTAGGCTTTACGCTCATCGCTTTGGTTATCTCTTCTGCGCAGCGACGAGCCTGGGCGCGGAGAGCGTTTTCTTTTTCTTCTGGCGTCATGCAGCCTCCAGATTCCCGATCCGCTTTAACTCAGCCAGCGATATGGACGTGATGATGTGTCGCGGGGTGATGTACGGGCGCCAAATAAACAGGAGCGAGCCTTTTGGGTTGCTCTGGCGCTTTCCTGTAACGGATGCAGGAACAAACTGAACACGGCCACCCGTTATCAGCCTGAGTTCATCAGCTGATTGCATGGCTGAAATAAACCAGCCGGTAGAAATGTCAGCCGGTAACAACATCACTACAGCCTGAGACTGCGCCCGGGATTGCTCGGCTGCCTTTTCTACCCACGGGCCGATATCGGAATAGGGCGGGTTACACCAGATCGCGCCGCATGACGTCCATTCGCTGTTCAGCGAGTCATCCAGCTCAGTGAGATAGTGAGCGCATAGCGCGTTACTCTCAGAGGCTGCAGCATCCAGCCAGAAGCCAAACTCGAGATCGAGCGCGTTGAAAATTTCAATCGGTGTTTGCCAGTAGTCACGTTCATTTTTTGGAGTTTTCGATCCGCCGAAATCAGTCATTGCGCACCTCTTTTCGTGGCCAGCTCTTCAGCCATCCGCTGAGCCTTTAACGGGTTTCTTACCACTTCACCAGATGGCATTAGCCAGCCACGATGAAGGACGGAGTACATGCACTTCACTTTTCCTACGGTTATGGCGTCGCGGTAATGTTTCATTTCCACTGCTCCCCGAAGGTAAAGCCGATCTCTGCCAGCGATTCATCCATCTTGCTGATGAACTCCGGCACCATTTCGTTGAAGTCGGACATGTATTTGTCGTCGCGCTCAACAACGACATGGTGAATGCCTTCTCGCTTCATACGAGGGTCATAATTCGCGAAATACCAGGCATCCT
>OHBN01000373.1_pt1 | contig 12971 bp, 10 predicted proteins | sample 1577381 | NCBI WGS metagenome assembly OHBN01 (sample SAMEA3879520, study PRJEB24766) | human gut metagenome | biome: human-associated habitat; feature: feces | place: USA | collected 1985/1987
GGAGGGCTTGTTACAGCTCTCCGGGGCCACTTTATGTGCGTTGTGCCTTGGCGCACACGACCGGCGTTTTACTCGATTGCAATCAGATTCGGGTTCTCAGGCAAAGCCTTCGTCTGCTGAGGAGCAGGCAGCTCGATGTGCAGGACGCCATCCTCGAACTTTGCGTGGATGTCTTCCTTCTTCACATCGCCCACGTAGAAACTGCGCGCGCAGGTGCCGGAGAAGGATTCGCGCCGCAGATAGCGGCCCTTCTTATCCTTTTCGTCGTTGCTGTGGCTGCGCACTGCCTGAATGGTCAGGTAGCCGTCGTTCAGATCCATCTGAACGTCTTCCTTCTTGCAGCCCGGCAGGTCAACAGCTACTTCGTAGCCATTGTCCGTCTGTTTGACATCGGTCTTCATCATGTTTGCACCACGCTTACCAAAGGCGCCACGAGCCTCACGGTTCATAGCACGTTCCAGTGCAGCGTCATTCCAGAACGGATCGAAGAAATCATCGAACAGGTTTTCATGGAAAACAGTCGGCATAAGCATAAATCATTCCTCCAATCCCGGCGTTCGGGTCGGGGCAAAAAATCTGAAGCGTCCATTCAGAAGGGCTTTCCGGGGAGCCTAGCGGCTCTCCTTTTGCCCTTCCTCCTGAGCACGCCACTGTTATAGCACCGTTCATTAGCAGTGTCAATAGAAGAGTGCTAAAATTCATGAAAGAATAATACTTTTATAAAATCCTATGCAATCTTTTCAAAATTCAGTCGTATTATCGTGTTTTTATCATTTCTGCCGGTACATCGGCGTAGACAGATATTTCATGCCGTTGTCCGGGACGATGACCACGATGTTCTTTCCCTGATTCTCCGGTCTGCGGCCCATCTGCACCGCTGCGTGCAAAGCCGCTGCTGCCGATGTGCCCAGAAACAGTCCTTCCGCCCGCAGCACCTCATGGGCCGTTTCGTAGGCTTCCTCGGTGCGGACATTGATGCATGCATCGCTCCAGTCTGGCCGCAGATAGTCGGAAAGTGCGCTTTCCGGCACATCATACGCCGGCAAAACGCCATCTATGATCTGCGCATAATCGTAGTTGAGGGAACCAAACGAAAGGATTTTCATGGTATATCTTTTTTACTTCATTCTCTGAATCACCGCACCCAGCCATCGGCACAGGGTATCGCCTGCCTGATTTGCGATCTCCAGCACGCGGGCGTGGCTATGCTTGACCGTCTGGATGCCGGTGGCCATGTTAGTGATGCAGCTGACGGCCAGTACCTTCATGCCCATGTAGTTGCAGACCATGGTTTCCGGCACGGTGCTCATGCCCACGGCATCGGCTCCCATCCCCGCAAAGGCGCGAATTTCAGCCGCCGTTTCATAGCAAGGGCCCATAAAGCCCATGTAAACGCCCTCCTTGTAGGCAATGCCCAGTTCATCGGCAGTCTGCTTGGCAAGGTTCCGCAGTTCCAGACTGTAAGGTTCGGTCATGTCCGGGAAGCGGGGGCCGAAGCGCTCATCGTTGGGGCCAATGAGGGGGTTCGTGCCCATCATGTTGATGAAGTCGGTAATGAGCATCAGGGTGCCCGGCGCAAACTCCCGGTTGATGCCGCCGCAGGCGTTGGTCAACACCACCTTTTCCACGTCCAACAGCTTGAACACATAGAACGGGTAGCAGACTTCCTTCATGGAGTAGCCCTCATAGAAATGGAAGCGGCCTTCCATGGCGTAGACTTCCGTGTCCCCCAGCTTGCCAGCCAACAATGCGCCTTTGTGTCCTGCCACCGTGGATACCGGGAAGTTGGGGATATCCTTGTAGGACAGTTCTTCCGTGTCCGTAAAGTCCGCGGTCAGCTTGCCAAGGCCGGAGCCCAGCACCACCGCGATCTTCGGGCGCTTTTTCGTGTGCGTCTTGATATATTCCGCACTTTCCAGTGCCTTTTCATAAAGATGTTCCATACCGTTCTCTCCTTTTCCCAAAAAATTCGATATACTCTCTGGGTTCAGTATATCGGATTTTTCAGGCCGATGCAAGACGCCCTTCATCGAGTCTTATTAAAAACCAAGGAGCAGATACTTCACATCACGAGTGTGTTGTATCTGCTCCTTGGTTCTCCGAATGTCTTATCTCTGGCCGATGTTCCACCGAAACAGCTCATATCCTTCCCGGATATCCTCCGGCAGACGTTTCAAAGTCTCGTCCCGCAGTTCCTGCGGCATCCCGTAAAAAGCTTCGGCAATGCCGCCGGTGATGCAGGCAAGGGTGTCGCTGTCGCCGCCCAGAGAGACCGCATTGCGAAGTGCATCCCTTTATATCAAGTTTCGCCTTTGAAATCAGAGAGAATCATAGTATTGATGTATTTTCTCGGCCATCAGTTCCCGACGCCTTTGTAGAAAATCCTGATAGTCGCCAATCTCCATGCTTTCAAATCCGTCTGGAATACAATTCTGTTTAAGATTTTCAGCCAGCCTATCTTTTTCTATGATTCCACCATAAACAGGCTTTTTCGTATTGCATTGCCCTATCACTTCAGTCATATAGTGGGCTGGCGAACTATCTTTAATTTTAATGTTGATTTCCTGTTGAATAAAAGCATAATTCGCAATTTGATTGTATTGTGCTTGCACAATTCCATTTTTTATCAAGTAATTTTTCGGGAACAAATGGTGAATATCGCCTCTGTTTTCCAACATGGACTCAATATCAATTTCCATCGACAAAAAGCCTTTATCGTGTGCCTTGACCTGTGCCACAAGGAACATATTGAAATATGGACTGCTCGCAACCGATGTGTTCAGCCGTTGAACAAGATTCACCTTCCAGTACGCCTCAGATAATTCGCCCGCCTCTGTGATATTCAGGTACTGCGTCGGATTATCATAAGCAAAGAATCTCTTAATGTCGTAATCAAATGCAGACTCTGGCGAGCCAGAAGAATATCTTCCCGTCAAAATAGACAAAGCCAGCCACTTGCGTACAATCTTTTCAATTTGATTACTATCCACTTTTCGTTCACGAAGTGCAAGAAAAAGCGCATAGCCAAAGTTCAAAACATTTTGTGAACGAATCAGCGATTTTTTCACAATTCCCGCTGAGCGCACAATCATCAAATACCGTTCGTAATTTGTCTGATTCACCGCTTGCAGAACTGCCTCATGTAATTGATTGAACGACCTTTCTTCTATTTCGATCTTAAATTCACGCGTTTCAAAATCTCGACCTGAAAGCAAGCTAACCAAATCTGCTAGCTTTCCTCGCTTGAATTTATATGTAAATGCAACACGAAGAATATCCGTATAACATGTGCGATAAATCGGTGCATTCTTTGCAGCTGCCCACTTTATAGCTTCGAATTCCGGTCTCGCCGCAAATTCAGCATCATTTTTCTTGATTTCTTTCAAATCCTCCGGAGACTCCAACAAATGACAGAAGTAATCAATCGTTTTTCGGGTCACATTTCCATTATATATTTCATTCGAAGAAATCTTAGACATTGCAAAATCTGCTTGCGACAGAACCACACCCTTAGAATTGATTCGAATAAAAATTTCCGTTACACTGTCAATATCCAAATCTTCTGCCAGCGTAATAACACCAATGCTATTATTTTGTATTGCCCTCAACCGATTGATTGTGTCATTGATTTCCTGTGCTTTGTCCATAATTCCGTTTTTCTGGCAATATTCCATCACAAAAGAAAAAGAACCAAAGGACACATCCAGCACTTTTGCAATATCCGGAATCCATTTACTGCTTTTTTGATTTGCGGAATTTGCCACTTCAAATATTTCGTCAATGGGGTTAAACGCAATACAGACCCGTTTCCATTTATAGTGGCTGTCTAAAACCTCCTGTCCCACAATTGCAGCCGCCATAGCAGTAATACGCTGTTGCCCGTCGATCAGAACTTTTTTCCCTATTGCAACTGTTCCGTCTTTCAACTTTACACTTGGATTTTGCCATACGATAATATATCCGACCGGAAAGCCCTTATAGAGCGAATCCATCAAATCACGCACTTGCGTTGCGTCCCATACAAATGGACGTTGCATTTCCGGAATCGCAATATTACCGGATTTTATATCCGCCAAAAGCACATCCACCGTATAATTATTCACGCTATATCGTGCCATAGTCAAATTCCTTTCTGTTGTATCATCCTGGAATTCTATCTAAAGTTGTTTTCATACAAAGCGTTATTAAATTTTGTTTAATCTTATCACATCCGGCGGGGCGGTGCAAGGGCTGCGCTTATTTTGCTGTCCATACAACCATTATAACGGTGTCATGCTTCCTTTCCACGGAAAAGCGTCTACACGCAAAACAGGCTCCTGCAAGCGTTTAACCACTGGCAGGAGCCCGTTTATTTCTTACAGCTTCGTCATCCACAGACCATGCAGGTTGCAGTAAGCGTAGACCGCCACCGGCTTTTCGCTGCCCAGCTCAAACACCGCCTTGGGTGCCTGCCCGGGGGTAAGATAGCGGAGCTGTCCGCCGTTTTCCGTCTCCACAAAGAGCCACTGGATGTGGTGCACATCCACCATGGGATGCTCCACTGCACCCACCGTAACCGTGAGGGTGCTGCCGGAAAGCTCTGCCACCGGCAGATGCTTTTCGCCGCTGGCTTCCACGGTGTTGGGGAGCAGTTCCTTCATCTTTTCGCCGCAGCAGACCAGCGGGACGCCTGCGTTGTGGATGGTGGTGACCAGGTTGCCACAGTGCTCACAGATGTAAAACTTTGCCTTCATATTCAAATCCTCCATCGGAATGTTGTTGGTGTTTCCTGTGACTATATGATAACATTTCCTAGTTAGATTTTCTGTGACCGGGTCACGCAAGCAGCCATCGCATGAATCAACTTCACTCTTGGCGTGAGCCGGATGAAAAACTAGAAGGGTCGTTTTTCTTGACTTCGACCCGGCAGAAGAGTATACTCCGTGGCAGTGAAATATTCGGCTATGACGAGAAAGAGTACCCGGAAAGAATGCTGCAGAGAGCTGCCGGATGGTGCAAGGCAGTGCAGGGTGTCCGTGGGAAGATCCTCTCCGAGCTTTCCGGCTGAATGGGCGGTATCTACGCCCCAGTAAGCGGGAACGGCAGGCCCCCGTTATCACGGGCCGCGCATTGTTGGATGCGCACTGAGGGGCCGGGCTTTGCACCGGCAATAAGAGTGGTACCGCAGAGGAGTTTATACGCCTTTGTCTCTTACGAACCGTAAGGGGCAAAGGCGTTTTTGTTTGCGGGAAAGCCATTTTCCGGATGTTTCATTGCCTTTGCATCCGCAAAAATAAGTGTTCAGAAAAGGAGTATTATCATGAAAGCATTGGAAAAAGTAAGCGACTTTGTGGGCAAGTACATGGCCGCCATCGTCATTGTGGTGGCGGCACTGTCTCTGCTGTTCCCCGGCACCTTCAGCGTGGTAAAGACCGCATGGGTCAACACCCTGCTGGGCATCGTCATGTTCGGCATGGGTCTCACCCTGAAGCCGGAGGACTTCAAGGTGGTGTTCAGCCGCCCGAAAGACGTGATCATCGGCTGCATTGCGCAGTTCACCCTGATGCCCTTTCTGGCATGGGCGCTGACCCAGCTGTTCCACTTGCCCACTGAGCTTGCCATCGGTGTCATTCTGGTGGGCACCTGCCCCGGCGGCACCTCCTCTAACGTGATGACCTATCTGTCCAAGGGCGACGTTGCACTGTCCGTTGGTATGACTGCCGTTTCCACCGTGCTGGCACCCATCCTGACTCCCCTGCTCACCCTGCTGTATGCCGGCCAGCGCGTGGATGTGAACCCTGTAAATATGTTCCTGTCCATCGTCAAGGTGGTGCTGGTTCCCATCGCACTGGGCTTTGTGGTCAACCACTTCTTCCACGCCTTCACCCAGAACGCCGTCCGGGTGCTGCCGCTGGTCTCCACCACTTCCATCGTGCTCATCATCTGCGCTGTTGTGTCCGCAAACTCCGCCAAGATCATGACCAGCGGCCTGCTGATCCTTGCCGTGGTCATCCTGCACAACCTGCTGGGCTACCTCACCGGCTTCGGTGTGGGCAAGCTGCTGAAGCTGGATTCCACCAAGTGCCGCGCGATCTCCATCGAGGTCGGTATGCAGAACTCCGGTCTGGCCACCTCTCTGGCTGCCGCCCACTTTGCACAGTATCCGCTGGCAACCATCCCCGGCGCTGTGTTCTCTGTGTGGCATAACATTTCTGGTGCCGTCCTCGCCAACTTCTTTGCCCGCACCGCCGAGAAGAAGGACTGAGTTACTACATACCATAAGGGGCTGCTGCAAAAGGCTGGGATCTGCAACGATCCCAGCCTTTTTTCAAATCATTCAGAAGAGCTTGCTCAGAACCGAGTTCTGGCGGCTCTCATAGATGCCAGCATAGTGCTGCAGGAACTGCGTAATGACTGACGATTATCCTTCTACTTTGACCGTAGCACGATCGCTCTTTGCGTTTCCATCCGCATCCAGCGTGATATGCACAAAATGTTCCGGCTTATCATAATCCCTTGTCTCGCCGTCATCGGTATAGTATTCATAGGATGCACCATCGGGAGCATAGGCAAGCAGGCGCAGATCTGCAAAATCCACATCGGCAACGCTCTGGATCTTTTTGCCGTCCTTGGCAAGGGGCAGAAGGTGTCCCTTGCGCATAAAGAACACCACTTCATCCAGCTCCACCGGAATGTAATGATGGCCTGCTGGCAGCACGCTGGTTTCGATGCGGTTGCTTTCGCTGCACTTTACCCGCACCTGCAGCATCTCCTCCGGCAGGTAAACATAACGACCTCGGGCGTTTTGCTCATATACCGGGGCGATCAACAGGCTTTCACCGATCATCACCTCATCCTCCACCCGGCGGGCAAAGTCGTCCTCCGGGAAGGCGAACGCCAACGGCATACAGTACATGCCGTCGTGCAGGGCAGCTTTCATGTACTCGCTGTAAATGTAGGGCAGCAGCAGGTAGCGCAGCTGTAAAATACCGGCAAAGGCGGCCTTGTTCTTAAAGCGGTAGGGTTCCTGCCGGCGGGTGCCGTTGGCAGAGTGGTTCCGCAGCAGCGGAGAGAAGATGCCCATGCCGTACCAGCGCAGCACCAGATCCTCCGTGGTATTGCTGCCAAAGCCGCCAATGTCGGGGCCTTCGTACAGGAAGCCGCACATATTCAGGGAGGGCATCATGTGCAGCGCAAGCAGAATGTGGCTCCACCAAGAATGGTTGTCGCCGGTCCAGATGCCGCCATACCGGTGCATCCCGATGCAGGCAGAACGGGAGTACATCAAAATGCGCTTGTCCGGCTCCAGCCGCTCAAAAGCCTCGCCTGCCGCACGGGTCATGTTATAACCAAAAAGATTATGTACCTTGTCGTGCCGCATACGCCCCTGTTTGGTGTTGTGGTAGAACAGCTTATAATCGTTTTCGTTGTTGGAAAGCTCTGCCACCATGCCGGTAAAAGCACCAAAGCTGGAAATATCCAGGTTTTGCTTGCTGTATTTCTCAATTTGAGCAAAGGTCTTTTTCAGTCTTTCCTCTGCGTAGAAGATAGCAGGCTCGTTCATATCATTCCAGAAGCCCTCGATCCCCTGATCCAGCAGAACTTTATATTGACTGCCAAACCAAGCACGGGCTTCCGGGTTGAGCATATCGGGGAAGTGTACCCGTCCCGGCCACACACCGGCTACAAAGGGGGTGCCATCCTGATTCGTGCAGAAGTAGCCGTTTTTCACGCCCTCCTCGTACACATCATATCCCTCTTCGACCTTGACTCCTGCATCGATGATGGGGACAAGATGGATGCCCTGCGCTTTCATCTCGGCGGCAAAGTCTGCAAAACGCGGGAAGCGCTGCGCATCCACCGTAAAGTCCTTGTAACGCTCCATGTAATCAATATCCAGAACCACAGCGTCCAGCGGCATATGATTGGCACGGTAATTTGCCACCACCTCGCGGACCTCGTCCTCGTTCATGTAGCTCCAGCGGCTCTGGGCGTTGCCAAAAGCCCATTTGGGCGGAATATAACTGCGTCCCACCAACTGGCGGAACTGGTGCACAATATCGGTCAGGCTCTCGCCCTCAATGATGTAGAGATCGTAATTTTCCTCGGCCACCGTGATGCGTAAGGTATCCAGGTCGGTGTAGCCGCAGTCAAAGGTGACCTTGCCCGGGTAGTCGATAAAAACGCCAAATGTATCCTTGCCGGACACGATCATAAAATTATAAGCACCGTACAGCGAGGATTTACCCTCGGTATGGTTGCCGTCATCGGAGCATTTGCTTTCGTACACCCACCCGCGCTTGTTGATACCACGGACGTTTTCGCCAAGACCATACAGGGCATCCTGCGGTTCCATGGCATAGGAGAAACCATCCGGCTCCTTGGTCAGATAGGGTATCGTTTCCATCATGGGCAAAAAAGAACCCACTACACTTTCGGTATCAAACGGTTGACCGTATCGCTTTTTGTAGATCATAGCAAAATATCTCTCCTTTGTTTTTTGAATCGTCACAGTGTAAAACGTACCAACGTATTTTTGATGGACAATCTTGAAACGTGATGTTCCTGTTTGCCCAGATAGGGCTTTATGTCAGCCAGTATCACGCGCCTTACTGCAATGCACAGATCACAGCCACTGTTTCAGCACATCGTTCAGCTTATTCAAATCAAGCGGTTTGGCGATATGCTCGTTCATGCCGGTGTTCTTTGCCAGCTGCACGTCCTCGGCAAAGGCATTTGCCGTCATGGCAATGATGGGCACTTTGCCCCGGCTGCCGGCAAGCGCACGGATCGCAGCAGTGGCTTCGTAACCATTCATGATGGGCATCTGGATGTCCATAAAAATGAGATCGTACCACTTTTCCGGTGCTTCCATCACCTTTTCGACTGCAATTTTTCCGTTTTCGGCAATGTCAATGGTCACGCCCGTCATGCCTATGATCTCGGTTGCGATCTCACGGTTCAGCTCGTTATCTTCCGCAAGAAGGATCCGCTTACCCGCATAGTTTTCCTTCGCAAAGTCTTCCAGATAGTTCCGGGCGTTTTCCTCCTTCTTCTCGGATGTAAGCTGCCGCAGAGTTGCCGTCAGACGAGAACGGAACAGCGGTTTTGCCATAAACGCATTCACGCCCACTGCTCTGGCTTCTTCTTCGATCTCGCTGAAATCAAAGGAAGTCAGGATGATGATCGTGACATCTTCTCCTACCCGTTCCCGGATTTTTCTGGCGGTTGCGATGCCGTCCATCTCCGGCATCTTCCAGTCCAGGATCACCGCAAAATAGTCGCGGCCGGTCTTGTGCCGCGCCGCGCAGCGTTCCACGGCTTCCTTGCCGGTCAGGACCCATTCGCCCGCTATGCCGATCTCCTGAAGGGTCGCAACGGTGCTTTCGCAGCAGGTCTTGTCATCGTCCACGACCAGTACCGGCAGATCGAGCAGTTCTTTTTCCTGTTCCTTCTCGTTCTCCTGAAGCTTCAGATAGACCGTGACCGTGATCTTCGTTCCCTTGTTGGGAGCGCTTTCGACCTGAATGTCACCATTCATCAGGTTGACGATGTTTCTTGCAATGGCCATGCCAAGACCGGTGCCCTGCACCTTGGTCGTCCGGTGATCGTCTGCCCGGCTGAACGGCTCGAACATGATCTTCTGGAATTCCGGCGTCATACCGATGCCGTTGTCCTCGATGGAAAACTCGTAGCAGCCAAGCTCCGAGAAGCCGTTCGGTTTTTCCTTGATCGTAAGGGTGATGTTTCCTCCATCCGGGGTGTACTTGACGGCGTTGCTCATCAGGTTCACAAAGACCTGCTGGATGCGCAGGCTGTCGCCGCAGACAGCTTCGTGCTCAATGTGCTCAACATGGACTTCGAGCTGATGGTGGTGCTCGTCGATTGCCGGTTTTGTGAGGGTGAGCAGGTTATCGACCAGCTCCGGCAGTCTGAAATCCTCCTCGGCAAGGCTTATTCGCCCGCTCTCGATTCTGGCCATATCCAGCACTTCATTGATCAGTCCCAACAGATGACGACTCGACTTTGTGATCTTGCCAAGGCACTCGACCACCCTGTCCTGACTCTCGATATTCGCACCCGCAATGGCGGTCAAGCCAACGATTGCATTCATCGGTGTACGGATATCATGGGACATATTGGAGAGGAATTCCGTCTTGGCGCGGCTTGCGTTTTCCGCCGCCCGGTACGCATCCTTCAGTGCCTTATGGGATTCGATCTCGGCCTTTTTCTCCTGTGACACATCCATAGATGCCAACAGTGCTTTGACCAGCTTTGTGCCATCCCACTCCAGCGGAATGAAGGAAGCGATCTTATAGGTGTTTTCGTCTATGGAGCAGTATTCAAATTTGTAGATGTCGTTCTCGCCCTGCAGATTCTTTCGGATATTTTCCGGTGAGAACAATGCGTCCATCGCCGCCAATGGCTCCAACGTCTTATACCTTACAGCCACCTGCTCCACAAAATCATGGTAGGTTCCCGTCGGCGCGTATATCATTTCACCTTGCAGATTATAGAACCGATACCGGTCATTCTCCAGATCGCAGACGACAAAGCGGTCCAGCAGACGCACCATACTCTTGATCAAAAGGTCCATGGATGCGTTATCTGAGGCCATCTGCATCCGCCGTGCCATCTCTGTTTTGGACTCTGTGATGTCCCGCAGAAAAATCATCGCATATTCGGAATCTTCGATCTCGCCGCGCATGACCACGTTGCTGACCCATCGTTCCTCCCCATCCAGAACGATGCGGCACTCCTGACGCAGCTCCGTCTCAAGCCCCTTTAGTTTTTCCGTGATGTAGGCGCGATTGTAGAAATCCGTTACAGACTTTTTGTCCTCTTCAACCACATAGTTATCCACAAGGAATCTGACTAGTCCATCCCATGTGTGGTTCTGCTCAAAGGCCGTCATCAAAGAGGGCTCCACTTTGAAAGTGTCAAAGGTGTTCTTTTCCAGATTTACATAGTATTCGCAGAGGTTTGCGCTGGTAAATGCACGGTGAAATGCCGCTGCCCGCTGCGCCTGCATCCGGCTTCTTTTTTCCGCGTCAATGTTGCTGATGATTCCGGCAATTCGATTGGCCGAGCCATCCAGACGGCGTATCACCTCCGCCGATGCCCGGAACCACTGGTATTGGCCATCCTGCATTTTCAGTCGGTACTCAACATTATACTTTGTAGTATTGGCTTTGTCCGCAATCGTTTCCAAAAGCAGCTGCATTACCCGGTCATAGTCCTCCGGGTGCAGAAGGTTCGACCACGAATCCAGTTTGTTCGGAAAATCCAGAATGTCATGATAACCAAGGATCTGCCGGAACGCATGGCTCCAGTTCACATGAACGATCTCACCGTTTTCATTACACTCAAAATACCATAGTGCAGAATGGATGGATTCATTGACCAGCGCAAGGTTCTCATACGCCCAGTTCATCTGTACTGACATGATCCAGATCGGTGTTCCATCCGTATCGACTGCATCTTTTTTGTAGAGACGCACATAGACGGGAGAGCCATCTGCTGTAAGGATCCGGCCTTCTCCTTCGCCCTTGATCTGACGAAAGTGCGCATTGTCAAGGAATGTGGCATCTTTCTTATAGAAAAGATTCTTCAGCGAACCCTTTGTCTGCTCCATCAGGGACTCATAGCTGTGGTTCAGATTATGCAGCAACAGATCACTGACCGACAGGATCGACAATTCGGCATCATAGTACCCGGTAATGGTTCCGACACCGCCATTATGATAGATCGTCTCCTGCATGGCCTGAAATGCATTTTTCCCCAGCCTTACCGTATCGGAAGTGTAGATTTCATCTGTAAGTCTTCTATCGAATTTCATTTTCATCCTCGTAGGGTTTTGATTCTGTCGCGCACTTCAATTCTGGTATGTCTTTTGTGGTCAACTGGCATACTGATTTGTGATCAAGCTTGTACAGTATAACTAGTATAGTATACTTGCGCAGCGTTTCGTTTTCAAGCGCTAATTGGCATTGGCTGTGTAAAAAAGAGAGGCCAATCTGCGTGAAAATTTACGCAAGTTGATCCCTGTAAGCAAATCAGGTCGCTCAACCGCTACACTGTCAACGCCGAAAAGAAAAAATCCCGGAACTTTCTGGTGCCATCCAGTGCCGTAGAGTTGAAAATCACATGGTTGTGGATGTGCTGCCGGTCCGCCACTACAAAGGCGTGCTCGCCCTTTGTAAAACGCATGGCCAGTTCGTAGCCCCCTTTTTTGACCGTTTACATCCTTGACACCTCCGTTCTGTTTGTGATGAATATATATATAACTATCGTTATTTTTCTTTGCCAAGATTGCTTACCATGCTACAATAGCCGCATCTACGGCCACCAGACAACAGGAGGAGTATCTCATGGCCAAAACTGCCGACACCATTGCCATCTATTCCCGCAAATCCCGCTACACCGGCAAGGGCGAAAGTATCGGAAATCAGATCGATCTCTGCCGCGAATATATCCGCACTCACTACGGCGATGCCGCCGCGGAACATGCCGTTGTCTTTGAGGACGAGGGCTTTTCCGGCGGCAACCTGAACCGCCCGGATTTCAAAAAGATGATGACCGCGGCCAAGGACCGGAAATTCAAGGCCATTGTGGTCTACCGTCTGGACCGCATCAGCCGCAACATCAGCGACTTTTCCAGCCTGATTGAAGAACTGGGACGGCTGGGCATCAAAACAAAAACCGGGCGTTCGTTCACCCGGTTTTCCATCAAGTCGATTTTGCAGAATCCTGTCTACCTGATTGCAGATAAGGACGCCTATCAGTATTTTGTGGACAATGAGGCAGAGCTGTTCGCCCCGGAGTCCGATTTTGACGGCATTCCCGCCCAAAGTCAGGAAAAAGGGCAAGCCATCCTTCATAAATTAAAGTAACAGTTTATGATGCTTCGGGGAGGAACTCGGCATGTTTTTATCTCTTTTACAATTTTTCGCCACAAAATTTCTGTTTCTGGCGCTTCATCTGGAAGCGGG
>OHBN01000374.1_pt1 | contig 12923 bp, 12 predicted proteins | sample 1577381 | NCBI WGS metagenome assembly OHBN01 (sample SAMEA3879520, study PRJEB24766) | human gut metagenome | biome: human-associated habitat; feature: feces | place: USA | collected 1985/1987
GCCATCCAGTTCCGCATACTAAACCGTTCTAAAGGTCCCGCTATGTGGAGCCCGCGTGCGCAATGCGACCGCAACAAGTTTATCTGGACATGGCGCGAAATCCTGGAGAATACTCCGAACCTGCATATCTGGCAAGATACCGTACGTGAAATCCTCGTTGAGAATGGAGAGGTAGTAGGCTTGACGACTTTGCTGGATGTTACTTTCCGTGCCAAATGCATTGTATTAACCGCCGGAACTTTTCTGAATGGTTTAATGCACGTCGGGCGCACCAAACTTGCCGGTGGCCGTATGGCAGAACCTGCATCCTACGAATTGACCGAATCCATCGCAAGACATGGCATTGAATACGGGCGTATGAAAACCGGCACTCCCGTCCGCATTGATGGCCGGAGCGTGCACTATGAATATATGGAAATACAAGATGGAGAATCTGACTTCCATAAGTTCTCATTCATGGACACCAGCGTCCGCCACTTGAAGCAACTTCCATGCTGGACTTGCTTCACGAACGAAGAGGTGCACCGTGTGTTACGTGAAGGGCTACCAGATTCTCCCCTTTTCAACGGACAAATCCAAAGCATCGGCCCCCGCTATTGCCCCAGCATTGAAACTAAAATCGTCACCTTCCCCGACAAAGAGCAGCACCAACTTTTTCTGGAACCCGAAGGAGAAACAACGCAAGAACTTTACTTGAACGGCTTCTCTTCTTCACTCCCGATGAATATCCAAATCGAGGCATTAAAGAAAATTCCGGCATTCAAAGATTTGGTTATATACCGCCCGGGCTATGCCATCGAATATGACTACTTCGACCCTACCCAACTGAAGCATACGTTGGAAACGAAGAAAATCAAAAATCTGTTCTTTGCCGGACAAGTGAACGGAACCACCGGATATGAGGAAGCTGCCGGACAAGGAATCATCGCCGGTATCAACGCACACATCAATTGCCACGGCGGCGAGCCATTTACACTGGCACGCGACGAAGCATATATCGGCGTATTAATCGACGACCTCGTCACGAAAGGAGTAGACGAGCCTTATCGCATGTTTACCTCACGTGCTGAATACCGCATCTTATTACGCATGGACGATGCCGACATGCGCCTTACTGAAAGGGCATGGAAACTCGGACTCGTCAAGGGCGACCGCTACGAACTGTTGAAACGGAAGCGTGAAGCCATCAACAACATTGTAGAGTTCACCCGCAATTATTCGATGAAACCGGCGCTAATCAATCCGGCATTAGAAAGATTAGGCACTACTCCCCTGCGTCAAGGATGCAAATTAGTAGATCTGATAAACCGTCCGCAAGTGACTATCGAGAATATGGCGGAACACGTCGATGCCTTCCGCCGGGAACTGGAGAAGATTACCGAAAGAAAAGAAGAAATCATTGAAGCCGCCGAAATCCTCATCAAGTATGAAGGGTACATCGGACGCGAACGAATCATTGCCGATAAACTGGCCCGACTGGAAAGCATCAAGATAAAAGGAAAGTTCGACTATAATTCTATTCAATCCCTTTCCACCGAAGCCAGACAAAAGCTGATGAAGATTGACCCGGAAACAATCGCTCAGGCAAGCCGAATTCCGGGAGTATCACCAAGCGATATAAACGTCCTGCTGGTACTTTCGGGCAGATAGCGCGGGACGTTCCACGTGAAACAAAAGAATTCAATAAACGCATTAAAAATACTGATTATGAGCAAAGAAACTCTTGCGAAAAGCATTCGGGAAATCCCCGATTTCCCTATACCGGGAATCCTCTTTTACGACGTAACAACATTATTCAAAGACCCTGCCAGACTGCAGGAACTTTCGGACACCATGTACGAAATGTATAAAGACAAAGGCATCACGAAAGTCGTAGGCATTGAATCAAGAGGGTTCATTATGGGACCTATCCTTGCCACCCGCCTGGGCGCAGGTTTCATCCCCATCCGTAAGCCCGGCAAACTCCCCGCAGAAACAATAGAAGAAAGCTACGATAAGGAATACGGCAAAGACACCATCCAGATACACAAGGATGCATTGGATGAGAACGACGTCGTGTTGCTTCACGACGATTTGCTTGCAACAGGTGGAACAATGGAAGCAGCCTGCAAGTTAGTGCAGAAGATGAACCCGAAGAAGATTTATGTAAACTTCATCATCGAGTTGAAGGAATTACATGGAAAAGATTTATTCAGCAAAGACGTAGACGTGCAGTCGGTACTTTCTTTATAACCGGCTTCTTAGCCCAAACAGACTAAAGAAATCCATGGAGAATAACCCGGAACTGAAAACCAGCGAATATCTGAAAGGGATCGTGTTGAACCTCCCCGAAAGCCCCGGTATTTATCAATATCTGAATACCGAAGGGGTTATCATATACGTAGGCAAAGCCAAAAACTTAAAGCGAAGGGTTTCCTCCTATTTCAATAAAGAGCACGAACCGGGAAAAACAAGAGTACTTGTCAGCAAGATTGCAGACATACGTTACATTGTTGTCAATTCCGAGGAAGACGCACTATTATTAGAGAATAATCTGATCAAGAAGTATAAGCCGCGCTATAACGTGCTTTTAAAGGATGATAAGACTTATCCTTCTATCTGCGTGCAAAACGAATACTTCCCGCGGATATTCAAGACACGCAAGATCATACGCAACGGTTCTTCTTATTTTGGTCCTTATAGCCATGTGCCTTCCATGAATGCATTGCTCGATCTTATCAAGCATTTGTATCCGTTGCGTACTTGCAACCTCAACCTCTCGCCCGAAAACATCAACGCAGGCAAATTCAATGTTTGTCTGGAATACCACATCAAGAACTGTGCAGGCCCCTGTGTAGGCAAACAATCACTGGATGACTACATGAAAAACATCGGTGAAATCAAGGAAATCCTCAAAGGGAACACGCAGGAAATAGAACGGATGTTATTCCAACAGATGCAGGTACTGGCGGCTGAAATGAAGTTTGAAGAAGCGCAAAGGGTCAAGGAAAAGTATATGTTGATAGAGAACTACCGTGCCAAATCAGAAGTAGTGAGCAATGTACTGCACAACATTGACGTATTCTCTATAGAGGAAGACAGCGATGAGAAATCAGCTTTCATCAATTACCTCCACATCACAAACGGCGCCATCAATCAGGCATTTACCTTTGAATACAAAAAGCGGCTGAACGAGACGAAAGAAGAGCTTCTGCAATTGGGTATCATCGAAATGCGCGAACGCTACAAGAGTCTTTCACGCGAAATCATCGTACCTTTTGAAGTGGATATGGAACTGAAAGATGTCGTCTTCACCATTCCCCAAAGGGGAGATAAGAAGAAGCTGCTGGATCTTTCCATCTTGAACGTGAAACAGTATAAGGCCGACCGATTGAAACAGGCTGAAAAGCTGAATCCGGAACAGAGAAGCGTCCGGCTAATGAAAGAAATACAGGATGAGCTGCACTTGGACCGACTGCCTATACAGATAGAATGTTTCGATAACTCGAACATTCAAGGCTCCGATCCCGTAGCTGCCTGTGTAGTATTCAAGAAAGCCAAACCCTCTAAACAGGACTATAGAAAATATAATATAAAGACGGTAGTAGGCGCAGACGACTATGCTTCTATGAAAGAAGTCGTCAGACGCCGCTATCAGCGCGCTATCGAGGAGAAAGCATCCCTACCCGACCTTCTTATCACCGACGGCGGAAAAGGGCAAATGAGCGCCGTAAAAGAGGTGCTGGACGAACTGAATCTGAACATTCCTATCGCCGGACTTGCCAAAGACGGTAAACACCGCACATCAGAGCTGCTCTACGGCTTTCCACCGCAAACTATCGGATTAAAGCAAAACACACCCCTTTTCCGGCTTCTGACGCAGATACAGGACGAGGTTCACCGTTTTGCCATCACCTTCCATCGCGACAAACGCAGCAAGCGGCAGATTGCCTCCGAACTGGATGAGATAAAAGGCGTCGGCGAAAAAACGAAATCAGCCCTACTCAAAGAGTTCAAGAGCGTGAAACGCATCAAAGAGGCATCTTTAGAAGCCCTCACGGCAGTGGCAGGAGAAGCCAAAGCGAAAGTCATTAAAGAACACTTCGGGATGGCTTAACCGCTACGATTTATTTGTTAAGTGCCAATACCTTGCCATGCGCTTGGCAAGACAGTGCCATAGGCTTGGCAAAACAGTGCCATAGGCATGGCAAGACTGTGCCATAGGCATGGCAATGTTGTGCCAATGCGGTGGCAAAGACAAAGGGATTAATGCCGGCAAAACGCCCCTACAAGCGGGGCAAATTCACATAGGCGCGAACAAATCCCCATCAATAAGTGTAGTAGTGAATAATCATACGCCCAAATTACAGGCAATCACGAATTTATTCGTAACTTTGCAGTCCGGAAAAGATTAAAAAGATTAGGATAAAAGAACATGAGAATAGTCATACAACGTACCGGACACGCATCCGTTACAATCAATGGAACTTGCAAATCTGCTATTGGAAAAGGACTTTTGATACTGGTAGGCATTGAAGAAACAGACGGGCAGGAAGATATCGACTGGCTCTGCAAAAAGATTGTCAACCTCCGCGTCTTCGACGATGAAAACGGAGTGATGAACAAATCCATTCTCGACATCGACGGAGAAATACTGGTAATAAGCCAGTTCACCCTCCACGCCTCCACTAAAAAAGGTAACCGTCCCTCGTACATACGGGCAGCTAAACCTGAAATTTCCATCCCGCTGTATGAACAGTTTTGCCAAGAATTGAGTTCTTCATTAGGTAAAGAAATAGGTACCGGCGAATTTGGCGCCGATATGAAGGTAGAATTATTGAACGATGGTCCTGTGACCATCTGTATGGATACAAAAAACAAGGAATGATGACATTAGAAGAAGCTCAGCTACAAGTAGACAGCTGGATTAAAAAGTATGGTGTACGCTATTTCAGCGAACTCACCAACATGGCCGTCCTTACCGAAGAGGTAGGCGAACTGGCAAGAGTTATGTCCCGCAAATACGGCGACCAGTCCTTCAAAGAAGGAGAAAAAGACAATATCGATGACGAAATAGCGGATGTCCTCTGGGTACTTCTCTGCATTGCCAATCAGACGGGTGTAAACGTCACGGAAGCCTTTGCCCGCAACCTGGAGAAGAAAACCAAACGGGACAATACCCGACATATCAATAATCCTAAATTGCATGACCATGGAGAAGAATGAACCCACACAGAACAAGTATGATGCCGCATTGGCAAAGTACAACACCCAGCTGAACGATGCGGAAGTAGCCGCCAAAGTAGCAAAACTCATCGCAGAAAAAGTGCCCGGAAACCATACGGAAGAAGTCAAAAAGTTCTTGTTCCACTGCATCGACCTCACCACGCTGAACACCACGGACAGCGATGAAAGCGTGATGAAATTCACGGAGAAAGTGAACCAGTTCGATGATGAGTTCCCCGATTTGGAGAATGTTGCAGCCATCTGCGTCTATCCTAATTTTGCGGAAATCGTAAAGAGCACCCTGGAAGTGGAGGATGTAAAGATAGCCTGCGTTTCGGCCGGATTCCCCTCTTCACAGACCTTCACGGAAGTGAAAGTTGCAGAAACCGCTATGGCACTGATGGAAGGTGCGGATGAAATAGACATCGTAATTTCAGTGGGAAAGTTCCTGAGCGGAGATTACGAGAGTATGTGCGAGGAAATACAGGAACTGAAAGATGTCTGTAAAGAACATCACATGAAAGTCATACTGGAAACAGGTGCCCTGAAGACAGCTTCCAACATCATGAAAGCCTCTATCCTATCCATGTATTCGGGTGCGGACTTCATCAAAACCTCTACCGGAAAACAGCAACCTGCCGCAACGCCGGAAGCCGCCTATGTGATGTGCCGGGCCATCAAGGAATATTATGACATGACCGGTAATAAGGTAGGTTTCAAGCCTGCCGGAGGCATTAATACTGTAAATGATGCGGTTATTTACTATACCATCGTTAAAGAGGTGCTTGGCGAGGAATGGCTTGACAATCAATGGTTCCGCCTGGGTACCAGCCGTTTAGCCAATCTTTTGCTCTCTGAAATCAAAGGGGAGGAAATGAAATTCTTCTAAAAAGAAGCATATTCAGTCAAAAATAAAAGCGAAGGACTCATTCTCTTCTTACTGAGAAATGAGTCCTTCGCTTTATTTTTGAGGCAATATCTTATAGTTACTTATCTCTGTCCACCACAAAATCCAGATAAGCCACGAGAGCGGCTTTCACATCTGTATCAGCCAGGGTCTCCAGCAAAGATAAGGCCTTTTCTTTATACGCGTACATTGTCTTTATCGCATATTCAATGCCCCCATACTGCTTGGCGAACTCGATTAAACGGGCGATTTCATCGGATGTAGCACTTCCATCCTTTACCTTCATAGCGATTTCTTCAGCTGCCTTGTCGCAAGTTGAGTTCAAAGCATAGAGCACAGGGAGGGTTAACTTGCCTTCAAGCATGCCTATCTCCTTACTGTCGTAATAGTCGAAAATATCATCCTTAATCTGAAAACAAAGACCGATATATTCACCAAACAAGCGCGCAAATTCAGCCTGTTCATCGGTCACTCCCACCGAAAGAGCACCCGCTTTGGTGCAAGCCGCAAAGAGCACAGCCGTCTTCTTACGGATTACATCGAAATAGATTTCTTCGGAGAACTGGAGATTGCTTACATTGGAAAGCTGAAGAAGCTCCCCTTCCGACAGGTTCTGTCCGAGGCGGGAAACCACGTCGATAATAGCATAATTATGCGTCTTGCCCACCTGCACAAGCGAGGTTGCCAACAGATAGTCGCCCACCAACACCGCTACCTTATTATTATAAATAGCATTCACCGACAACTGCCCCCGACGTTCGGTGCTTTCATCCACCACATCGTCATGAACCAGACTGGCCGTATGCAATAATTCAAGGGAAACCGCCGCATGAAGAGTCTCCGGACAAACCGGACCATATAATTTGGCTATAAGCAAGAGCAACATCGGACGCATCATTTTCCCGTTCTTTTTCCGAATGTGTGAGATTGCTTCATTCAGTAAAAAGTTGGAACTGGTAAGTGAAGTGTCGAACAGCTTCTTAAATTCATCCAGTTCTGCCGCTATCGGAGATTTTATAAGTGATGAGTTGTCCATGCATCGCTATTTTCCCACAAAAATAGTAATAAAACAGTTAATACCGTATTTTTTTGTACTTTTACCATGAAAAAAAGGATAAATATATGAATTCTGACGATAAACTGTTTCTTCTCGATGCCTATGCATTGATATATCGCGCCTATTACGCGTTCATCAAAAACCCGCGGACCAATTCCAAAGGGTTCAATACCTCTGCCGTTCTTGGCTTTGTGAACACGCTTGAGGAAGTGCTCAAAAAAGAAAATCCAAGCCATATCGGTGTCGCTTTCGACCCTGCCGGACCCACCTTCCGCCATGAAGCATATGAACAATATAAGGCACAACGGGAGGAAACTCCGGAAACCATACGGCTCTCCGTACCTATTATAAAAGATATCATCCGCGCATACCGCATCCCTATCCTGGAAGTACCGGGCTATGAAGCCGACGATGTTATCGGCACGCTTGCCACGGAGGCGGGGAAGCAGGGCATCACCACCTACATGATGACCCCTGATAAAGACTACGGCCAGTTGGTGTCCGAAAACGTATTCATGTACCGCCCCAAACATACGGGAGGCTTTGAGGTAATGGGAGTGGAAGAAGTGAAAGCCAAGTTCGATATTAAGTCTCCGGCACAAGTGATTGATATGCTCGGTCTGATGGGCGACTCTTCGGATAATATCCCCGGCTGTCCCGGCGTAGGCGAAAAGACCGCTCAGAAACTGATTGCCGAATTCGGCAGCATCGAAAATCTGTTGGAACATACCGACCAACTGAAAGGCGCCCTGAAGACCAAAGTGGAGAACAACCGCGAAATGATTACCTTCTCCAAATTCCTTGCGACCATCAAAATTGATGTTCCTATCCAGCTTGATATGAAAGTACTCGTTCGCGAAGAACCGAATGAAGAAGAACTCCGGAAAATTTTCGAAGAGATGGAATTCCGCACGCTCATCGACCGCGTACTTAAAAAAAGCAATTCCCCCTCCCCTTCTTCCGAAACTCCCGACCTTTTCTCAGCAGGTCCGCTTTTTGCCCAAAATAATGGTCCTGTCCAAGGCAATTTGTTTGAAGAATTTGCGCCCGACGGGACGGAAGAGCCGAAAAAATCAAATCTCGCGCGTTTAGAAACGCTTAATCCGGACTATCAACTCATTGATACAGAAGAGAAAAGAGCGGGAATTATTAAAAAGTTACTTACAACGAAAATTCTCTCAATAGATACAGAAACCACTTCGGCCGAGCCAATGGAGGCAGAATTGGTAGGAATGAGTTTCAGCGATGCCGAAAATCAGGCTTACTATGTCCCGGTTCCGCCCGAACGGGAAGAAGCGTTAAAAATAGTAAATGAGTTCCGCCCGCTTTACGAAAATGAAAATTCGGTGAAGGTGGGACAAAATATCAAGTACGACATTCTTGTTCTCCAAAACTATGAAGTGGAAGTGAAAGGCGAACTTTTCGACACAATGCTTGCCCATTATGTGTTGCAACCCGAACTTCGTCATAACATGGATTATCTGGCGGAGATTTATCTGCAATATCAAACCATCCACATCGACGAGCTTATCGGTCCGAAAGGAAAGAACCAGAAAAACATGCGCGACCTTCCGCCGGAGGACGTTTATAAATATGCCTGCGAAGATGCGGACGTAACCCTGAAACTGAAGAACGTACTCGAAAAGGAGTTGAAGGAGCAAGGCGTGGAACATCTCTTCTATGAAATAGAGATGCCCTTGGTGCGCGTGCTTGCCAATATGGAAAGTAACGGAGTCCGTATAGACACCGAAGCGCTGAAACAGACGTCCGAACACTTCACCGCCCGTCTGCAAGAAATTGAAAAAGAAATCTATGAGCTGGCAGGAGAGACTTTCAACATCGCCTCGCCCAAACAGGTAGGTGAAATCCTGTTCGACAAACTGAAAATCATTGATAAGGCGAAAAAGACCAAGACCGGGCAATACGTCACCTCCGAAGAAGTACTGGAAAGCCTGCGCAACAAGCATGACATCATCGGGAAAATTCTGGAATACCGTGGACTGAAGAAGCTCTTGGGAACATACGTAGATGCTCTCCCTCTATTGATTAATCCACGCACAGGACGCATCCATACCTCTTTCAACCAGGCAGTCACAGCCACCGGACGGCTCAGTTCCAGCAATCCGAACTTACAGAACATCCCCATCCGCGACGAAGACGGCAAGGAAATCCGTAAGGCTTTTATTCCGGACGATGATTGCGAGTTCTTCTCTGCCGACTACTCACAGATAGAACTGCGCATCATGGCGCATCTGAGCGAAGACAAGAACATGATAGACGCCTTCCTCAGCGGATATGATATCCATGCCGCCACCGCCGCCAAAATATATAAGATAGATATCAAAGACGTCACCTCCGACATGCGCCGCAAAGCCAAGACAGCCAACTTCGGCATCATCTACGGCATCTCCATCTTCGGACTGGCAGAACGTATGAACGTAGACCGTAAAGAGGCCAAGGAACTGATTGACGGATACTTTGAAACCTACCCGCAAGTACGTGAATATATGGATAAGAGCATACAAGTAGCCCGCGAGCAAGGTTATGTGGAGACCATCTTCCACCGCAAACGCTTCTTGCCCGACATCAATTCAAGAAACGCAACCGTGCGCGGGTATGCAGAACGCAATGCCATCAATGCCCCCATCCAAGGAAGTGCCGCCGACATCATCAAAGTTGCCATGGCGCGCATCTATAAACGCTTCCAAGCTTACAATCTGAAAGCAAAGATGATTTTACAGGTTCATGACGAACTAAATTTCAGCGTTCCAGAGGCTGAAAAAGAGTTCGTGCAACAAATTGTAATCGAAGAGATGGAACGGGCATATCGCATGCTGGTACCCTTGAAAGCCGATTTCGGGTGGGGAAAGAACTGGCTTCAAGCCCACTAAATCGCCTTATAACTTTATTTAACTTACAATCAGAAAGCAACCGAAGCATTTCATTCAAAATACAGTTTGCTCACCAGAATATCCGGCAACATCACTGCCGGATATTTTTTTGTCATCAATATTGGCAAAAAGAAAGAGTAAGCAACTACGCACTCCTAACATTTTGACTATATTTAAACTATTTATTGCATTTATGTCAATTTAATCCGTACCTTTGCGGCGATTTTAATGACATATTGATAGAAAATAGTAAGAGATAACTTAAAAACATATAGAACCATGAAAACAAAAGTATTTTTAAAAACAGTTGCTTTGTCAGCAGTAATTCTGTTTGGTAGCATTGCAGCTTCTGCAGCTAACAAAAACAACCTCATTTACAATTCGGAAGAAAAAGACGGAGTGATGGTAGGACAGACCGTTTACAAGATGGACGGCAGCACTTTAGCAAACTATATGAAGTACAGCTACAAGTATGACGACCAGAAACGCATGACGGAAAGTGAAACGATGAAGTGGAACAGCACAAAGAACGCTTGGGAAAACGATCTCCGCGTTTGCTATGCTTACCAGGGAAAAAGTCTCACTACTACTTACTACAAGTGGAACAGCAAACAAAAAACATATGTCCTTGTTCCTGACATGACAGTTACAATGGACAATCCTAATCTGTAAAAGACGACAGATTCTCTCTTAAAATTCTAACAAATTGAACAAACCGAAACCTTTATAAGTTTTGTACACCAAGTGAAAGCCGGAATACGTGATGTATCCCGGCTTTTTTCATAACTTTGCCGCCCATAGACTAAAAGTTAAGTTATCTTTGTATCCCAAAAAGAAATAGCCGACAATACAATGGAAGATAAAAATATAACTACCGAATATACCTGCTTCCTGAATGAGATAACCCTTCGCATCCGTTCTGCCCAATATGAAGCACTGAAAGCAGTCAACAAAGAAATGATTGCCCTTTACTGGGAAATAGGCAAACGAATTACAGAACAGCAAGCTATCTCAGGATGGGGAAAATCTGTAGTAGAAACTTTATCCCGGGATATACAGAAAGAATTTCCGGGAATAAAAGGTTTTGGTGTTTCCAACATGTGGGACATGGCCCGCTTTTATGCTGAATATCAATCAAATGAAATTCTCCAACCATTAGTTGGAGAAATCAGTTGGTCTAAACATATCGTCATCCTAACAAAATGCAAAGGGACACAACAACGCCAATTCTACATTTTGGCAACCAGAAAGTTTGGATGGACCAAAGATGTACTCATCAATAAAATAGAGCTAAAAACTTACGAGAAATATTTGCTCGGGCAAAACAACTTCGACAAGACCTTACCCGAAAAGATAAGAAACCAGGCTGTTCTTGCACTTAAAGATGAATACTCACTGAACTTCGCCGGATTGGACGAAGAGCATTCCGAATACGAACTGGAGCAATCTATCGTTAAGAATATCCGGTCATTCCTGATGGAGTTCGGACCGGATTTCTCATTCATTGGCAATCAATATTAGTTAGTAGTGGATGATACAGAGTATTTCATCGATTTACTTTTATACAACAGGCGTTTGCAGGCTATGATTGCTATTGAACTAAAAATCGGAGAGTTCAAACCGGAATACAAAGGAAAGATGGAATTCTACCTGAACGTACTTAACGATACCGTAAAACTCCCTCACGAAAACCCCGCAATCGGTATCATTATTTGCAAATCCAAGAAGAGAACAACTGTAGAATACGCCCTAAAGAGTTCTAATCTCCCTATTGGTGTAGCTACTTACAGCCTGTCGTCAGAATTACCGGATGATTATAAAAAGCTGCTCCCGGCACCGGAGGACATTGCAAAGAAATTAGAAGTACTGATAACTAAATAAAGGAAGAAACATGATACCCGCCTCCCTCACCCACTACATCGAAACGGAAATTATCCCGCGTTACGAGCATTTTGATAAAGCTCATAACCTTTCACATGTGCAGACAGTGATTGAAGAAAGCCTTTCACTTGCCGCGAAATATGACGTAAATGAAAGCATGGCATACACCATCGCCGCATACCACGATACAGGGCTTTGCCGGGACAGAGCGACACACCATCTTCTTTCAGGCGAGATTCTGAAGCAAGACGAAACACTCCGCCAATGGTTTAGTGAGGAAGAAATCGAAATCATGAAAGAAGCGGTAGAAGACCATCGCGCATCTGCCGAGCGCGAACCACGAAGCATTTACGGTAAAATAGTAGCAGAGGCAGATCGTGTGATTGACCCCATCATCACCCTGCGCCGTACCGTACAATACGGCTTGAAGCAGAAACCGGAAGCGGAAAAGGAATGGCATTATCAGCGTTTTCATCAACATCTGATGGAGAAATATGCACCGGGCGGATACCTGAAGCTTTGGTTCCCGGAATCAAAGAATGCAGAACGGCTGAAAGAACTGCAAAAGATTATCGCAGACGAAGCACAGTTGAGGAGTATCTTCCAACAGTTGTTTGCCGAGGAAAAGTAATAAGCATGAATAACCGCGCTTAATATATTCTTTACCTCATTCTCTTTAAACTATGCCCTCTTCTTCTTTAATACTTTCACTTACCAACACCCCCATGTTAGTAACTACGACACCCGGGTGTTAGTACTACTTACATCCCCATGTTGGTATTACCAACACCCGGGTGTAGGTAAGTATATCTTAGCATAATAACAAAGACATCTTTAAAGGACATGCAGAGTATGTTCTACTCTCCATCCTTTCAAAAAGCTGAATCTACTTGCATTTACCACTAATCTTCAGATGAAAACAAATGCCCCCAATGGTAAAAAAGTACAATCCGTAAGGCAATAAACAGAAGAATACCTATCT
>OHBN01000378.1_pt1 | contig 12758 bp, 13 predicted proteins | sample 1577381 | NCBI WGS metagenome assembly OHBN01 (sample SAMEA3879520, study PRJEB24766) | human gut metagenome | biome: human-associated habitat; feature: feces | place: USA | collected 1985/1987
ACCGCGACGGCAAAAACATCAGCCTGAAGGGCCAGGCCGGCAGCGGGCAGATCGATGCGCTCAACGAATATAATCAGAAGGTACAGCTGCGCTTCGTCAACCTGACCACCGACGGCGCCACCGAGCTGGCCAGCTTCAACGAACGTATCGGCCAGCAAAAAATGACCCTCGATAAACTGGCCATCAGCGTCGAAGGCAAAGAGCTGGCGCTGATCGACGGCATGGCGCTGGACGGCGGCTCGACGCTGACCCAGGACGGCAAAGGCGTGAACAGCCAGGTGAACTACACCGTCAACAGCCTCAAGCTGCAGGGGCAGGATATAGGCAGCGGCAAACTCACGCTGAAAGTGGATAACGTCGACGGTCAGGCGTGGCACCAGTTCAGTCAGCAGTACAGCGCGCAGTCTCAGGCGCTGCTGGCGAAACCGGAGCTGGCGCAGAATCCGGAGCTGTATCAGCAGGCCCTCACCGAAACGCTGTTCAATGCGCTGCCGATCCTGCTCAAAGGCAACCCGTCGGTGACCATCTCTCCGCTGAGCTGGCGCAATGCCAAAGGCGAAAGCACCCTCAACCTCTCGGTTCTGCTGAAAGATCCGGCCCAGGTGACCGCTCCGCCGCAGACCCTGGCGGACAGCCTGGATCGCGTGGTGCAGTCCCTGGACGGCAAAGTGGTGATCCCGGTGGATATGGCGACGGAGTTTATGACTAAGATCGCCGGTCTGGAAGGCTATCAGCCGGCCGATGCCGCCAAGCTTGCCGATCAGCAGGTCAAAGGCCTGGCGGCGATGGGCCAGATGTTCCGCATTACCACCATGGAAGATAACGCCATCAACAGCAGTCTGCAGTACGCGAACGGCCAGGTGACGCTGAACGGACAGAAAATGCCGCTGCAAGACTTTGCCGCGATGTTTGGTCTGGAAGCGCCTTCGCTGCCGGACAGCGCGCCGCAGGAAGGCCAGCCGCAGCAGGATGACGCCGCTCCTCAGCAGGACGACGCCGCCCCGCAGCCGTAACTTATCGGTACAGGAGACGGCCAGCGCGCGCCGTCTCCCTCATTTTCGCGTCACCAGCCGCGGGGGCATAATCTGGTTTCGCGTCTCGCCAGTCACCTCTTCCAGCCGCCGCAGCATCGAATCCGCCAGGCTTTTCCCCATCTCCCGCGCCGGGGTGGTCACCCAGGTGAGAGGCAGGTCGTCGAGGGCGGCCTCCGGCACGTCGGCAAACGCCGCCAGCGCCACCCGCTGCTCAAAGTAGCTCTCGACGCCATCTTCCCCGCTCTGTCTTCCAGCCCGTAACAGACCGAACCACGCGCCGGTGGCTACCACGTTGTTGTAGCACAGCACCGCGGTGATGGTCGGATTCTGGCGCAGCAGGCCGGTCATCGCCTCCGCCGCCTGCTTCTGGCTGGACTCGCACTCCAGCACCCATTCGCTGTGAAACGGCAGGCCGTATTTCAGCAAGGTGGCGCAATAGCCGCCGACCCGCTCGGCGCGCGTCAGCGAAGCACTCTGCCCGCCGAGCCAGGCGATCCGCTGATGGCCGCGGCGGATAAGATGCTCCGTCACCAGCTGCGCCGCCTGCATGTTGTCCGGGCGGATCAGGTCGACATCGTCAAGATAGCTGGCGCGGGAAGCAAACACCAGCGGCACCCCCGCCTCCGCCGCACGCTCGCGCAGCTCGCTCCCGCGGTCGATCGCCCCGGCGATAATCACCCCGTCCACCCCCTGCGCCGCCAGCGAATCAAACCGCTGGGCCATCTTCTCGCCGCTGCGGCCTCCCTGGGTGAGAAATACCATTTTCCCCTGCCTCTCCAGGGCATCGGTGAGGCCGGCGGTTAATTCAGCATAAAACGGTTTTGACAGGTCGCTGACGATAAGGCCAATCACCCCGCTCTGCCCACCGCGCAGCGAGGCCGCCTGACGGTTGCGCACAAATCCCAGCTGTTCGATAGCCTGATTAACCCGCTCGCCGGTGGCGCTGGAGATGCGCCCTTTGCCGCTCAGTACCAGTGAAACGGTACTCACGGAGACGCCGGCAGCCAGCGCCACATCATTGATGGTGATCTTTTTTGCGATTGCCATAACCTGCTGGCTGACTCCCTTGCCTGTCGATAAATCGTTTTATCATTGTGCGATCTTTATAAACCTTATTATCGCTTGAATATGTGATTTTTATCGCACTAAAAAGTGGTAAAACGTTTTATCTTGCCGTGGCGTTAGTTCTCCCGACCACTTATGAATCAGGAACCGTGCTATGACGGCGAAAACAGCACCAAAAATCACCTTATGGGAATTTTTCCAGCAGCTGGGAAAAACCTTCATGCTGCCCGTAGCGTTGCTCTCGTTTTGCGGGATCATGCTGGGGATCGGCAGCTCGCTAAGCAGTCACGATGTTTTGACTCTGCTGCCGTGGCTGGATATGCCGCTGCTGCAGGCCATCTTTATCTGGATGAGCAAGGTCGGCTCCTTTGCCTTCAGCTTCCTGCCGGTCATGTTCTGTATCGCCATCCCGCTGGGTCTGGCGCGAGAGAACAAAGGCGTCGCCGCCTTCGCCGGCTTCGTTGGCTACGCGGTCATGAACCTGGCGGTCAACTTCTGGCTGACCGCGAAGGGTATTCTGCCCACCACCGACGCCGCGATCCTGAAGGCCAACAATATCCAGAACATTATCGGCATTCCGTCAATCGATACCGGGATCCTCGGGGCGGTGATCGCCGGAATTATCGTCTGGCTGCTGCATGAACGCTTCCATAACATTCGCCTGCCGGACGCCCTGGCCTTCTTCGGCGGCACCCGCTTCGTGCCGATCGTCACCACCGTGGTGCTGGGGCTGGTTGGGCTGGCGATCCCGCTGGTATGGCCAGTCTTCGCTATGGGGATCAACGCCCTCGGGAAGATGATCAAAAGCGCCGGGGATTTTGGGCCGATGATCTTTGGCACCGGCGAGCGACTGCTGCTGCCGTTTGGCCTGCACCATATTCTGGTGGCGCTGATCCGCTTTACCGAAGCCGGCGGCACCCTCGACGTCTGCGGCCACAGCGTCAGCGGCGCGCTGACCATCTTCCAGGCGCAGCTGAGCTGTCCGACGACCCACGGCTTCGCCGAAAGCGCCACCCGTTTCCTGTCGCAGGGTAAAATGCCGGCATTCCTCGGCGGCCTGCCGGGAGCCGCGCTGGCGATGTACCACTGCGCCCGTCCGGAAAACCGACATAAAATTAAAGGTCTGCTGATCTCCGGGGTCATCGCCTGCGTGGTCGGCGGCACCACTGAGCCGCTGGAGTTCTTGTTCTTGTTTGTCGCGCCGGTCCTGTATGTCATCCACGCGCTGCTGACCGGTCTCGGCTTTACCATCATGGCGGTGCTCGGGGTAACCATCGGCAACACCGACGGCAATATCATCGACTTCGTGGTGTTTGGCATTCTGCATGGCCTGGCCACCAAGTGGTATCTGGTGCCGGTGGTGGCGGCTATCTGGTTCGCGGTCTACTATGCCATCTTCCGCTTCGCCATCACCCGCTTCAATCTGAAAACGCCGGGCCGCGACATCGACACTGCCGCCAGCATGGAGAAAGCCGTCGCCGGTACCATCGGCAAATCCGGGTATAACGTACCGGCGATTCTGGCGGCGCTCGGCGGCGCAGAGAACATTGTTTCGCTGGATAACTGCATTACCCGTCTGCGCCTGTCGGTGCACGATATGAGCAAAGTGGACGCCGCCGCGCTGAAAGCCCATCGCGCCATCGGGGTGGTACAGCTCAACCAGCATAATCTGCAGGTGGTTATTGGCCCGCAGGTACAGTCGGTAAAAGATGAGATGGCCACGCTGATGAATACCGTGCAGGCCTGATCCCACTAGTCCCCCTCCGCTACGGAGGGGGCGCTCGCTAAGGAAGCTCCAATGTTTGATTTTGCCACCCCTATCGATCGCCACGGCACCTGGTGCACGCAATGGGACTATGTCGCCGACCGGTTTGGCGCCGCCGATCTGCTGCCGTTCACTATTTCCGATATGGATTTCGCCACCGCGCCCTGTATTCTCGACGCCGTTAGCCAGCGGCTGGCCCACGGGGTGTTCGGCTACAGCCGCTGGCGCAACGAGGCGTTTCTCGGGGCGATTGCCCACTGGTACGCCAGTCGCTTTAACAGCGACATCGATCCGCAATCTGTGGTCTACGGACCGTCTGTTATCTACATGGTGGCGGAAACCATCCGCCAGTGGTCGAAAGAAGGCGACGGCGTCGTGGTCCACACCCCTGCCTACGATGCGTTCTATAACACCATCACCGCTAACCGGCGGCGGATTGCCCCGGTGCCATTGATCCTGAAGGATAATCGGTGGCGCTGCGATATGGACCGCCTGGAGGCGGCGCTGGCGGAGCCAAAGAATACCCTGCTGCTGCTGTGCAGCCCGCACAACCCAACGGGGAAAGTCTGGCGTCGCGAGGAGCTGGAGACCATGGCGGCCCTGTGTCAAAAACATGGCGTCAGGGTGATTAGCGACGAAATTCATATGGACATGACCTGGAGCGAACACCGCCATATCCCGTGGAGCGAGGTCGCTCAGGGACCATGGGCGCTGTTCACCTCCGGTTCGAAGAGCTTCAATATTCCGGCCTTTACCGGGGCCTACGGCTTTATCCGCGAAGAGAACGAGCGCGACAGCTACCTGCAGGCGCTAAAGGGTCGCGACGGGCTCTCTTCCCCTTCCGTGCCGGCGCTGGTCGCCCATATCGCCGCCTACCGCGACGGGGCTCCCTGGCTCGATGCCCTGCGCGACTACCTGCAGGCGAATATGCGCTATGTCGCCGACACGCTCAACAACGCCTTCCCCGCGCTCTGCTGGCAGCCGCCGGAGGCCACCTACCTGGCATGGATCGACCTGCGCCCGCTCAACGTTGACGATCGCGCGCTACAGCAGGCGCTGATCGCCGAACAGAAGGTGGCGATTATGCCGGGTTATACCTATGGTCCTGAGGGCAACGGCTTTCTGCGACTCAACGTCGGCTGCCCGCGCGAGAAGCTGGAACGCGGTGTCGAAGGACTGATTGCCGCCCTGCGCAGCCTCAGCTGATTCGACGCGCAATCTACAGGTCATCGCGCCGGCGAAACGCCAGGTAACCGGCGCCGAGGGTAAAGACAGCGACAATCACCACCAGCAGGATAAACCCGTGGTGGTTGCTTGCCAGCGGGATCCCACCGACGTTCATGCCGAAAAAACCGGCGACGATGTTAATCGGCAGCGCGAGGACGGTGATCACCGTCAGGGTATAGAGGGTGCGATTGCTCTGCTCCAGCTGGCGGGCGCCAATCTCCTCCTGCAGCAGACTGATGCGCTCGATCAGGCCCGACAGATCGTTGAGCACCACGCTAAACTCTTCGGTGAACTGACGAAACGCCTGCACCACCGCGCGATCCATCCACGCCGGCGGCCGGTTAAGCAGCCGGAACATCGCCGCCGGCTCCGGCGCCAGCAGCCGCTGGAAGCGTAAAAGCATCCGCCGTAGCCGCGCCAGATCGGCCCGGTTGCGCTGCACGTGATTGCTCAGAAGACGCTCTTCAATAAGGTCAACATGGCGGCTGGCCTGGCGGACGACCTGCTCCAGCACCTCCTCCTGCTCCTCCAGCAGAAAGGCCAGCAGCTCAGTAGACGTGTTCACCCTGAGCGTCTGCAAGCGCGGCAGCATCCATTCGATAAACCGCAACGGTTTGAAGCGCGCCGTCACCACCAGCCTGGGGCTACAGTAGAGCCACAGCGTGGCGGTTTCCGCGCTGGTATCCTGCGGACGAAACAGCACATCGTTAAGCACAGCGAACAGATTTTCCCCCTGTCGCTCAATGCGGGTGGTGTGCGAGCCGCTGCGGATCTCCTCGAAGAAAAAATCGGCCACCGGAAAGTGGCTGGTTAACCATTTCTCGGCGGTGGCATGATTAAGATTCAGGTGTAACCAGATAAACGCCTTGTCATCGGCGAGCGCCTGATAGCGGGCGCAGACCTCGCCAGAGGCGATGGGCTGCGGGGGGCGCTGTTCATGAAACAAATAGCCATGCACCAGGCCGGAAACTTCACTATCAAAATCGGGCTTTAACATCTTCGCGGTGACGTCTTGACTCATGGCTCCCTCAGGACAGGCACTGGCACCGTTGATGCCCGAATAGTGCCATCTTTCGCTATTTTCCGCGGGCTGGCAAGGTTAATAATCTGGTCATAAAACAGTAACCTGGCTGACATATGACGGCCAGTATCACGCTTCATCCCCTCGCCGCGCAGGCGATGCGATGGAGGCGAACAGAAGGTCTTCTTGCCTTTATGCTCAGGTGGTTATTAAAATAAATTTGATTATCCTCAAAACTTTTTTAGGCAGAAAGCGGTATTAATTTGCGCGCTTAATCATTGCTTTCACCCAGGTTTATTGAGGAGGAGACCATGAAAACCTATGACCGTAATCGTAACGCTATTGCTACCGGCAGCATGGTAATGATCGCCGGTAACGGGACGACGGGCGTGATTAAAGCTATCCATGGCGAGGGGAAAACCGCTGAGCAGCTGCGCCGGGCGGACTGCGTTGAAATCGACGGCTGCGAGGGCCGCTTCTGCCCGTTGGATCTGATCCGTCTCGGCTTCCATTAATTCCTGCCGCCAGGTCGTTAGTATCAGGCCACCTGTGGTGGCCTGCTCTTTTCCCGGGAAATAAAGCGTCTAGCGAAAGCTCCACTGAACACTCATCACAAAGATCGCCGGCACAATAATGCCGCCTTCCACACCGAAATAATCGGTGAAATTATATTGCAGGCCATGATAGAGGTAGGGCGAAAAACCGATGCCGGTGATTTTTTTTGGCGGTGCGGTAGGTGCCGGAATCCCCACAGTGGCTGAAGGCATCAAAGAAAAATTCCCCGGTATAGGCATACACCCCTTTCAGTACCCAGCCGGTATCGTTTTTCAGCCAGTCGCGGCGCACGCCGAGGGTCAGGCAACGATCGTCAAAGCTGTTTTTCATCGTTCCGACCAGCACGCTGTATTTTGAATCCTGAGAAAACTTGCGCTCCACCGAGAAAAAGTTGTTATTGAAATGTTCGTTATATTGTCCGTGGTTACCCGTCATATGATAGACATAGGAACCGGTATTCATCGAATAGAGGTTTAATTCCCCGGCCTGCGCCGACGGCATGGCAACCATTAGTAGCCCTGATAACAAAATCCATAATTTATTTACCATTCAGTAACCTATGCCATACCCGTAAAAAGAACCCGGCATGCTAGCACCGCTTAGCTAAACCAAAGGGCAATCAGATAAACCGACGCTCTTCGCGGCGGGAAAATATGACGCTATCTGCACTATAGCAGTCGTCCTCTAGCCTGGTGAGCGCCTGCGGTTATACTGGAGAAACATTCTCCTAATCGTTAAGGACCGCTGTGTTAGCCACTCTCCTCGTTGCGCTGGTCGCTATTATTCATCTCGCCATCCTGGTGCTGGAGATGTTTCTCTGGGAAGGCTCCGCCGGGCGCCGGGCCTTTAACCTCAGCGCCGATTTCGCCCGGCAGACCCGGGTGCTGGCGGCCAACCAGGGCTTGTATAACGGCTTTCTGGCCGCCGGCCTGGCATGGGGGCTGTGGCTGGGGGCGCCGGGGGTGCAGGTGGTTATCTTTTTCCTGGCCTGCGTGCTGGCCGCCGGGATTTTCGGCGCGCTGACCGCCAGCCGCAAAATTCTCTATATTCAGGCGCTGCCCGCGCTGCTGGCGCTGGTTGCCGTGCTGACGCAAGCGTAGGGCCTTGATCCAAAACAGAGAAAGCAGGCGCTAAGGCGGGTACTATTTGCCCCCTTTGGTCGGTCATCGACCGTTAATACCTTCTGAGTTCAGAGGCATTTTTATGACATGGCAATCCTTCAAACAGGCCTGGCTTATCCGGTTCTGGTCTCCTGTCCCGGCGGTCATTGCCGCGGGCATTCTCTCTACCTACTATTTTGGCATCACCGGCACCTTCTGGGCGGTGACCGGCGAATTCACCCGCTGGGGTGGTCAGCTGCTGCAGCTGCTGGGCGTCCACAGCGAACAGTGGGGCTATTACCAGCTGATACATCTCGAAGGGTCGCCGCTGACCCGCATCGATGGCAGGATGATCATCGGCATGTTCGGCGGCTGCCTGGCCGCCGCGCTGTGGGCGAATAACGTCAAACTGCGCTTGCCACGCAGCCGGATCCGCATTGCGCAGGCCGTGGCGGGCGGCATCATCGCCGGGTTCGGCGCACGGCTGGCGATGGGCTGCAACCTGGCGGCCTTCTTCACCGGCATTCCGCAGTTCTCCCTGCACGCCTGGCTGTTTGCCATCGCCACCGCCATCGGCTCCTGGTTTGGCGCCCGCTTCACGCTGCTGCCCCTTTTTCGCATCCCGGTAAAAATACAAAAGGTGTCCACCGCCTCGCCGTTAACCCAAAAACCGCAGCAGGCGCGCCGCCGTTTCCGCCTGGGGATGGTGGTCTTTTTCGCCATGATCGGCTGGGGCCTGCTCACCGCCGCAGACCACCCGGCGCTCGGCCTGGCGATGCTGTTTGGCATTGCCTTTGGCCTGCTTATTGAGCGCGCGCAGATCTGCTTTACCTCCGCCTTTCGCGATATGTGGATCACCGGCCGGACGGTGATGGCGAAGGCGATTATCTTCGGCATGGCGGCGAGCGCCATCGGTATCTTCAGCTATGTGCAATTGGGGATGGCGCCCAAAATTATGTGGGCCGGTCCTAATGCGGCGATTGGCGGGCTACTATTTGGCTTTGGCATCGTGCTGGCCGGCGGCTGTGAGACCGGCTGGATGTACCGGGCGGTGGAGGGCCAGGTTCACTACTGGTGGGTTGGGCTGGGCAACGTCATCGGCTCAACGCTGCTCGCCTGGTGCTGGGACGATATCGCCGCCCCCCTCGCCACCCACTGGCAGAAAGTCAACCTGCTGAACGCCTTCGGTCCCTTTGGCGGACTACTGGCCACCTATCTACTGCTGCTGATCGCCCTGCTGCTGGTGATCGCCTGGGAGAGACATTTTTTCCGCCGCCAGGCGGCGGTCCGGACCGTGAAGGAGAGCGCATGAAAAACATCATCCCTGATTATCGCCTGGATATGGTCGGCGAACCCTGCCCGTATCCGGCGGTCGCTACCCTGGAGGCAATGCCTTCCCTGCAAAAAGGCGAGATCCTCGAAGTGGTCAGCGACTGTCCGCAGTCAATCAATAACATTCCGCTTGATGCAAGGAACCACGGCTACACGGTGCTGGATATTCAACAGGATGGCCCAACCATTCGCTATTTGATCCAGAAGTAGCGCCGTTTTTCCGCCGGCGGCCTTCCCCGCCGGCGCTTGTCTCCTCGTTCCCGCCTCGCCGTTCGCTTACGCATCGCTGACCAGGTAGCCAAACGATTGCAATAGATTGTAACACTTGAAACCGTGTTCCAGTTACGCAATAACCATTAATATAACGCGTCTATATTATTTAAATGCGAATAAGTTATTTAGTGAATGGTTTCTGCCGCTATCGGCCAAAGCCGCACACAGCGACACGATAAGGATCGAAATGGAACTGCTGGTCAGGCTGGGTCATTTTTTTGAGCAAGCGCGTTCTGACGCCGACTATGCCACCTTCGCCAATGAACTGCGTCGGCATCAGGTCTCCTACTACATCTATTTTGTTTCCACCGGCAATATGAATTTCGTAATGGCAAACGACGAGGTGGTCTCGGTAAAAAGCGCCCGCGGGCTGCTGCGCGTTCGCGCTGAGGCCAGCCATTGTCTGACCAGGGCCGCCGTTATCCGCCACTTTGCCCGGGCCATTAACTTTGAACAGTACTGCCGGGATCTCGCCAGCGCCGGGGTGTTTAAGTGGATCGTCGATCTGGAAGAGGAGACCCGGCACTACTGGTCGAAGGATAATACGCTGTTATATAAAGAGTGCCTGATGCCCCCCTGAACCGGTCTCAGGGGGAGGCGGCGAGGGTCAGCCTTTAATCGCGGGTCTGCACCCAAAAGGCGTGGATCAGGCCAGGAATATAGCCCAGCAGGGTCAAAATAATATTGAGAATAAACGCCCAGCCGAAGCCTTTTCCCAGCAGCACCCCCAGCGGCGGCAGAATGATAGTGAAAACGATTCTCCAGAATCCCATAACCTCTCCCTTCGTCTAACGTCAATTTTTTACTAAGCTATTCAATAGTTAAGCATAGACGCTTTTCGTCGTTTCGCCAGCAGGCAGCCCCCTCATCTCTGGTAACAAAAATCATTCCCTGCCGTCACGGGCAAAAAAGACCGGGAAAACATTCACTTTTCCCCTCTCCGGCCCGCAGGCCCTGGCAAAGCGCACAGATTGTCAGTTGACCAATCAGGGGGACAGGGCTAAGCCTGGAGGAGTTTCATCACATCGAGTCGTTTTACCAACCGGAGAATATCCATGAGTAAACTTGGGATTAATGGATTTGGTCGTATCGGACGTCTGGTGTTACGTCGTTTATTAGAAGTCGACAGCAGCCTGGAAGTGGTGGCTATCAACGACCTCACTTCGCCAAAGGTGCTGGCCTACCTGTTGAAGCATGATTCAAACTACGGCCCCTTCCCGTGGAGCGTCGACTTTACCGAAGATGCGCTGATCGTCAACGGCAAAACCATTACGGTGTATGCCGAAAAAGAGGCGCAGCATATTCCATGGCAGGCGGCAGGCGCCGAGGTGATTGTGGAGTGTACCGGGTTCTACACCTCGGCCGAGAAATCGCAAGCCCATCTCCAGGCCGGCGCGCGCAAAGTGCTGATTTCCGCCCCCGCCGGCGAGATGAAAACCATCGTCTACAACGTCAACGATGACACCCTGACCCCGGATGACACCATCATCTCCGTGGCCTCCTGCACCACCAACTGCCTGGCGCCGATGGCCAAAGTTCTGCAGGATGCCTTCGGCATCACCGTAGGCACCATGACCACCATCCACGCCTATACCGGCACCCAATCGCTGGTGGACGGGCCGCGCGGAAAAGATCTGCGCGCCTCCAGGGCGGCGGCGGAAAACGTTATCCCGCACACTACCGGCGCGGCAAAAGCCATTGGCCTGGTGATCCCTGCCCTGAGCGGTAAGCTGAAAGGCCATGCCCAGCGCGTACCGACCAAAACCGGCTCAGTGACGGAGCTGGTATCGGTGCTGGAGAAAAAGGTGACTGCGGATGAGGTCAATCAGGCGATGAGGCAGGCGGCTGAGGGCAATGAATCCTTTGGTTACACCGAAGAGGAGATCGTCTCTTCCGATATCATCGGCAGCCATTTCGGTTCGATCTACGATGCTACCCAGCTGGAGATTGTGGAGGCCGGCGGCGTACAGCTGGTGAAAACCGTCGCCTGGTACGATAACGAATATGGCTTCGTCACGCAGCTTATTCGCACCCTCGAAAAATTCGCTAAACTCTGACGCGCACAGGCGGAGGAAAAAACCTCCGCCTCTTTCACTCATTAAGACTGTAAATAAACCACCTGGGTCTGCAGATATTCATGCAGGCCGTGGCGGCCATCTGCGCCGCCGATCCCCGACTTACGCCAGCCGGCGTGGAACCCCTGCATCGCCTCAAAGTTCTCACGGTTGATATAGGTTTCGCCAAACTTCAGTCCCTTAATCGCTTTCATCGCCACGTTCAGATCGCGGGTATAGATTGAGGAGGTCAGGCCATAATCGCTGTCGTTGGCCATCGCCAGCGCCTCATCGAGGGTCGAAAAGGCCACCACCGGCAGCACCGGACCGAAGGTTTCCTCATGGATAATGTCCATCTCCTGACGTACATCCAGCAGCAGGGTCGGCGGATAAAAATAGCCTTTGCCCTCCAGCGGCTGACCGCCCAGCGCCACCCGCGCCCCCTGCGCCACCGCCTTCGCCACTTTGCCCGCCACCTGGTCCCGCGCCGCCGCGTTGATCAGCGGCCCCATCGCGATGTCATCTCGCGTCGCCGGGTCGCCAAACTGGACGGCCTTCATCGCCTCACCGAGGCGGTTGACGAAGCGATCGTATATTCCCTGCTGAACATAGACCCGCTCGACGCAGTTACACACCTGCCCGGTGTTAATCACCCGCGAGTCCACTACCGCTTTCACCGCCAGCTCCAGATCCGCATCGTCCATTACAATGGCAGGCGCTTTGCCGCCGAGCTCGAGGCACACTTTGGTGATATTTTTCGCCGCAGCGGCCATAATTTTTTCTCCCGCCGCCACGCTGCCGGTCATGCTGACCATCGCCACCTTCGGATTGCCGGCCAGCTCCTGGCCAACGGTTTCTCCGCGGCCAAGCACAATAAGCTGCCGGACCATGTCCTGCGTTTCCTGTCATTGGTGGGCATTTCCATCCCTGCCTTCTGGCTGTCGATCCTAATGATCTATGTCTTCTATCTGAAGCTTCACTGGGTACCCGGTTCCGGCCGGTTCAGCTCCCAGTGGCTGGGCGCCAAGTTCCCCACGGGCTTCCTTATCTGGGATGCCATCACCTGCGGGGAGCCGGAGCTTCTGAAAGACGCACTGAGCCACCTGATTATGCCGTCGCTGGTGCTGGGGGCCTCCACCATGGGCATCCTGACCCGAACCGTCCGCTCCAGCACCTTGGAAGCCATGCAGATGGACTATCTGCGCACCGCCAGAGCCAAGGGATTGAGCCAGGGACGGATTCTGTGGAAGCATGTAACGAAGAATGCCCTGATTCCTTCCGTGACCATGTTCGGCCTGTGCTACGGCTCGCTCCTTGGCGGCACGGTACTGG
>OHBN01000379.1_pt1 | contig 12752 bp, 12 predicted proteins | sample 1577381 | NCBI WGS metagenome assembly OHBN01 (sample SAMEA3879520, study PRJEB24766) | human gut metagenome | biome: human-associated habitat; feature: feces | place: USA | collected 1985/1987
GATGCGTGATCTGATCCTTCAACTCAGCAAAAGTTCGATTTATTCAACAAAGCCGTTTGACCGTATCATTCTTAGCCAAATGCGCTAAGGCTAAAATTTAGTATGAGTAGTGATAAGCACTTTTCCTCAACAGGAAAATATCAACCTCCGTTTGCTTAATGAAGGTCTGCTTATCGCTCACAACTGCCCGTCATGCCAGCTCAAAAAACAGGCTTAACGTAGGATATTTTCCGTTTTCCAAGCGGACCCCTATCAAAGGATTTATCTGTCGACCATCGTCATCAAAAGCAGCATCGAGACTGGAGCGTGAAAGATAAATGCCGTTTATGCTGTCATTCAGGGTAACTGCATAGTCGGTAGTTCCAGCACATATCTTTCGCCGTTTCCAGAGCATGGGTCAACCGGAACAGGTCATTCTGCGCAGACAACTCCCCGGAGCTGGAACGCCAGAGGTAGTTCAGCTTACGGGCCAGTTTAGCATTGACGCCCAGCTGTCGGCCCTGTTTCAGAAGCCACTCGATGTCAGGGGCCACGTCACGCGAAAAACGACGTTGCTTCAGTGCTGTCGCCAGCCAGCGGGTAAGAAAGAGATTTTCCTGTACCGGTGACACAACATCACCGTTTTGCCTGGCTAACGCCAGCGCCACCAAGGCGCACCACGCCAAATGTGCTGATTTTTCTGTCAGATTCACTGGGGAGTTTTTTCCTTTGTTTTGGGAGCTGAATATATCTTAACCGGAAGCGGGTTTCATCCGGAACCGTAGCCCCTGGACTGAACATCAGGTCCGGACTGGCGAGCAGTGCGCAGCCAGTCTTCTGAATGCCGCTTTGCGGCATGGAGGCGCCAGATGAGGTTACATGCGTCTGTGGAGTCAAATGGCGCCGAAAGCCCGACGTAGCCGGTTACCGGACTATAAATTCTGCCCGTTTGCCCCCTGTCCTGGTTAGCTCTACCCCGCTATCTCGCCCTTTCGGGCGAGGTGTAGTCAAGGACACTCCGGTCCGGCGCTGGTTTGATCGCCAGGTTTTAAGGGATGTGGTGATATACGGATCCGTCTCCTATCTTCCGAATCTCGCGTAAGCGTTAACGTCAACCAACGCATCACTAGGGCTACGTCACTTGTGGCTCGTTGATGTTATGAGGTTGCCGTGTCTTCTGCGCTTTCCCCCTCCAACCCCACTAGGACAACTTCCCGCTGGGGCTTGTACGTCAGCATTGTGCTGATTGGCGCGAATCTGCGCGCCCCCATTACGAGCCTCGGGCCGGTTCTTCCCGATATTCAACGCGCCTTACACCTCGGAGGTCTTGGGGCGGAAGCAGCTGGCACCGACGGCAAACATCTCCAATTCAATGCGCAGCTGGCGACAAACCATTTCCATCAATTAGGGCTGGCCGCCTTGTGAATTCCAGAAAACGATCTTGCGAATACCTGTGCGCCAGGCGCTTTTAGCCATTTCAAAACACACTTTCCCCAGAACATCATATGGCAACGAAAGTGTGTCAGGGTAACCTAGGTGTTCGTCAGATTTACCTACAGGCAAAGTGGCCAACACCAGCATGGTAAATTGGCAGGCAGTAATTCTACAGCTCGCTCAATAATGCTGGCATTAATGGCAGCAAACACCCGAACCAGCAGATGAGGTCCGTGTTGTTCTACGGCGCAAATAGGTAGTACTGCGACGATATTCGCCATATCCAGTTTACTGAATTCCCGCGTGGTGAGATCACACCACTAGGGAGAAGACGGTTTAAGCATGTTTACCTCCGGTTTTGTCTAACAATAAAAGATACGGTACGTTGCATTTAGGGCATTTTAGACCGGCTCTATGTCCTGCTATGTGCTAACTTTTCCAGTTTAATGGCCTCTCGTCGGGTTGTGTAGCAACAGTGTCGCCACCGGCGGAAATCCGCCGGTTTGAATGCTTTTTTGTTCAGCAGGCGACGAGGTGCCCGTCGCCAAAATCGGTAAAGCGCTGCGGTACTCTCTGATAGCCGATGGGTTTGATCGGTTCTGGTCTTATCGGCATTGCGCTGGTGGCTCGGGGTTGCCGTCTTTGCTGAACGTCAGGTATAGGAACGGCGCTGAGCAAGTGCTGAGTATAAGGATGCTGCGGATGGTGCAACACTCGATCTCGTGGGCCGATCTCCACTAGCTGGCCGCCAAACATCACCGCTACCCGGTGGCAGATGCGCTCCACCACCGCCATATCATGGGAAATAAACAGATAGCTGAGCCGATAGCGCTGACGCAAATCTTCCAGCAGCGTCAGCACCTGCGCCTGTACTGAAACATCCAGCGCGGAAACCGATTCATCGGCGATGATCACTTTCGGGTTCAGCGCCAGCGCGCGGGCAATGCAAATGCGCTGGCGCTGGCCGCCGGAAAACTGGTGCGGATAACGCCGCATCGCTTCCGCTGGCAGGCCGACCTGCTGCAATAGCTGCGCCACCCGCTCCGTGCGCTGTACTGCGGGCATCTGCTCATGAATCAGCAGCGGCTCCCCAACCAGGTCGAAAATAGTTTTGCGCGGATTGAGCGCCGCCCAGGGATCCTGAAACACCATCTGCAAATCGCGGCGTACCGCTCTTAACGCCTCGTCCTTCAGGCCGTGCAGCTCCTGTCCGTTAAGCTGCGCGCTGCCGCTAAATGGCACCATATTCATCAGAGCTTTTGCCGTCGTCGATTTACCGCAGCCGCTTTCACCGACGATGCCCAACGTCTCGCCGGGGAAAAGATCGAAGCTGACGCCATCGACGGCATGGACTTCGCGACGCACGCGCAGGCCGTCGCCGCGCACCGGAAAGCGCACGCTGAGGTCGCGGACGCTGAGCAACGGTCGCGTCGCCTCGACCGGCGCCAGCGCGGGCGCCTGGCCCAGCACCGGTACCGCCTGCAACAGCTGGCGGGTATAAGCCGCCTGCGGCGAGGTAAACAGCGTTTTTGCCGGAGCCTGCTCCATGATTTTGCCGTGACTCATGACCAGCACATCATCGGCCATTTCTGCCACCACTCCCATATCGTGGGTGATCAACAGCAGGCTGGTGGAAAACGCCTGCTGCAGTTCGCGCATCAACTCGAGGATCTGCGCCTGAATAGTGACGTCGAGGGCCGTGGTCGGCTCATCGGCAATCAGCACCTGTGGCTGGCACAGCATTGCCATGGCGATCATCACCCGCTGGCGCATACCGCCGGAAAGCTCGTGCGGATACTGTTGCAGGCGCTTCTCCACATGACTGATTTTGACCGCGTCCAGCATCGTGCTGACCCGGCTGCGCCGTTCACGGCGGCCCAGCACTTCGTGGCGTTGCAGCGTCTCTTCCAGCTGCTGGCCCACCGTCATCAGCGGATTGAGCGAGGTCATCGGTTCCTGAAAAATCATGGCAACCGACTTGCCGCGCAGCAGCTGCATTTGCCGCTCCGGCAGGCTGAGCAAATCCTGGTTATCAAAAATAATCGCGCCGCCTGGAATCTGTGCCTCCTCCGGAAGCAAACCCATGATCGCCAGCGAAGTCAGCGATTTACCGCTGCCCGACTCGCCGGCAATGCACAGAGTTTTTCCCGGCCAGAGCGCAAAGCTGACGTCATCCACCACCCGCTGTGTACCAAACTGGATCGACAGGCGCTCGACCGAGAGCAGCGGCGCCGGAAATAGGACTGCTGACATAACGCTCCTAATTAAACACGCTGTTGGGAAAATAGAACGACACCACCCAGTTAGGCCGATCGACGATTTCGCTGATGCGCAGATCGCCGCACACAGAGCAGAGCATATAGGCCTCTTCCGCCGACATCCCTTGTTCGCGGCACAGCGCATCGATGGTATAGCTTACCGCGTCGCGGGCGGCGGTCATCAGGTCAGGGCCAATGCCGGTGAAGGCGCTGTAGCCGTGCCGATCCAGATGTTGGGTCACTGGGCCAGGGGTGGCGAAGCGCGGCGTTTTCAGCGGCATATCTTTAACCACTTCCAGCTTCACCACCACGTCCATCGCGCTTTCAATCGCCGTGCCGCAGACTTCACCATCGCCCTGCGCGGCGTGGGTGTCACCAATAGAAAACAACGCGCCTTCTACTTCCACCGGTAGCCATAATGTGCAGCCAGCGGCCAGATCGCGAATATCCAGATTGCCGCCCACGCGGCGCGGCGGCACCACCGAATGATGGCCCGCGGCGGCGGGAGCGACTCCGAGGGTACCGGCGAAGGGTTTCAGCGGTACGCGGCCATATCGGCCAAAGGCGCAGGGGGTTAAGCCCTGGCGGTCATATTGCCACAGCGTCAGCGCCGGATCAGAAAACTGATCGGCCAGCAGGCCGAAGCCCGGGATATTCGCAGTCCAGCCAAAGCCGCTGGGACGAAAGGATTCCAGCGTCACCTTTAGCGCATCGCCCGGCTGAGCGCCTTCCACATAGACCGGGCCACTGACCGGGTTGAGCTTATCAAACGGCAGCGTTGGGATATCCGCTGCGGTAGAACCGGCGTTGAACCAGCCGTTAGCCGCATCCAGGCAGTGAAACTCCAGTTGGCTGCCGGAAGCTACGTGCAGGACCGGGCTCAGGCTGTTATCCCAGCCGAAATGATGTTGAGCATGATGAATGGTCTTCACCAGACAATTTTGGCACATCCTGACTCTCCTTTAAGCAGCGGCGCCGTCCCGGCGCCATCAAATTATTTCAGTCCGATATAGTCGTAGTTGACTGGTACATGCACTGGATCGACATACAGCGCGTCCTCGCCCCCCATGCGTGCGGAATGTACGGTGTAGCGCTTCTCGTTGAATACCGGCACCCAGGGCGCGTCATCCATTGCAGTGATGAAGATTTTGCGCCAGGCTTCAATGCGCGCGTCCTGCTGGTCGGGTTTCACCATGCTGTCCGCCGCGGCCGCCTGCGCGTCCAGCGCTTTGTTGCAGTAGCGCGCCCAGTTCCAGCCGCCCTCTACCGCCCCGGCGCAGCCGAGGATCGGGCCATAGAAGTTGGAGGGATCCGGGAAATCGGCGATCCACGCCATGCCGCCAGACCAGACCATCGGCGCTTGGCTGGCGGAGCCGCCCGCCGCAATCACATTCGCCTGCGCCAGGGATTTGATGCTGGCGTGGATGCCCACTTTGGCCAGATCCTGCTGGATAGACTGGGCGATACGCGGCTGCGGATCGGTATTCATCACGTACAGTTCGGTAGCAAAACCGTTGGGGAAACCCGCTTCGCTGAGCAGTTGCTTCGCTTTTGCCGGGTCGTAGCTGAAACCCTGATATGCCTTGTCATAACCGGGCATGGCGGGTGGCAGTGGCTGGTTGGCCGGCGCCGCGCGTCCATTAATGATGCGCACGATGCGATCTTTGTTGACCGCCATGTTCACCGCCTGGCGGACTTTGAGATTATCGAAAGGCGGCAGCGTGGTTTTCATCGTCACGTAGCCGGTCTGCAACTGGTCGCCGGTGACCATCAGGCCCTTATAGGCCGGGTTGTTTTTAAACGACAGAAACTGTGCGGGCGGTACGCCGTCGCCGGCAATATCCACTTCGCCTTTTTCCAGCCGCAGCAGAGCGACCGAGGGATCCTGTCCCATTTCGAACTTTATGTGATCCAGCCGCGGCACGCCGGCTTTAAAGTAGTTCGGGTTTTTGCGGAAGATCAGCTCCTGGCCCAGCTTCCACTCCTGGAGCTCAAACGCGCCGCTGCCGACCGGATGCTTGCCGAAGTCGGCGCCCCATTTCTCCACCTCCTCACGGGGAACCACCGAGGCAAAGTTCAGCGCCAGCACATGCAGGAAGGTGGCGTTGGGCTCTTTCAGAGTGATTTTTACCGTATGATCGTCGACGACCTCGATACCGCTCAGGGTCGTGCTTTTACCGCTGGCCTCCTCGTCATAGCCCGCGATGGGACTGAAGAACCCGGCGCCCGGACTTTGGGTTTTCGGGTTGACTGTGCGTTCCAGAGAATATTTCACGTCCGCCGCCGTGACCTCGCGGCCGTTGTGGAATTTCACCCCTTTGCGTAGCACAAAGGTGTAGACCTTGCCGTCCTCGGAAATGGCGTAGCTCTCCGCCAGGTCGTTCACTAACTCGGTGGTGCCGGGACGATAGTCCATCAGGCCGTCGAACAGGCTTTTGATCATCGACCAGTTTTGCCAGTCATAGCCAATGGCCGGATCGAGGGTCGCCACGTCGTTCTGGTAGGTCACCACGATATCGCCGCCGGTCTTCTCGTCAGCCTGCGCGCCATAAGAGAAACAGGCCGCGGCCACCGCCATTGTCAATAACGCATTTTTCATCATCTTCCCCTGCTACTTTTTGACATCAATGCGCGGATCGACCCACGGCAGCACCAGATCCGCAATAAGGTTGCCGCCAACAATGGCAACCGCTGACACGGTGGTTACCCCGACAATCACCGGGATATCCACCTGTTGAATCGCCTGCCAGGCCAGCTGACCGATACCCGGCCAGCCAAAGACCGATTCGACTACCACCAGTCCGCCCATAAAAATGCCGATATCAATGCCTATCATCGGAATTAGCGGCAGCACGGCATTCGGCAGCACGTGACGCAGCAGTACGCGGGTTCGGCCCAGCCCTTTGGCCCGCGCGGTGCGGATAAAATCCTGATGCAGCACCTCAATCATCGACGAGCGCAACATGCGTGAATACCAGCCGCTGCCGAGCAGGCCGAGGGTTAGCGCCGGTAGCGCCAGATGGCTGAAGCCGCCATAGCCTCCCATCGGGAACCAGTTGAGTACCACGGCGAAAAGATAGAGAAAAAGCATCGCGGCGATGAACTGCGGCGCCGAAACACCGATAAAGGAGAGCGCCATCAGAAGCCGGTCCGCCAGCCCGCCGCGTTTTAACGCCGCCAGGGTGCCGAGGGCGATCCCCAGTACCAACTCGCAGAGAATACCCGCCGCCATCAGCTGCAGTGACGGCCCGATACGGGCGGAAACCAGTTCACTCACTTCGCTGCGCTGAATAAACGAGCGTCCCAGATCGCCGTGCAGCAGTCCCTGCAGATAACGCCAATATTGCTGATAAAACGGCAGATCCAACCCCAACTGATGGCGGATGTTTTCGACTACTTCCGGCGTGGCACTGCGCCCGGCGATTTGGCGCGCTGGATCGGCGGGCAACATAAACAGCAGCAAATAGCAGATCAACGTAACGCCAAGCAGGATCAGCCCGGCATGCAACAGACGTTTTCCCAGAAATAGCATTAGTTTCGTCCTTTTAAGCCGGGATCGAGGGAGTCGCGCAGGGCGTCACCAGCGATATTGAAAGAGAGCGACAGCAGCACAATCGCCGCGCCGGGAAAGAACACCAGCCAGGGAGCCGAAGTAAAATAGCTCTGGCTTTCAAAGATGATGTTGCCCCAACTCGGCGTTGGCGGCTGTACCCCCACCCCGAGGAACGATAGAGTAGCTTCCAGCAGGACTGTGGTGGAGATGCCTAGTGTGGCCCAGACCAGCACCGTTGGCGCCAGATGTGGAATTAAATGCACGCCGAGAATACGCAACGTTCCGGCCCCCAGGGTGCGTTCCACGGCGATAAAGTCGCGGGCGCTAAGCGCGCTAGTTTCGGCGTAGATAACCCTGGCGATCTGCACCCAGTTCACCATGGCGATCACCAGGGACACGATCCAGACACTTGGCTGGAAAATCGCCGCCAGGGCAATCGCCAGCAGCAGTGCGGGAAACGCCATCATCAGATCGGTAAAGCGCATCAGCAGCCCTCCGATACGCCCCTGCAGATAACCTGCGCTAAGCCCTACCAGGACGCCGATCAGTACTGCAGTGCCGTTGGCGACAACACCGATGAGTAACGAAGTACGAGCTCCGTAAATTAAACGCGAGAAGAGATCGCGTCCCAGCAGATCGGTTCCCAGCCAGTAAGTGCTGTTGGGAGAAAGCGGTGCGCCTTCCAGGCTCAGTCCCTCGACAAACTGTTCATCGGGATCGAAGGGGGTGAGCCAGGGGGCAAACAGCGCGCTCATCACCACCAGGAGAATAAACAGCAGCGAGAGCAGCAGGGCTGGCCGGCGCAGAAAATATCCGACTCTATTCATTGTGCTCCCCGCTTACCGGACGACATTCGTAGCAGCCACTTCTGCGCCACCTGTGCCACCGACTGGTTCGTACACATTGATTCCGAGCGCAGGCGAACCCATGCCTGTTGTTCATCAATACTTTCCGCTTGCATCTGGGCCGCCAGAGCTTGGGTAATCTGCGGCATTGCTGCCAGACGCTGGCGCAGTAGCATCTGTTGTTGTTGAATGTCATGCAACTGCTGACGCAGCCCCACTGCCATCATCAGGGTGGTATAGATGGCTCGCTGTGTAATAGGCTTGGTAAGGAGCGCTGTTGCCCCTAACTCCAGCGCGCGCTGTACCTGGTAAAGTCCCTCATGTGAGGTCAGCGCGATCACCGGTATTCCCGCCAGATTGATCTGGCTCAGGGTTAGCGGGCTGGCGAATGCCTCCAGTTCCACCAGTACTGCACAGGGGGTGAGAGGAGGTAAAGCCTCATCTCCGGTCAGGTGATGCCAGCGGATACCCATCCGCGTCAGGTTTTTTTCCAGCGCTTCGCGACTCCTTGCTTCACAGTCTACCAGCAGGAGCGGCTGAGCATCTAAATCCGGGGACAGCAGCGTTTTCATTTAACAATCCTCAGAGCAGGTCTGGCTGCAACCGTTCGGCTTTCACGTAGCTCGGTCGCGGAGAGATAGGGATCGGGCATAACCGGCAGCGGTTCGCGATGCAGTATCTGAAAGCAAGTTTGTTGCAACTCAGCGATGTAGCAGGGCAAACAGGCGTGGTTGTTTTGAGCCATTACTGAGCGAGCGCCCGGAGAATCAACGTCGTGCTGACGATGCAGTGCCGCCAGCACCGCACCCGGCTCGCTGTTTCCGGCCTCGCGCAGGCTATTGGCAAACAGCCTTACTGCCCGCCAGCCGCCGATATAGTAGTGGGAGATGCGCTGTGCGCCATGTTGCAGGTGCTGCCGCGCGCAAAAATCGAGATCGACGCTCTCAAAAAACGGTCCGCAGGAAAGCAAACGTACCGCCCTTAGTGGCGCAACTTCGGCGACTTCGGCTTCGGTAAAATTACAGCTGAGCACCGCTAACATCCGCCGATCGCGAAGACAGGCCTCGTCCAGTGCGCGCAGAAACGCATAAGAGGTTTCGCCTACCAGGTTATTGAGCACAAAATCTACCTCTGTGCTGAGAATCGCCTCAATCAACTCGGTCACGTTGCTGTTTCTCAGGTGCAGATATTTTTCGCCCACCACCGTACCGCCGGAACCTTCCACTACCTCACGGGCGATACGATTGCTTTCCCAGCCCCAGACGTAGTTAGAGCCGATCAGCCAGGAGCGATTTCCGAACATATCCCGCGCCAGCCGCAGGAGTGGCAGCAGAGTCTGGTTCGGACAACCGCCCAGATATACGACCTGCTCGCAGCTCTCGAACCCCTCGTAAGGACAGCCATACCACAGCAGCAGGTTATGCTGCTCCAGGTCCGGGATAATCTCCTTCCGACTGGCAGAGGTAATGGTTCCGAAGATATGGCGGATGCCGTGAGCGATAAAGGTGCTCACCGCTTCACTGTAGGCTGCGAGTTCACCCGCAGGGTTGATATGTCTGGCCCGCAGCTGAAAAGGATAAGCAGGATCGGCATTGATTTCCTCTAAGGCATGGCGCGCACCAAGCAGTGTGCTGTTCGCCAGGTGGCTGTAGGTACCTTCTGTGGAAAGCAAAATTCCAATATCAATAGTTTGCACGTATGTTTGCTCTCTGCATTAATAAAAAAGCCTGATTGTCCTTATTAGGACAATCAGGCTTCATTACCTGTCGATATTTAATGGATTCAAGGCTTAAGGGTTGCCCCTGCTTGCATATACCCGACATGAAAAATTCATGCCATTTTTAAAGCACGGTTAAATCAATGGATTATTTTTTTTTGGATACACTTTTGCACCAATGGGATGCGGCTTGCTCAGTTATGGTGCAATTTTCTGATGCAGTCTGGTCTCTTCAACATGAGGTGGAGTAATGCACACCTGTTTTAGTTCCACGCACTTTTTGAGAGTTCCGGTTTTTCAGCCATCAGCAGGTGATCCTCCGGCGTCAGGTTATTCAGGGATTCATGGGGACACTCTGGATGGAAGATCCTCGTGACGAAGCCGAATTTGCCCCCGGCCACGTACTTTTTTCGAGCGTAATGTTGTCCATGCATTACCAACCCTTCTTGAAGAACCCGTAATATTTCTGTCATTGGCCAGCCCTCGTCGTGATCCTGAAGATATTACCTTTGTTGACCCGAAAGATGGCACTGCCAGAACCTTTATGGCCAGAAATAATGAGTCAGCATAATTTATTTCCTAGTCCATTCATATGAAAACACTGGCGGAAGAGGGCTATGCACCGAGGTAAAGGGAGGCAATCCGTCGTCAGACGGTGTACTTGTATCTAACAGTTTGTGGTGATTAGCTACCACCACTGAAGCAGAGTGAGCCGCCCCCTTCCCGTAAGGTCAGAAAAGTCGGCACCGCTGAACCTTGATTTGCAGCACATGGCCCTCCGCTTCACCTTTCACGCCAGCACATCAGGTTGAACGGTTACCGGGAGCTCGACTCCGTATGTACAAGGCGAACAGGCGTGACGGTTTATGTGAGAGGAGTTTGACCATGTTTCCAGTCGGCATTGACGTAAGTAAAAACACCCTGGATCTTTGCATGCTTTATGACGGTATCAAAGGACGCATAAAAACCCGTAACATCCAGAATAACAGACATTCAGTTGAAAATATTCTTCGCTGGCTCAGGCTTCAACATTGCAGTCCGGAAGATGTTCATGTGGTAATGGAAGCTACCGGTGTTTATCACGAACGGCTGGCCACTGAATTACATGATGCCGGTTTCCGGGTTTCTCTGGCCAACCCTCACCGTAGTCGGGAGTTTGCGCGTGGCATGGGAATCATGACAAAAACGGATAAGGTGGATGCGTATATGCTGGCCTGTTACGCATTTCTTAAGAAGCCACACCGCTGGGAGCCGCCGGCACCCGAAATCAGATATCTCGGTGCACTCCTGCGACGGCGGGATGTTCTGCTGGGTGATGCCCTGCGTGAGGAGAACAGGCTGGAAAAATACCTGTCGACAGACACACCTGCAGATATTATCAGTTCCTGCAGGCGTATGGCGCAGCTTCTGCGCGAGGAGGTAAGTAATATCGAGCGGCAGATAAAAGCACATATCAAAGCCAGCCCTGCACTGAGGCGTGATTATACACTGCTGACCTCAATTAAATCGGTTGGTCCCCAGCTGGGGATGCATATGCTGGTCGTGCTTCGCAGCCATAACTTTGTATCGGCTGAGCAGGCTGCCGCCTTTCTGGGCGTGGTGCCGATCGAGAAACGCTCAGGCACATCGGTCCGGCGCCGGCCGCGGATGTCGAAAATCGGCCCCCCTCAGTTGAGAGCGAAGCTTTACATGTCCGCCTGTGCGGAAAAATCTACAATAAGCGAATGCGTAATATTTACGATGAGATGTGCCTGCGGGGTAAACCTAAAATGGTGGCCATTGGCGCGCTGATGCGGAAACTGGTGCACTGGTGTTATGGCGTCCTGAAGACCGGAACCGTTTTTAATGACGAAGACCTGAAACCGGTACTTTCAACCTGACTATACCAGGCTGGCATTAAACACAAGGTAACGCTCACTGCAATAAGTGAGCGCAGTCCGTTATGAGCGAAGAGCGGATATTCAGACCGACTGATAGCTGATTTTGAGTTGCCAAAAAGAGCGCTCCTATTCAGTACAAAAAAGATGGTAATGTTTCATAAAATCTCTTAGGCCTTGCAGGAATGGTTTTGAAATGAATGGATCTTGTTTGTGTGGAACAATTGAATTTGAACTTACTCATAAACCAGCAGTGTTTTATCGTTGTCATTGCTCGCTTTGCAGAAAGCAGAGCGGCGTGGGTTACAATCTCGCCACACTAGTCAAAGACAGTGAGTTTCGCTGGATTAAAGGGGAAAACTGCATTGCTTCATGGTCTAAGCCAACGGGGTACCGTACAGATTTTTGCAATGTATGTGGCTCAACTGTGCCTAACAGTCTGCGAGACGTACCTTATGTCTGGGTTCCTGTTGGTTTAATTGACGAACGTCTTGAAATGGAATGTGCAGGAGACTTCTGCACTGATGATGCAATGCCCTGGGATGAAACCCGCTCACCTAGTTGTCACGCTGGACCTGTCGAGTCTCTAGCCTCGCTTTTAAAGTACCTGAAACTCAATTCCTGAGCGTCAGCATTTGGCACAAAGCAGACGTTAAGACTTACAGCATCGGGAAACTTCTGGATGCCGCGTCAGCGGCATGGAGGCGCCAGATGAGGTTACATGTGTCTGTGGAGTCAAATGGCGCCGAAAGCCCGGCGTAGCCGGTTACCGGGCTATAAATTCTGCCACCCTACCCCCTGCCCTGATTAGCCTTAACCATCTAACAGCAATGAAGAAGTCAAAGTAATCCCTTTTAACCCCGGTGAGCGGGCTTTACGGCGTTTACGACGTAAAGGGCGTGATTTCCGGGGCCTTAGCGGCGGCAGCTTGCTGCTGACGCTTAGGGGGATGTTCTTCAGTTATTTCAGCGACACCAGGGAACTTAACACGGTAGTTGCAAAGCTATACCCTCTAAAAATGTCTCAGATGCCTTTGTACGCGGTCGGAGTGGTCCCGACAAGGCGACAGCCGCAGTCGGGGCGTATCTC
>OHBN01000382.1_pt1 | contig 12545 bp, 10 predicted proteins | sample 1577381 | NCBI WGS metagenome assembly OHBN01 (sample SAMEA3879520, study PRJEB24766) | human gut metagenome | biome: human-associated habitat; feature: feces | place: USA | collected 1985/1987
GGCAGAAGAAGGGCACAGAGAAGCTTGCTCCTGTCATCTGTGCCCACGCTGAGGCAGAAGAAGGGCACAGAGAAGCTTGCTCCTGTCATCTGTGCCCACGCTGAGGCGGAAGAAGGGTACAGAAGGAGTTCGCCTAGCCGGCGGCAACCCTACGTTAACAATGCAAGTATAATACTGCATGGAAAATGTTAATGAAATCTCGACCGTACCCCATCCCGTATCCGGCAGATCCCGGTATAGACTCCGGCCCCGCAGTAGGGCATCAGCAACAGGCTGTAAGAGAAGATATACCGCGAATTGGCTTCCCAGAAGGTGTGGAACAGAAAACCTCCCAGTACGGCAATGAGGCCGACGTAGATGTAGAGTCGGTCCGCGCCATGCCAATCCGCGCCATGCCGGTCCGCGCCATGCCGATCCGCGCCATGCTGATCCGCGCCATGCTGATCCGCACCGAGCTGATCCGCATCAAGCTGATCCGCCATGTGGTCCGCAGTGCACCCTGCGGTATGCCCCGCCGTTTGGTCAGCCATGTGCCCGACAACTTTGGATTTCCGACGTTTCTTAAGACTGTCGATACAGAACACCAACACGCCCAGATACAGAACATTCTGCCATGCATTGCACCATTCGATATATCCCCCACTGAGAGAACCTTCATAGACTTCTTTAAAAAATGCACTCCGTCCTCCGTAGGTAGCCAGGGTAGCCTGTCGGCTGGCATAGGTGCCGTCCGCCCACTGGGATAAATGTTTGTGAAGATAGAAGTCCGCTGTGTAGCCGGGATGTTCCCGGAAATAGGTCAGGCGCTCGTCGATCGCCAGACGGCTGATCTCGTTGGCGATAGCAGTATCCATGCCGGCGGTATCGTAAGTATCGATATTGAAGCCGTTATACCAGCCGCAGCCGCGGGAAGCTTCCTGCATTCCCATGGCGAGATAGGACATGGCGGTGACTCCGGAGCTTAACGTATTACCCGCCTTTTTCTCATAACATTTCTGTATCAGCGGCAGAATCCCCACAGAAGTAACAGCAAGACATACCGCCATGATGAGCAGTCCCAGACGCATCTTACCGTTCCGCCCCGGACGCAATGCCTCGAACAACAGCACCAGCAACACTGCGATCACAGGGATCAGGGAATTCTTGCGCAGCATCACAGACAGTGTGAGGAACAGGATACTGCCGAAGCCTGTGAAAAGTATCTGACGGAGCATGCGGGGGACGTAATCGTAGGCGGTGACTGAGGGCGCATCATTTCGGGAGACGTTGTCCCGGTAGGAGCTGTCCGGAGAGGAGCTGCCCAGAGAGACGTTGTCCCGGTAGGAACTGTCCGGAGAGGAGCCGCCCGGAGAGACGCCCCCCAGCAACCGCAACAGCAGATAGCATCCCACCGACAATGCAGCGAAGGAAGGAATCTCGCCGTAGACGAAGGAGCTGTACATGATCATGGGCAGGTTACAGCATACCAAGACGAGATAACAGCAAGAGATCTTCTTGTAATTCTCCGGCCACAGATATTGCAGCGACAGATATTGGAACCAGATCGCCCCACACAACAGACAGACATAGACCAGCTTGATAAAGTGCCAGGCCGGTACGGACAGGCCGGTGAGATTCCAGATCCGGAGCAACAGCTCCAAAAAAGCCATCAGCCCGATCTGCTGTGGATAATAAGACAGATAAGAAACGGTGGGGTGGATAATATCAGTATTTCCCAGGATCCACTCCGCAGCCGCATTGTATACAGACAGAGCATCCGCTGCGGGAACCGTGCGTCCGAAGAGGATCAGCAGGATACCAAGCCCAAATACAAAGGTCAAAGTAAAAACGAGCAGTCCGCGACGGAATTTCTCTCCTATTTTTTCATACAGATACAGACATCCGCAAAACAGTAATCCGAAGCCTGCCAGCTCCAACAGATTCCACAGGGGATTGTCCGGACGCAGCAAAACCTGCTGGGTCTCCATATTGTCGGCATAGCAGGTCGTGAGAAAGCTGCCGGTGAAAAGCAGTATGGAAAGCAACAGTGTCAGAAGCATGACAATGTTAAGCCCCAGACGGTAAATGATATTGCAACAAGATCTGTTCTGAGATCCACTCATGGAAACAATTCCTCCGTAACCACAACAATAAATTTCAATTATGCAAGCATATTGGCTCACTTGCGCTCATTGCATTATAAGCTCACGAATTCGTGCTATCGCACTTTACATCCTGCTTCGCAGGATATTCGTTCGCTAATGAGCCTGGGCTCATTATATCATAGCTTTTGCCCGCCCCCAAGAAAAATACGCGGGAAAAAGCAAAAATAGTGGCTGTAATGGAACAAGCGTGGTACAATAAACTTTGTATAAGCACTTTTAACACGCAGAGATAAGAGGAATGGAAAATGGATAAAATTGCAGTATTGATCCCCTGCTACAATGAAGAGAAGACGATTGCCAAGGTGGTATCCGATGTGAAAAAGTTCCTGCCGGAGGCGGTGACTTATGTATATGACAATAATTCCACCGACCGTACCGTGGAACTGGCAACGGAAGCGGGAGCGATCATACGTCATGAATATGCCCAGGGAAAGGGAAACGTGATTCGCAGAATGTTTCGTGAGATTGATGCGGAATGCTATCTTATGATCGACGGAGATGACACGTATCCTTTGGATTGTGCCCGGGAGATGGTGGCAAAGGTTTTGGAGCATCAGGCGGATATGGTGGTGGGAGACCGCCTGTCGTCTACTTATTTTACGGAAAATAAGCGGCCGTTTCATAATTTCGGCAACAGTCTGATGCGTGCGGGGATCAACGGCCTGTTTCATTCCGATATCAAGGACATCATGACCGGTTATCGCGCGTTCAGTTATGAATTCGTGAAGACATTCCCGGTATTCTCCAAAGGATTTGAGATCGAGACGGAGATGACGATCCATGCGGTGAACTATAACATGCAGGTAGAGAATGTGGTGGTGGAATATCGTGACCGTCCCCAGGGCAGCGAGTCCAAGCTGAATACTTACAGTGACGGTTTCCGCGTGATCCGCAAGATGCTGCAGCTGTATAAAAACTATAAACCCATGCATTTCTTCGGCATGCTGGCATTTTTGCTGGCAGCGGTGTCGGTGATATTGTTTGTTCCGGTATTTTTGGAGTATCTGAATACGGGACTGGTGCCGAGATTCCCGACGCTGATCGCCTGCGGATTCATTCTGCTGGCGGGGATCCAGTCGTTTTTCTCCGGTATGATGCTGGAAGTTATGGCGGCCAAGGACCGGAAGGATTTCGAGTATCGTCTGAACCGTGTGCATGGGGAACATCAGGAACGTAAAGGATGATAATATGCAGGAGAAGAGAATACTTCCCAGACGCAGAGGCGGTGTGCTGCTTTGCGTTCTGGGATGTCTGTTTGTATTTTTCGTAAAAACAGAAAAAGATCTGGCGGCTGCGGGCAATATCCTGTGGACGGCCGGATATGTGGGAAGCACTCTGCTGTGGACCGTGCTTTTGGGATGCCTACTGGGTGTGATCGGAATGTTTGTGGTCTATCGCGCGGCAGAGAGGCCGGCACCTGAGGGTGCAGGTAAAGACAATACCGGTAAAGACAATGCCGTGTTCTGCAGATCTGCCGCGTGGATACAGAACCGCTCCGGGGCACAGGTGTTTTTCGGAAGTCTGTTATTGTTATGCCTTGCATGGCTTCCGGTATATCTGGCATATTACCCGGGAATCTGTGCTTATGATGCACCGGTACAGACCGGACAGATCGTGGAGCATTATTATTTTGATCATCATCCGATCGTGCACACGTTGCTTTTACATGGGATGCTGTGGCTGGGAACGCAGCTGTTCGGGAGTATGAATGCCGGAATGGCACTGTACACTGCGCTGCAGATGCTGCTGCTGGCGGGCAGCATGTCCTACGGTGTGCTGGTATTGCACAGACGGCAGGTGGCGGCAGGCTGGCAGATCGTGATGCTGCTGCTTGGAATGTTTTTCCCGTTCCACTGGTATATGAGTGTCAGCATGACAAAAGATACGGTATTCAGTGCTTTTTTACTGCTGCAGCTGATCAGTCTGACGGATCTGTTGCTGGAGGACCGCAGGGAATGGCGTCCCGGAGTCCGGGATCTGCTGTTTTTTATCGGAACAGTGGGAATGATACTGTTTCGCAATAACGGAAAATATGCTATGATTGTACTATTAGCATTTCTTTTTCTGGCAGTATGCTTTGGAAAAAGAGCGAGGAAGCTCTGGGGGAGACTGTTTACGGTAAGTGTGGCAGCTTTCTGTATAGGGCTTTTTGTGCTGTCCGCAGTGTTCTCCGCAACGCACGCGGAACAGGGAGACAGGAGAGAGATGCTGAGTATGCCGATCCAGCAGATGGCCCGCTGCATGATCTACCACGGAGGAGTGGGAGTACTCCCTGAGGATGACGGTACCATGTCGGAGCAGGATCGGGCACTGGTGAATGATTTTATATTGGATGAGGCTTACAGGGATTATGATCCCGGCATCGCGGATCCGGTAAAGCGACATACCAACACGTATGTGGTGCGTTATCGCTCGGGAGATTTCCTGCGGACCTATTTTCATCTGCTGAAAGCTTATCCCGGAGATATGATCAATGCCGCACTGGCAGTGGATGCAGGATTTTTATCTCCCTTTGATGTCACCCATGCGGCGGTGAATGAAGTGCAGGGGAGAGAGGGCCTCGGATATATACAGACACGATGGGAAGAAGATACTCTGAACAACAGAGGGATCTACAAAGACAGCAAATGGCCGGGACTGTATGACCGCCTGGAGACATGGGCGGACGGGAACGGTTATCTGGAGCTTCCGGTACTGAAATATCTGTTCGTGCCGGGCAGTTATCTGTGGCTGTATCTGGCGCTGGCGGCGATACTTGTGATCGTGGACAGAAAGCGATACTGTCTGCCACTGGCGGTGATCGCCGGATATTATGGGACGATGCTGTTAGGCCCCACGGTGCAGATGCGATATGTCTATCCGGTGATGCTGGCACTGCCGTATCTGGTGGCGCTGATGTGCGGAACAGGCCGGAAGACGGAAAATGAGAAAACAGAGACAGAGATAGGATAGAGAAATGGACAAACTGATCATAGGAGCAGGGCTGTATGGATTGTATGCGGCGCTGTATTGTGCAAAAAGAGGGCAACAGGTAGAGGTGCTGGAGATGGAAGAGGCTCCTTTTACCAGAGCCACATATATCAATCAGGCCCGGGTACACATGGGATATCACTACCCGAGGTCTCTATCTACGGCCATGAAATCCGCCGGATATTTCAAGCGTTTTACAGAGGACTATTCCTTCTGTCTTCATACTGCGTTTCAACAGATTTATGCCACTTCCGCTCATTTTTCCTGGACGGATGCGGCGGAATTTTTGAAGTTCTGCCGGGATGGCGGGATTCCCTGTAAGGCGCTTCCTGTGGAAGAATATTTCCAGCCGGGGCTGTGCGACGGAGCTTTTCTCACCGAGGAGTATACCTACGATGCCCATATCCTGCGGGATCATCTGATGGAGGAGATCGCGAAATATCCGGGAGTGAAGCTGCACTTCGGGCGGCAGATCACAGAGATCGTAAAACAATCGGACTGCTATGAGATCACCGCATTGCATGAGGGCCATAGAGAGGTATACCGGGCACCGTTTGTGCTGAATGCCACTTACGCTTCCGTGAATCAGGTGCTGGAAAAGGTAAAGGGAGTCACGGCAGAACCCTTCGGACTGAAGTATGAATTATGTGAGATCATCCTGTGCAAAACAGGTGACAAGCTCAGGGACATCGGATTTACAGTAATGGATGGACCGTTTTTCTCCATTATGCCTTTCGGCAGGACGGGATATCATTCCCTGACTTCGGTGACTTTTACACCGCATAAGACAAGCTACGATGCTACACCGCAGTTCTCCTGCGTGGGGGCGGACGGCAATATCTGTAGAGGCGGCTGGCTGGGGAATTGCAACGACTGTCCCGGCAGACCGGAGAGTGCATGGGAGTATATGTCTACGCTGGCGAGAAAGTATCTGCGGGAAGAATATAGCTTCAGTTATGAGAAGTCACTGTTCTCCATGAAGCCGATCCTGAAGGCTTCGGAGATCGATGATTCGAGACCTACCGTGATCCGGGCATTATCCGAGAGCCCCACCTTCATCAGCGTCTTATCCGGCAAGATCAACACGGTATATGACCTGGATCCTTTTTTAGATTAGGATAACCATTCCGAGAGATTATAAATAATAGATATAGGGGAAACGTTATGGAGAGAACCGCAATCCTGAATAAAGAGAAAAATTTTGTATCCTGCGTGCTGTATCTGCACAACGATGGTGCGCACATCCGTGATTTCCTGAATACGGTCTGTGGCACCATGGAAGAACATTTCGAAAAATATGAGATCGTCTGTGTGAATGACTGCTGCATGGACAATACCATCGAGGAGATCCATCGATTTCTGGAAGAAAGCAGAGGAAATCATGTGGTGAGCATGATCAATTTAAGCTTTTATCAGGGAGTCGAGATGGCCATGAATGCCGGAAGAGACCTGGCAGTGGGAGATTTCCTGTTCGAATTCGACAGATGCCTGCCGGATTTTGAGCCGTCACTGATCATGGATGTTTATTACAGAGCGCTGGAAGGCTATGATGTGGTGGCAGCCGCTCCGGGGAGAGATGTGGCACTGACCTCGCGGCTGTTCTATGCAGTATATAATCTGGGAAGCCGTAATACCCATAAGCTGCGTCAGGAGAGATTCCGTATCATATCCCGCCGCGCAGTGAACCGTGTGAATCAGATGAATGCGTACATTCCTTACCGCAAGGCGATGTATATGAATTGCGGACTAAGGGCGGATACGCTGGTCTATGAGAATAAAAAGAAGGCAGGCAGTGCCAGGAACCGGGAGGAGCGCAGTACCCGCAGCAGTCTTGCACTGGATACGCTGATCATTTTCACCAATGTCCTGGAGAAGTTCTCTATGCTGGTGAGTGCGATCCTGTTCTCTGTGATGATGATCATGTTTGCCTGGATCGTGTATTCGATCTTCAGCACGGTACGTCCCGTGGAAGGTTGGATGAGTCTCATGACGCTGATATCGTTTGGATTTTTCATGATGTCCGTTATGCTGACGTTGATCTTCAAATATCTGTCCGTGATCCTGAATATGAGCTTTAAGAGACAGCACTACGTAATCGAAGGAGTGGAAAAACTGACAAAATGATGTTTACGATTATTTTTCCGGTATTAAATGAACGTCTGCGCTTAGAGAGCGGTGTGACCCGCACGGTGGAATATCTGCAAAGCATTGCTTTTGAAGACTATGAGATCATTATCGTGGATAACGGTTCCGAGGATGAGACACCGCAGATCGCAGAAAAGCTGTGTAAAAAATATGATAAAGTAAGATATGAGAGGATCAATGTCCGCGGTGTGGGCGCGGCGTTCCGCAGAGGTGTGAAAGTAAGCCACGGCGATGTGGTAGGCTATATGGACATCGACCTTTCCACCAATATCAGGCATCTGGGAGAGGCTATTCACCTCTTCGAGACGCAACCCGAGATCCAGTATATCAACGGCAGCCGTTTTGCCAGAGAATCCGATACCAGGGGCAGAAAATGGTACCGCAGGATCACATCCCAGGGACTTTTGATTCTGTTAAAGCTGTTCTTACGGATGAAATCCACGGATGCCATCTGCGGATTCACGTTTGTCCGCAGAGAGACGGCACTTTCACTGATCGAGGGCTGCAGCCGGGATAACGGATGGTTCTACATGATCGAATTCCTGCTCCGGGCGGAGAAAAGAGGAGTGACCATACTGGATTATCCGGTGGAGTGGCAGGAAGATTATAATACTACGGTAAAAGTGTTCAAGACGATCTGCAATTATCTGGTGCAGATTGCGAGACTGTTCAACGAGTTTTATATTAAGAAGCATATATAAGATGCCGGATAATCCCGGTGAAAGATTGAAAATAAGAGAAGAAATGTACATCGTGCGAGTTTAGAAACGATGTAAATGAAATGACAACAGGTAAGAGAGAAGGACAAAAAATGGCACATATTAAGAGAATCGATCTGACGAGGGATGTAAAAGCCCATGAAGATGCTTACAGAGAAGCTATCGAGAAGGTATGTCGTGAGACAGCTTTTTCCGGAGGCAAATATGCAGATGCATTTGACAAGGAATTTGCTGCTTACGTGGGCAGTAAATATGCCAGCGGTGTGAACAACGGTACTTCCGCATTGCATCTGGCGATGCTGGCGCTGGGCGTAGGCCCCGGAGATGAGGTCATTGTTCCTGCCAATACTTATATCGCGACAGCATGGGGCGTCAGCTATACGGGAGCCACGCCGGTGTTCGCAGATTGTACGCCGGATACCTGGGAGATTGATCCTTCCGTGCTGGAAACGAAGATCACGGAGAGGACGAAGGGAATCATCGGTGTCCATCTCTATGGCCAGCCCTTTGATTATGCAGGCGTGCGCGAGATCGCAGACCGTCACGGACTGTTCGTGGTGGAAGATTGCGCACAGGCCCACGGGGCACAGTTTGAGGGGAAAAATGTGGGAACCCTGGGAGATCTGGCATGCTTCAGCTTCTATCCGGGCAAAAACCTCTATGCTTTCGGAGAAGGCGGAAGTGTCACCTGTGAGAAGGAAGAGTACTATAAGCATATCGACCGCCTGAAAAATCAGGGCTGCGATGTGCGTTATTATCATGATGAGATTGGATATAATTATCGACTGGAGGGACTGCAGGGTGCGGTATTGAGCGTCAGCCTGAAATATCTGCCGGAGTGGACGAAGAGACGTCAGGAGATCGGACACCGCTATATCCGGGAGATCACGAATCCTCTGATCACCATGCAGCATCATCCGGAGAACACCACACCGGTGTTCCATCTGTTCGTCATCACGGTACCGGATCACGATGATTTTGTGAAGTATATGGCAGACAATGATGTGGAATGCAACATGCATTATCCGGTGCCCTGCCATTTACAGAAGGCATATGCAAACCTTGGTTATAAGCCGGGAGACTGCCCGAATGCGGAATACCTGGCAGCACATTGTGTGACACTGCCGCTGTTCCCCGAGATGCGGGAGGATGAGATCCGGAGAGTCATCGAGCTGTGTAATGCTTACAGACAGTAAGGAGATCACAATGCAGACAGTAACAGCAGACAATAAAAGATTGGAAAATAAAACCTCGAAAGCAATTTCTGAGAACTACCGGGATACGCAGGCCGGGATCTGTCTGCGCCTCATGACCTATGAGGATACGGACCGTATCGTGGCATGGCGTAACAGCGATGCCGTGCGTAAAAATTTTATCTATCAGGAGCTTTTTACCAGACAGTCCCATGAGCACTGGATCCGGACCCATGTGGAGACCGGAGATGTGGTGCAGATGATCATCTGTGATCTGGAAGGAGATAAGCCGTTGGGATCTGTGTATATCCGGGATATTGACAGACATCACAATAAGGCGGAGTATGGAATCTTCATCGGAGAAGAGAGCGCCCGAGGCCGCGGGATCGGCACAGCGGCAGCGAAGCTGATGTTACGGTACTGTTTTGAGAAGGAATTGCTGCACCGGGTCTACCTGCGGGCATTGTCGGAGAACCTGCAGGCGATCCGAAGCTATGAAAAAGCAGGCTTCGTCAGAGAAGGACTGTTAAGAGACGATGTGTGTATTGACGGTGTGTACCGGGATATTGTCTGGATGGCAGCCGTGAATCCGGCAGATTAAGAAGGAGCGAGCAACAAAAAATGGACAGAATCAAAAAAGTAAGTTTTGTGATCCCCTGCTACCGTTCGGAGCATACGCTGCCCCATGTGGTTACGGAGATCCGCGAAAAAATGCAGGAACTGACACAGTATACGTATGATATTTTTCTGGTGAATGATGCATCCCCGGACAATACCATGGAAACGATCCGGGATCTGTGTGAAAAATACGATAATATCAAGGGCATCGGCTTCGCCAGGAATTTCGGACAGCATGCGGCGCTGATGGCGGGACTTAGACATTCCGACGGAGATTATGTGGTGTGCCTGGATGATGACGGACAGACCCCCGCCGATGAAGTGGATAAGCTGCTAAATAAGCTGGAGGAAGGCTTTGATGCTGTCTATGCCAGTTATGAACACAAGCAGCACTCCGCATTCCGGAATCTGGGCAGCAAGGTCAATGAGCTGATGACCCGGATGATGTTAAACAAGCCCGCGAATCTGTATATTTCCAGCTATTTTGCGGTGAAGCGGTTCGTGGTGGAGGATATGATCCGCTATGAGAATTCGTATCCTTATGTCATCGGACTGGTGCTCCGTGCCACGAAAAACATTACTAACGTGCCGGTGTGTCACAGAGAGCGGGAAGAGGGCAATTCCGGTTATACGCTTAAGAAGCTGCTGGGATTATGGTTCAACGGATTTACGGCATTTTCCGTGAAACCGCTGCGGATCGCCACTTCTCTCGGTGTGGGCTTCGCAGGACTGGGTTTTCTCTATGGAATCTATACGATCATCAAGAGACTGGTGAATCCCAATGTTCCCATGGGATTCAGCGCATTGATGGCGGCACTGGTATTTTTCGGCGGCATGATCATGATCATGCTGGGACTGATCGGAGAATATGTGGGACGTATCTACATCAGCATGAATAATTCTCCCCAGTATGTGATCCGTGAGCGAATCGGACTCGGAACAGATGAGGACCCGTGAGTCTGAATAGGTAAATATAAAGTGAAAAACGAAATAAAAGATTTTGAACAGAAGGGTAAGACAAGACCATATGAAAAATACACGTTTTGTAAATTGGTGGAAACAGGACAAACGTTATATTACCTTACTTAAGGCGGTACTTATGGCACTGCTTCCGCTGGTATGCTGTCTGATCCGGACGGCGGCAGAGGGGAGAAGCATCGGCCAGGTCTATTTGCCTTCTTCGGAATGGAATGATGAATTATTCTATTTTAAACAAGTGGAAGGCATTGTGAATTACGGATTTCCCATGGGGTATTTCGGGTTTAACGAAAGCCATGCGCTGCAGCTGTCTTTCGCAGCCTGGAGTCCCGTGCTGGTATTCCCCTGGATCCTGTGGGGACTGGTGTTCGGCTGGAATCTGCTGTCACCGGTGATCTGCAACATTGTTCTGATGACGGTTACGATGTTCGTATTTGTCTGGCTGGTAAAGCCGACCTGGAAGCAGCTGGGGATCCTGACGGTTTTGTTTGGACTGTATTCGTTATTCGTAAGATACATGCTCTCCGGTATGCCGGAAGTCATCTGTTTCAGTATGCTGATCCTGTTCTATGGTCTGGCAATGAGCTATCTGCAGAAAGAGAGTAAAGGCAAGCTGATCGCTATGTTTGTGATCTCTGTGCTGCTTGTGCTGATGCGGCCGTATATGTTATTGTTCCTGGCGCTTGCCTGCTTTTTCTGGATCCGGGAGGATCGAAAATGGGGGAGCATCGGATCTGTGATCGTGGTGGCAGTGACGGGAATCCTGTATGTGCTGATCAAACATTACCTGGGTGCGGAATATTTTACACCGTTGTTTTATACCGACTGGATCACGACGTTCTTCACGGATGGGATCGGTGCCGGTTTCCGTAACTTTTTCGGGACGTTACATTGGAAAGGACTGGAATTTGTCAGACATTGTATCGCCGGGGCGCAAAGCGGTCTGGCTTCGGGAGCCTTTTTTGACGGCTATCTGATCCTGCTGGGAATCCTGGCAGTGAACAGTATCTGTGACCGGAACAGACTGCGCAGGGCTGTCCGTGCGGAGAAGATCGTCATGGAACCGGCAGACGAAGCTGTTCGTACGGCGGTTTTCGGAAAATACACATTGACGGAAGAACAGAAAAAGAAGTTAACGAACCAGCTGATCATAGAAGTGCATTTTGCACTGAGCCTGATCGCGATGTTATTCGCACATCTTTTGATGTATAAGATGACAGAGGGCAGCAAGCATTTTCTGACCTTTATCGCAGCGGGAATTTTTATTGTTAGCATGCTGGAGACAAAATATTATAAAAAAGCGGTGCTTTTGGGAGCGGCTTTTCTTTACCTGTACAGCTATAAAGCAGTGGAACCGTATGATTATCAGGTCCCCTATGTGACGCAAGGACGACAGGAACAGATTGCATACTGGAGTGAGGTTTTTGCAGAAAAAGTGTCTGTGGATACAGAACAGGTTCCGGATTATAAAAATGTGGTGATCTGGACGTTGGGAGATGTGACAGAGGAAGGAAATCAGAGCCTGAAATGGCAGCTGTTATACGGTACGCCCAAGGGATTTGGCATCAGCTGCTGTGAATTTCAATATGTTTCGGAACACCTGACGGAGCTTGAGAGCCGTTATGTTGCCACAGTAAGCGGCGGAATTATTGATGGAATGTGTCAGGCACAGGGGTATGAAGAACTCGGGCGCGATGCGGATATGGTACTGTATCAAAGATACTAGTGTGAAAGAAAGTAGAGGAAAGCCATAAACTGGCGCACTTGAATAAGCTGTC
>OHBN01000394.1_pt1 | contig 12096 bp, 10 predicted proteins | sample 1577381 | NCBI WGS metagenome assembly OHBN01 (sample SAMEA3879520, study PRJEB24766) | human gut metagenome | biome: human-associated habitat; feature: feces | place: USA | collected 1985/1987
AGTGGCGGAGAAGTTTGGTGAAGCTTATAATCATCCTATGCAACAGGAAATGGTGTCCGTCAGTATCTCTATTCCACTGGTGGATTGGGGAGTGCGTAAAGGAAAGTATAATATGGCCCGCAACAATCTGAATGTAGTGAGAACTTCTTCCCGCCAGAATGAAATCAGCATTGAAGAGGAAGTCATCATGACTGTGAGCGATTTCAACGTTCAGCAGGCTCTTGTGACGAGTGCCGAAGAGGCTCTCGACCTCTCCATTCTGGCATACAACGAAACCCGCCAACGCTTCATCATCGGCAAAGCGGACATCAGCAGCCTCACCCTGTCTCTGAACCGCCAGCAGGAAGCCCAGCGTAACTATATATCAGCCTTGAAAAACTACTGGCTGAACTATTACAAAATCCGCAAATTAACCTTGCACGATTTTGCCAGCGGCTTCTCCCTCTCCGATAAGTTCGACTATGCCCGATAATCAACTAATAATTGATAATTAATAATTATGAAGCGTCTCTCTCCTTTCACCCTCATCGTCACCTTTGTCTGTCTGGCACTGGTGGGTTTGGCCTTGGTTCCGATGCTGCCGGTCAAGCTGAATCCGTCGCGCACATTGCCGGGCTTTACGGTGCGCTTTAGCATGCCGGGCACTTCGTCGCGGGTGGTAGAGATGGAGGCGACAAGCAAACTGGAGTCCATGCTGGCCCGCATCAAAGGGGTAAAAGGGATGTCTTCCACTTCCGGCAATGGTTACGGCAGCATTACAGTGGATTTGGATAAGCACGCGGATGTGGATGCGGTACGTTTTGAGGCTTCCACCATCATTCGCCAGACGTGGGCAAAGCTGCCTTCCGGAGTCAGTTATCCGTATATCGACATGAAAGTGCCCGATGCGAATACTTCCCGTCCGTTCCTCTCGTTTACACTGAATGCCCCTTCTACGCCTATACTGATACAGCAATATGCGGAAGAACATATCAAACCGCGACTGGCCAAACTGCAAGGTATTTATAAGATAGATTTAAGCGGCGCTACCCCGATGGAATGGCGGCTGGAGTATGACAGTGAGCAATTGCGGACGTTGGGTATCAGCATTTCGGATATTCAACGGGCTATCCGGCTACACTATAATAAAGAATTTCTGGGCACGCATAATATGGACACGCCTGCCGGTAAACAGTGGATACGCCTGGTGCTGGTGCCGGATGGAGTCAGTGGAGAGTTCGATCCTTCGGATATCACGGTGACGGCTTCGGATGGCAGAATTATCCGTCTGAATGAATTGGTAACGGTGACCCATGTAGAAGAAGAACCGCAAAGCTATTATCGCATCAATGGGCTGAATTCTATTTATATGTCCGTCACGGCCGTAGAAACTGCCAATCAGCTGCAACTGAGCAATGAGGTGATGGAAGAAATGGAGGCGATACGCCTGACATTGCCACCCGGTTATGAAGTGCATACCAGCTATGATGCTACAGAGTATATCCGCGAAGAATTGGACAAAATTTATTTCCGTACAGGGCTGACGGTGCTTATTCTGTTGGTATTTGTCTGGATTATTACGCTGAACTTGAAATATCTGTTGCTGATAGTCACCAGTCTGGCTGTTAACATTGCTGTGGCAGTTATTTTCTACTATCTTTTCGGGCTGGAAATGCAATTGTATTCGTTGGCGGGGATAACAGTGTCCCTGAATCTTGTGATAGACAGCACTATTGTGATGACCGACCATATCCTGCACCGGCGTAATCTGAAAGCATTCATGTCCGTGCTGGCGGCTACTTTGACGACAATGGGCGCATTGGTCATCATCTTCTTCCTGGATGAGAAGATACGGTTGAACTTGCAGGATTTCGCTGCTGTGGTGATTATTAATCTGGCAGTCTCTCTCTTTGTCGCGCTCTTCTTTGTTCCGGCAATGATTGATAAGATCAGGCTTGTAGGGGCGAATAAACGGCGGGTACGTGCTCATATCCGTATCCGCCGGCTGACGGTGTGTTTCACTCATTTTTACCAATTACTCATTCGCTTCCTGTTGCGTTGGCGGGTGGCGGTGTGCGTTGTGCTGATATTGGGCTTTGGCCTGCCCGTCTTCCTGCTTCCCGAAAAAATGGAAGGAGAAGGCAAGTGGACAGAACGGTATAACAAGACATTGGGATCTTCCACCTATAAGGAGAAAGTGAAACCCATAGTAGATAAAGCTTTGGGTGGCAGCCTTCGTTTGTTTGTGCAGAAAGTGTATGAGGGTAGTTATTTTAGTCGTAATGAAGAAGTGGTGCTTTCTGCCAATGCCAACCTGCCGAACGGGAGCACACTGGAACAGATGAATACCTTGGTGAAGCGGGTGGAGACTTATCTCAGCGGTTTTAAGGAAATCAAGCAGTTTCATGCTTCTGTCTACAATGCACGCCGGGCTAATATTCAAATCTATTTCAAGAAGGAGTATCAGCACAGCGGTTTCCCATATACGCTGAAAGCCAGTCTGATAGGTAAGGTTTCCGAGTTGGGCGGCGGTAGCTGGGATGTGTACGGTTTGCAGGACCAGGGTTTCAGTAATGACGTCCGTGAGAACGCGGGTTCCTATCGCATCAAAATGTATGGTTACAATTACGATGAACTCTATGCATGGGCTGAGAAGTTGAAGGAAGTATTGCTTTCGCACCGTCGCATAAAGGAGGTATTTATCAAGTCGGAGTTTTCCTGGTGGAAAGATGATTATCAGGAGTTCTATTTCAATCTGGACAAAGAGCGTATGGCACAGGAGGGGATTAATGCCCAACATCTGTTTTCAACCATTCAGCCTATATTTGGCAAGAATATGCAAGTAGGCTCAGTGCTTACGGAAAGGGGAGCGGAAAGTATCCGGCTTTCTTCCCGCCAGTCTCACGAGTATGATGTATGGGCTATGCAGTTTTTTCCTTATGGTGCGGACAATGGAAAGCACTATAAACTCTCTGAACTGGCTACAGTGGAAAAAGGGCAGATGCCACAGCAGATAGCTAAAGAAAACCAGCAATACCGTCTTTGTCTGCAATACGAATACATCGGCTCATACGAGCAAGGCAACAAGATACAGAAGCGGGATCTGGAAGCGTTCAATAAGACTTAGCCAGTCATGGTCATGGGGGAAGAAAGATAACAAACAGTATCTGTTGTTGCTGGTTGTTATTGCCATTATCTTCTTCACGACGAGTGTCCTGTTCAATTCGCTGAAACAGCCCCTGGCTATTATATTTGTCATTCCGGTATCTTATATCGGGGTGTTCCTCACATTCTATTGGTTCCGCCTGAACTTTGACCAGGGTGGATTCGCTTCCTTCGTGCTTTTGTGTGGTATCACGGTGAATGCCAGCATTTATATTCTGAATGAGTATAACAGCATCCGCCGTCGTTTTCCGCGACTTTCCATGCTTCGGGCATATACAAAGGCTTGGAACGCAAAAATATTACCCATTTTCCTCACGGTGGTTTCTACTATCCTGGGCTTTATCCCGTTTATGGTCGGAACAGAAAAAGAGGCTTTTTGGTTTCCGTTGGCATCGGGCACCATTGGAGGACTGCTTATGTCTATTATCGGTATTTTCTTCTTCCTGCCGGTGTTCTGCCTGAAGAGGAAGGAGATATTTATCTGAAAGCAGTATTCTTGTCTCTAAGAAATTGAATATACTGCCTAAATGCACCAGTCATTACGGATAAGTTTATTGTGATGCCTGCATTCAGCCGGGAAATATCAAAATGACAAATTGCTAATTCTGTTCCGTCACACTCCTGTCTTTCCTTTATCAGCGTAGCGTCCTACAGAAAAACGCAAGGATTTCCTGTTTGAGAAATGCACGGTGATATGAGAAAAGGGGGGAGAAATAGTTATTTGACGAATAGAAACTTATTGTTGAATTATTATGAAATATTATTCCGCTATATTTTGGAAAAATGATTTTCTTGATCTGTTCCCTATTCCTATCGAAATAGAAAATATATTGCCTTCAAATGGAGGGGCTACACCCTCTGGACCGGATAGTGTCACCCTTTATTCGATAAGGTGTCGCCCTTTTGGGGATATGGTGTAGCCCTTTGGGAAAAAGAGTGCATCATTTGGGCGAACAGATAGTATGTTTTACCCCAACAGATGGTATGTTTTGGGCAAACAGATGGTGTGTTTCACCTAAATAGACCATCTGTTTAGAGAAAAAAGACGGTTAAAATCCTCCAGAAGCCCCTGTCTTGCGGAAAGGCTCGTTATCAAAAATAAGAGAATCCAAACTTTATGTCACAGAAATCGCCTCATTGCGGACATTTGTACCAGCCTCATTTAGTAGACACTGAAAATATTTATTTGATAATTGCTTTTTTGAAAAGGGGGTGTACTTCAGGATAGGGACGGATTGGTTTTCTTTTCAAAGGCACAGGCAGAAATATGTGCATAAAGTCGAAGATGTTTATTAAAATCAGTATATTTGTTGCATCACACATGAATAATAACCTATGCATATTATACTGAGGCTGCTATTACTACGGGAAATACTGTTCTGTTTATTGCTTTTTTGGGGGGTGATTGTGCTTGCGTCGTCTTGTCAGCGTCCTAAAGAGGAAGCTCCCATTTGCAGTGCCATTACTTTACGGGCTGCCGACACGGTGCAAAGCCCGTCTCTGAAAGCTTTCATCTATTGTTATTATGGTCGTCGCTACCTAAACGGGCATAACTATGAGGACGCACTGCAATGCTTTTCGCAAGCTGCCGACATATTCGAAAAGAAATCGCTGACCGCTTCTTATGCCAATGCCTTGCGAAATATGGGGCGGGCTCATCTTTTATCTTCGCGTCTCGATAGTTCCCTGTATTATTACTTACAGGCACAAGAAGAAGTGGCAGATTTTGATCCTAATCTTTTTATGGATATCTCTACTGAGTTGTTCATTGTATGTCGGGATGTGAATGATTGGAAAAAGGCTAAAGAACAAATGCTTCAATATCGGAGAATGTCGGCAATGGACGAACTTCCGATGCGACGGTTTTCCAATGGTATATATTTGATGAAGGAAGATTTTGTAAAAGGGAGAAGACAGAACTTAAATGCGTTGCAGGGCGAGGAATTTAAAATAAAAGATTATAGGCAGTTTGCTTCCGAATACCAAGAACTTTATGCAAACTGGTGTAAGATGCATGAAGACCAACTGGTTTTTGACCGTGAAATAAGGGAGAAATATAATAATGAAGTCTTGATAAATGAAAATCAGCGGATAAGAAATGAACTGTTAAGTCGTAAGGTATGGTTGCTTTCTATTGGTTTTGGGGCAATGTTTTTAGTTGTAGTTGGCTTTGCGTCTTTCCATTTATATAAACGGAATGTTCAGGGGCGGATTGAACGTTTGCTTGCTCGCTTAAAAGAGAATGAGAAGCAATTGGATGAAGGAAGAGTGGAATCGGAAGAAAAACGGCGGCAATTGTTACAAGAAAATCATGAGTTGTCTCGGAGGATAGAGAAGTTGTTCGTCCGGCAGAAAGATAAGGATGAGTTGAACTCTTGTTTGCAGAAACTGAATGTATCTTATACGAAACAACTGAAAGAGTATCAGGAAATTCATTCCTTATTGCCTGTTGAGCGTACGCTTGCGTTGAGCCAATTATGTCAGTTGCGTTGCCAGCCGGTGTATGGACTGGTGAAGTCGGACGAGGAATGGATGGAGATATTTGCAGTAATCGATGCTCTTTATGGTGATATGTCGGAGAAACTGGACGGTTATAAACTGGGTATGCAGGAGCGGAGGATATGTTATCTTATCCGAGCCGGGTTCACGAATGGTATGATTGCCACTGTTTCTAATGTAACTGCCGATGCTATTGCGAAGTCAAAGCAGCGTATGAAGAGTAAATTTCTGTTGTCAGGCGGTGATGCTTTTGATGATTTTATACGGAAATTGTAGAGAATAAAGAGAATGTCTTGTCCGGTTGGGGTTCTTCTTTTTATCTTTATTGCGAAGGTAATGTGTTGATTTGTAGTGCTGTATCTGATTTGCCTTTTGTCCGGTATCTTTTCTTGTTTAAGTGTTGCATCCTGCCTAACTTTGTTACATTCCAAGTTGGATGTTAGCTGCATTCCAACTTTGATGCTGATACCGTATAGCATTAATTGTAACAGAGTAGCTGGCTGTTATAATGGAAAAGGCGGAGGTTTCCTTTATTGTTTTATTAAAATCTATGCTTAATGAAAAAGATTTTGAATATTTCGGAAATGAAGCAAGTACGTGGAGGAGCACAAATCTCTAGTATGTGCGGTGAAGGTGAAAAATTGTATACTTGCACGACTAATTATGGGAATGGAGCGACTTCTACTGGTAAAGTTTGTGCCTCTGGTGCCTTTTTTGCGGAAGCAGCTGTTATTGCTCAGAGATTTTCTGAGAGTGAATTAACAGGAATGAAGGTAGATTGTGTTTAAAGTGTAGAATATATCGAAGGGTGTCAAAGACACCCTATCATTATTTAAGGAACTATGAAGCAGTGTTTGTCTTTTATTATTTTTTGGGTCGTCTTCTCACAATTTTCTTGTGAGAAGAGATTTTCAAGTGAACTACTTATTATAGGAAATCCTGCTAAATTTGAAGCTAAATCAATAGATGTAAGCGAGTTTGCTGATTCTATTATATATATACAGATTGACGACAGTCTTTTACTTCCTGCATTGGGAAAAAATTTCCTATTGATAGATAACTATATGTTTTTCCTTACAAAAGAAGGGCTTTTGAAGTATGATACAAAGGGACGGTTTCTGAAAAAGATCGGGATATATGGAAATGGACCAGGTGAACTCAAGCATTTTTATTCTCTGGTAACAATGAATAAAGTTAGTGAATGTCTATATGTATATAGTTATCCCAATACAATATATTCTTATTCTTTTGAAGGAGATTTTTTAGGGAGTATTTCGGTTGATTTGCCGCATAATGCAATCGTTACTAATTTCTATTGTCAGGATGACTGCTTCTTTTTCTTTTTTGCACATGCATGGGAAATTGGTGCTTATCCTCTTTACTGGGTAATCACGGACTTAAACGGAAAGATGAAAATGACTAAACAATCTGATAAGAAAAAGAATGGTGTCGTTTCTTCAACACGTTACGGAGGAATATTTTCCAGTTCATGTTACAATCATGAGTTTATCTCCTGGGATTTATTGAATGATACAGTTTTTCATGTAGGGCCATTTTATGAAAAAGCTGCGTTTTTGTGGGGAAAAGGAGATTTTAGGATAGTAGATACGGATGATTATTCTACAGTAGAGGACAAAAGAATACTGTGTAGTTATTTCATTGATGCTAAACATTTCTTATTACTTCGTTGGAGAAATATTGGCTCCTTTTCTGCTTTTTATACATACTATGATAAAAAAGAAAAGAAATTTTATAAAATGGATGATATCTTTATTAATAAGGAGGTCTCTCTGTCTATGACCACCAGACATTTTTTATATTTTCAACAGAATAGGCGTGAATATATTCTTACGCAAACCAAAGCACGTGCTGTAGAAGATGTTCCGGGAGCAATCGCGTGGGGAATCGATCCGGATGATCCGGAAGGTAACCCTGTGCTGGTGTTGATACGTTTAAAAGAATGAATTTGTAGTCCTGTTGATTCATCTGAATTGCCGGAGAATATTTTACAAAGAGAGAATATTGAACCTAAGGGTAATTTAGTGATAATAATGATTCGTTTGAAAGATGAATAGAAGTTCGTATAGTATTGAATGCATTAACAAAAGAATGATTGGATAATTATTTTAGTATGAGAAACTTATTGCTCATTTTCCTGCTGCTTTTCTTGTATTCCTGCTATAATAAGCTGGAAAGTACTATTATGGTTTGGAATTATGATGATTTTATTGAAAAAAGTCTGAAAGTGTCGGATATAGCCGATGAAATGACAATTATTCAGCCTGACTCTATTGATTATCAAAGGGGAGAAATCACGCATGCTACATCCTTTTTCTTGGTTGGAACGGAACAGGGAGTATTAAAGTATAATAATGAAGGGCATCTTATAGGCAGAATAGGATCTATAGGACAAGGGCCAGGAGAATATGTTGGTTCTTATACAACGGCTATAAATGAAGTAGACTCCATTATATATGTTTATTGCCAAGATAACTCCAAACTTCTATCTTTTTCTTATGATGGATTCTTTTTGAGTAAACATTCTGTCCAACTTCCTAAAGAATGGGCTTGGAAATTCTATCATCTAAAGGATAGGCTTTACTTTTATTATACAGTGATTGCCGGTGAATCATCACCCTATATTTATGCAATAACAGATACGATAGGAAATTTATTATCCCTCAAGAGGGATGAAAGTTTACATTTTGCTCAGGGTAATTATTATAGCTTTTCATCTACGAACTTAGGTTGTTTAGGCGATACAATGTTGGTCTGGAACCAATATAGTGATACTATATACCGGGTTTCGGAGAAGGGGGAGGAACCCGTTGCTATGTGGGGAAAATGGAATCCTTTATTTTTCCCTTATAATTATTTTGTAATAGATGGGCGAGAATATTTAGAGGCTATTTATCAGCCTTATGAATTGGTGGATGCTTGGTTAGCTTCTGATGATCCCAAGATACGAGAACAAGCTAAAAGTATAGATGAGGAAGGTAATAATGTATTGATACGGATTCGGCTGAAGAAATAATAGTATTGAAATGTTCTTGTTTGGAAGTTTAGAGCAATCTAAGTATATGAACTAACAATATATTGCTTATGAAAACTTTTATAAAATATGGTGGAATGAGAGTGCAGTTCCTTATTCTTGTATTGTTTCTTTTATCTTGTTCTTCTGTGGGCAGGAAAGAAGGCTTGCAGGTTTTGTCTCCTCATAGCGCATCTTCCACCATAGATTTGATGGATATAGTAGATACAGTGATGTACGTACAGTTTGACGATAGCATCCTGCTCTCCGGGATTGGTAATTTGGTTTTAACAGATAGCTTTATTATAGGTGCTACAAATAAATATGGTATTTTAAGATTTGATTCAGAGGGACATTTCTTGAATACTATAGGGAGTATAGGACAAGGTCCTGGAGAGTATCAAAGTGGTAATTATGATATGGCTGTAGATGCTATGAATGGAATTGTTTATGCTTTTATGTACCCTGATATTTTGTTAAGTTATTCTTTGACAGGAGAATTCTTGCAACGTGTACATTTGCAAATGCCTGAAAAAGCAAGTGGAATGTATTGTCCGGATATTTTTCAGGTTCAGAATGGTTTACTATATTTCTATTATATGAATGCGGGAACCGTCGGCGAAAAACCGTTGTATTGGATGGTAATGAATAAAGATGGTGCTCTTGTGGAGTGTCGTCGCGGGCAAGAAGCCAGAACATCTTTTTACCCGGGAGTTGTTCTGATTAATAATTATACTTCTGTAGATGATAGTACAATGATCTATTGGGATAATTTTAATGACACTATTTTTTATGTAAGCCCTTCTTGCGAAAGAGCTGCTTATTTATTTGATAAAGGGAATTTTCGCCTGCAGGAAACAGATGATCTTTCTTTACTTCCAGAAGAACGTATTCGATGCTTGAGAATAATTGATACCAAAAACTTTCTGTTGTTAGCTTGGAGTTCTGAAAATAGAAGCCAGGGAGTATATTACAATTTGTATGATAAAAATGCGGACATTACGTATAAACTTAGGGATGACATGGTGTATGATAAACGTGGAGATTTGTCTATGCGCTATCTGCGGATGTCATATGTCAAGCTAAAAGGACGCGAATATATTGTGACACAGGCAAAAGCATATAAGGTAGAGAATATTCCTGGTGCTCTTCATCGGAAATTGGATGCGGATGATTTGGAAGGTAATCCGGTGCTGGTCTTGATACGTTTAAAAGATGAATGAGAATTTATAAATCATTTGAATACATGAAAACACTTTTATCAACCTATTTGCATGAACTGAAGGTTACTTTTACAAGAAGTTTTGCTGATAAACTTTTTGCAGAGTTGAAAAAGATGAAAAAATCCTTATGTATAACTAATCTTTTAACGCTTGTTTGAACCGTTGTTTCTTATAATTTTCTAACTTTGTAAAAATCTTTAAGATTAGCTTCTGTCGATAAGAAATGAAATATTGCATAAGGCCGGTTTAAAGATATTTATATAACACAACTAAAATAAAAACACTATGAGAACTTCATCTTATAACATATTGGCAAGAGTTGATGAACAAGAAGGCTTATATGCTATTCTGAATGCTTATACGCAAGCTTTTGATATTATAAATACTGAAGTCTATAATTATCTCCGAGTAAATGGAGAGAATGGCGAGATAACAGAAGAAACACGAGACACCTTAGTTAAAAGAGGGTATTTAACATCTTTGTCCCAGAAAGATGAACAGGAACTCGTTAAACAATTATTGGATAGGGCTTATGATGAAACTCGTTTTAAAAAAAATAGTTTCCATTTTATACTTTCGTATAACTGTAATCTTAGATGTGTTTATTGTTATGAAGATCCTGTTTTAAATGGGGGTATGTGTCTGCCCAAAAAACAGATTACCAAAGAGCAGGTAGATAAAGCTTTTGAAATAATAAAAGAGAAAGATGCGAATGGAAAGAAAAATAAAAAGATAGCATTATATGGTGGAGAACCTTTTTTGGCGGAAAACTATGATATATTGATATATATAGTTGAAAAGGGGAAGGAGTTAGGATATAGTTTTTCTGTCACTTCTAATGGCTATGATATAGATAAGTATTTGGATTATATTAAAGATAATAAAATTTTTTCTTTTCAGATCACACTTGATGGTATTGCTGAAATACATAATAAAAGAAAGCCACATTATAAGAATGAAGATTCATTTGAAAAAATTTTTGCTAATATCGATAGTTTACTAAAGTTGGGAATTCCGGTGGTAGTAAGGATAAATACGGATACATACACAATAGAATATATTGATAAGTTGTTGGAGCTCTTTGAAGAAAAAGGTTGGTGTAAATATAAACATTTTATGGCTTATTGCGCTCTTTTGCGTAAGGAAATAACGAAGAAGAAGGATGGGCTTCCTTCTCCGAAAACTATCTTTACTCAAAGTGAATTTTGTCGTTCTTATTACAAAAAGAAACTGTCTGTGTTAAGTGAAGGTAAATTGAAATGTCAAGATTATAATACTTCCGATATATTAAAGAGTTTATTGCAAGGTAAGTCTTTACCTTATAAAGGATGTTTTTGTGGAGCTCAATCTGGTATGATAATTTTTGATCCATTGGGAGATATTTATTCTTGTTGGGATGTTGTAGGAATTAGAGAGCAAAGAGTAGGACGATATATGCCTGAATTTGAATTGGATGAAGAATTATCTAAAAGATGGTTTGATGTTAGGATTAGTAAATATAAATGTGTGAAATGTAAATATGTATTATTTTGTGGTGGGGGATGTCCTTCTTTCTCTTTTCGAGATAAAGGACGGGTAGAACCAGGGGCATGCAATGATTACCCCAAACTGTTTACATTTTTGATGCAACAGGTTTATAATGATTATTTAAAAAAATAGTTGATGTGAATACTAGTTTGAATGAAATTATATGTTTGTTGTCTGACACAGACAATTTACGAGAGTGGGCTATGCCTGTGGAATGTTTTTCTTTGTGTAATTTAATTCAGCAAATTGAGAAACAAGAAATTTTTGATGAGGCATTTTTCTTATCTAGGTTAGAATCTTCTTTACTCACTTTTTATGGGTATCTGCAGATGAATAAGAAGTTGGTCTCTTTATCTACTGAATTAGAAGAAATTTTGTATTCTGATTTTTCGTCGATTAATATTTGTGAGTTGAAAGAAATATTAAACAATGTTATGGAAAAGTATTCTATGATTATTTCGGAATCTATTATAGTAAAAATGCTGCGATGACACACGAACAAATTTTGAATACAATAGTAATGGCTTTACATATTGCGTATCCAGATGCTTCAATTGGGGTTGGTGGTTCTGTTGCTGAAGGGACATATCGTAAGGATAGTGATATTGATATCCTGTTTTTGAAAGAAGGACAGACAGAATCTTTTTCTGTGTCTTTTGTCTATGGGGGAAT
>OHBN01000405.1_pt1 | contig 11806 bp, 9 predicted proteins | sample 1577381 | NCBI WGS metagenome assembly OHBN01 (sample SAMEA3879520, study PRJEB24766) | human gut metagenome | biome: human-associated habitat; feature: feces | place: USA | collected 1985/1987
AAGCCTACGGTGAAACCGACCGCTACTCCCCACCTCACTTCGCTGCCCAACAACAATGCCGCCATGCCTACAACCGTTCCCACTTCTGCTGGATTCTCCGACATTCCAATGCCGCAGATTCCACAGGACAATACTTTTGCAAGCTCCATCAATAAGCCGATGGAATTAAGCGCCATCCCTGCATTTTCTGAAATTGATCCGCTCAAGCGCGAATGATTACAAATAACAGAAAAAGTTCAAGTGACAATTTCGAAGAATTTCTAAAACCCCAGTGCGATTCATAACACTGGGGTTTTGGAGTACAATGCTTTCTTATTCCCAGTCGCTATATGCGATGGTTCAACCAACTCATATGTTCTCTTTTTTGTCAGCCCCAATTTGTTTTCCAATACCATAGCGAACTTCCAAACAAGACATATTCAAAATTCATCTATCTTCCTGAAGCATACTCAAGTCAATCCGGTAAATCATTTCCGCCGCGCTTTTTTCCTTTTCCACAAGCATCAGCATATAAATCGGCAGATAAGCCACCTTTCCCGCCGTGCTAACGTTGCCATTGTGGAACACATAGGCTTCGGGAATCGCATAACCCAGATTCGCCAGCACGTTGCTTATAGCAATTTTCAAAAATCCAGTCAATAGCCATCGGCAGAAAACCAACCTATAGCAATTTACACAAAACCCATCACCCCTTTACATCGGGTGTATAATAATCGTGGGAGATGATAAAAATGCTGCACAATGAAGCACGGAAACTGTTGGTTGAAGGGTACGAGGCAACGCACAACGCGAAAGAAATTGCAAGGATTTTCCACGTCAACAAGTATACCGTTTACCATTTGGAGGAACAAAAACGGAAGACAGGGAGCGTAGACCTTCAAACGTGGCGGCGTGGGCGAAAAGCTCTGCTGAGCAGCGAAGACAAAGCGCGGATAGCCAAGTGCATTACGAAAAATCCCACGATTAGCTTGGAAGATTTCCGCACACAGTTAGGGCTGAAAGTCAGCATTCCAACGATGAGCCGCGTGGTTCGTGCGCTGGGATTCCGCGTGAAGAAAGTGGGAATTTCTGCAACAGAAAAGGAGCGTCCCCGATGTGTAGGCAAAACGTATCAAGTGGAAAGAATTAAACTGGGAAGCTGAGCAATACAACCTTGTGTTTCTGGATGAGAGCGGCGTGAACATCGACATGACCCGCCGATACGGGCGTGCGATTGGCAAGGCACGAGTGCATTGCAGCGCACCGCTGAATACGCCGACGAGTCAAACTGTTCTGGCATCTGTCCGCCTGAACGGTCAAATCACATACACCATGTATTCGGGCGGCACAACAGGGGAACGTTTCCTTGACTATCTGAAAAATGTGCTAATTCCGACGCTTCGCCGTGGTGACATCGTTGTCATGGATAACATGCGTTCGCATCATGTCAAGGGCGTAAAAGAAGCACTGCGCGCAGCAGGCGTGATTCCGCTCTACCTGCCGCCATACAGCCCGGATTTGAATCCGATTGAGATGCTGTGGTCGAAGATGAAGGCCATTTTGCGGAAGTTGGGCTGCCGAATTGCTGCGCTTTTGCCGCAGATGGTCGAAAAGGCGCTTGCTCTTGTTTCACCCGATGACTGTTTATAGCACTTCTCACAAAAACGGTCACTCCTTTACAGCAGGTGTATAATAGGCATAGGAGATGATAGAAATGCTGCACAATGAAGCACGGAAACTGTTGGTAGAGGGTTACGAAGCGACGCACAACGCGGAAGCAATCGCGAAGATTTTCCACGTCAACAAGTACACCGTTTACCATTTGGAAGAGCGGAAGCGGAAAACAGGCAGCGTTGACCTGCAAACGTGGCGGCGAGGTCGGAAAGCTCTGCTGAGCAGCGCAGACAAGGCACGGATAGCTGAGCGCATTACAAAAAATTCCACGATCAGCTTGGGAGAACTCCGCACGCAGTTAGGGCTGAAAGTCAGCATTTCAACAATGAGCCGAGTGGTTCGAGCATTGGGTTTTCGCGTGAAAAAAGTCGGGCTTTCGGCGACAGAACGGGAGCGTCCCCGATGTGCAGGCAAAACGTATCAAGTGGAAAGAGTTAAGGCACCACCGCACAATTCGGCGGCGCGTCTGGCGATGCCTTTTCCGCCATCTGCGGCATGCAAATTCCTCGATTTACCTCCAGTAAACCTTCGAAATTTGCATTTGCATCTGACGAAAAATCCATTCGCCAGCCGACCACCTCATTTGTGCGGTGTTACCTTAAAATTGGCGATTGAACATTGGAGACTTGTGTTTCTGGGCAAAAGTAGCGAGAACATCGGGATGACACGCAGGTACGGACGAGCCATCGGGAAAGCGCGGGTGCATGGCAGCGCACCGCTGAATGTGCCGACAAGTCAAACTGTCCTGGCCTCTGTCCGCTTGAACGGTCAAATCACCTACACCATGTATCCCGGCGGAACAAGCGGCGAACGTTTTCTGGACTATCTGAAAAACGTGCTCATTCCGACGCTTCACAAAGGCGGCATCGTCGTCATGGACAACATGCGTTCACACCATGTCAAGGGCGTGGAAGAAGTGCTGCGTGCAGCGGGCATGATTCCACTCTATCTGCCGCCATACAGCCCAGATTTGAATCCGATTGAGATGCTGTGGTCGAAGATGAAGGCTATTTTGCGGAAGCCGGGCTGCAACATTGCTGCACTTTTGCCCCAGATGGTCGCCTAGGCACTTGCTCTCGTTTCGCCGGAGGATTGTTTGGGCTGGTTTACTGCTGATGGTTATTGACCGGATTTTTAAGAATTTCTATAAATTTCTTCTGCCAGAATTCAGTCCTGCTTTTCGGCATGTAAGCGTATTTGCAGCCCTCGTGTCGATGCCAGAAACGCCCATGAACAAAAATTGCAGTCCGGTACTTTGCGAGATACATATCAGGGTGTCCCGGAATCTGAGACACATTTTTTCGGTAGCGCAGTCCCTGAGCAAACAGTAGTTTACGCAGATATACCTCCGGTTTTGTATCTTTGCTGCGTATCGCCCGCATATTGCGGCTGCGCTCTTCCGGCGATTTAAAATCAGCTGAGTGAATACGTCATCAATCTGACGCGCGATTGCCGGAGATTCGATGTATGTACCAAGCTCAAGATTTCCCTCCTGCCCATGATAGGACAGATTCGCTGATGTTATTAGTGTTTCCTTTTTGTCCACTGAAATCACCTTGGCGTGCAGTGCCGCCATCTTATCGTCCGCCTGCCTTGGGTAATTGTAGACTCGAAGAAATCGGCCTTTGTACCGCAGTACCCTGTCAAAGCCAGTCTGATGTTCGATGTCGTTCACGAAAAACTTCACGAACACCCCGCGCTGACTTTTCAGTATTATTTCATCGACCAGGTCGCTGAAATAATCAGACAGTGAATACCCGGTAATCAGAATGCTGGCTGATGCGCTGCGGATCATGCTGTCAACAGTGACCTTCGTCGGTCGGGCCTTAATAGAGAACGAAGTCGGAGCGGTAGCTACCAGCGTAACTTTTTCGCCTTTTTCTTCTCCATTGCTGACTGAAGGAGCAGCACGATTTCTTTCGACTCCACGTCACTGAGAGAAGGGTACTTTGAGCGGATCAATTTGCCTGCTTCATCAGTGCCCGTTTCGCCCAAATCCAGGATGCCATGAAGCAGGAGATCAAGCTTCACATTGCCAGTTGACACAGATCGATCACCAGCTCTCTGAAATAAGCCTGGGATTCCCGGTCAGCAATCGGTACGACCAGACCGCGATCAAGCATCCGATTTCCGTTTTCACACGCGGTTTCTGAGATCATACAGCACGAATGGCATGCGGCCCCATTGGAGTTTTTTCCGGCCGGCATATTATGCATGCATTCCGGATCATTTGTACACAGCAGAGCTTCCTGGAAAGCATCACGCATCAGCTCTGTTATTTTTTCCGCTGACCCCAGTTCAACAAGGCCGCCAAGAGAACCTTCTTTATCAGCGCTGCCGGTATAGAACAGAACGCCGGACATTTTGTCGCCGAAATAAATCCGTTCCCTGATGGATGTTGAGGAGTAACCGGAGGACATTGACATCTGCTTGATCATCAGATGGGCAAACGTATGCATCAGTACATAGATTGCATTGCGTTCGACGGTCACCGTCCACCCTTTTGATTCGCAGAATTCTCTGTAAGTATCCGCATATTTCTCTGACAGAGCCCTGACCGTGGCGAGCCAGCGATCCAGAGCCTGCCGGTTAAACTCAATAAAGATTCCTTCGCCGTGTACTTCCGCAGCTGGCAGCCATTTTTCACCATCGCCGGTTTTGCCTTTACTGAGTTTGACCACATTGGGCTGCTCGTCAGCATCCGGATCAGGTGCGTCGACACGCATAAACCCAAGAAGTACCTTGACCTCACGAAGCCTCGTGACACGGATGATACGACTGAAGTACGGCCGCAGATAATCGGGCAGTTCTTCTTCCTCAGCCTTGAAGTGCTTTTTGTTGGATGCATAAGACGGATCGTTATGATGCGTGATGGCTTCATATTCCATCTGCTTGATTTCTTTGAATTCTGTTATGTTTTTAAGGCGACGCTCCAGTGCAGCGTCAAAGTCAGGACGCGAATATTTCTGGAAATAGAGTTCATACACCTTGGTGACGCCTTCGTCACCCATCAGCGTTTTGGCAAGGTCAATATCGCGCAGATGCTCATCGATCAGATTGAACAGAGGATTGATCCACGGCGGAATGGATATGGCGCTTCTGCTCACGGGAAAATAGACATTGGAGGCACCACGCTGAGACGGAATCAGCTGCTTGCCGCAGCGTTCATTCCTTGCGTGGGGACGAAATGGATGGTGGCCTTTGCAGACCATGCCCTCAAAGTTTTCTTTCTGTGTTGCGCCGCTCATACTGCGCCAAGCATTACACTTGGTGCACCGAACGTGCATATCCGCCAGCGTTGACGTATCGCCTGAAGAACTGATTCTGAGAGCCCCATCACACCCGTCATTGCCCCTGTGAACCCACCAGCTCCAGGGAAAATCATCCATGTGCCCGTTTTCACATATGGTAATAAACCTGGAGGGATATGCGGACCACCCGCAATCAGGGCATCTTGCCCCAAGGCTCAGGTATTTATCAAGATCAAATCCATCGCGAATGTCGAATATTCGACCGCACTTTGAGCAGATATGCATATATGGAAATGCCACAACCGGAACATCTCCCCAGTTGGCCGAAGTTCTCGGCATATAGAAACAGTCCACGCCAAGGTAGGACGCAAGCCTGCCGTCTATGATCTTCTTTCCCTTTTCTTTCCAGTAGTTCGTATCAAGGACAGTAACGGAGTCCTTGACAGCATCAACGATGGATCCCGGCCCGAAAGTAGTGATAATCTGATTGGGCCGAAGCTCTCCGAGAAGATTACGGTTAAAGGGCATCTGTCAGTCCTCCTCGTAATAGAATATATTGGCGGCGCTTTCAACTTCACGCATGGAGGTCAGGGTCGGCTTCTCCGTGTCCGCACAGTCCCCACCGTAATACCCCATGAGAACATTGTATTTCTGATCTTTTGACCGGAACAGCGGCCCCTTATATTTCAGTGGCTTTGAGCTTGCTGCGAGTCCCTTCCAGGATGCGATAAACTGATCAATCTCTCCGTCAGCATCTTCTCTGACACTGGGTTTGATGATACCCAGCCGGTCAAGAATCAGCGCCTTCAGTTCGTTTATTTGCTCCGGCGTCAGAGAGGCAATATTAGCCGCCGCGTCATTAGGAGCCATGTCCGGATATTTCAGACGAATCGCCGAAATGATCAGCGCATGCAGAACACGATCCCTGGCACGTGCCGAGAACGGTGTGGCAGTAGTTCCCTCGACGAACCGATACAGCTGTGAATGATAGCCGGTGAAGTTCTCATAGTGAGAAAGGTCTCTCGGCCGGTAGGGATTGTAAATCATAACAACGAGGCCAGGAAAAGACCTGCCAATTCTGCTCGTTGCCTGGATGTATTCTGAGTTCTGTTTGGGCTGGCCATCGACGACCATCAGCCCAAGGCGGTCAACATCCATGCCTACAGCGATCATATTTGTTGCCACTGCGGTATCGAGGACTTTTTTCTCTGGGAATCCGGTTTCCAGCTGCTTGAGCTTATTCGGAATCTCAAACGAATTCATGCGGGATGTAATCTCGATCCTCTGATTCAGATACCGCCTTTTGCTCATCTGAAATCGATTCTGTATGCGCTGTATGCGCTTGGGGATGTCGTCCTGGAGCAGCCGAACAGTACCGCCAAGTTCACGGATACTGTTATGATAGCCAATAAGAGTATAATACGGATCGATTACGTCCTGGAATTCTTCCTGCTGTGCCAGGTTATATACCGTCTGAAGGATAACGGCATATACGCGCAACAGAGTGGTGCGAACGGACTGACCGTTCCCACAGATGCCAACGTACCTGCGGAAAGGATTCTCATCCACAGCTATTTCCCTGATAAAGAAGCTATCACCGATCTCAAATCCATTCGGAGGAAACTGCGCAGTCTGTTTTCGCGCATACAGACATTTTGCCTGTGCGGCCGCATTCCTGATGGTGGCTGTCGATACAACATACTTGGGCTTGATTTTCTGATCTCCCCAGGTACACATATCTTCGATGATCGTTTCGTATGCGCCATAGATTGTGCCGAGAGGACCTGTTATCAGATGCAGCTCGTCCTGGATAATCAGTTCGGGCGGAAGGAAAGGACGTACAGGAGTCAGCGTTGATGCCTCCAACTCCCTTGTCCTAGTATGCCTGCTGTGATTATCTCCGATGGCGACATATCCGTGCCGGTCACAGCGCCGATCCACACGGCCAAACAGAGTATTGGTGCTGACATCCCAAGGCAGTCGGGCAAACTTGTCCACCGTTGAAAGGATGATGGTGGGACACCTTGCATAAATCTCCTCGTCTACAAGATACACGGGGATTGCCTTGCGCCCCCTGTATTTATGGAAGATACAGTTTGGATCGGAGCAGTATATGAAAACGGATTTTCTGTCATGATCAATCTCGAAGTTATTTTCTTCCAGTTCAGTGCCGCAGAAGGGGCATGCAAGCAGCTGCTTGTAAATCAGTCTTCTCTTTCGGGCGGCTTCGCCCGGATTGTCCAGGCTGTCTTTCAGTTCTTCAAAATTGTTGGGCGTCACGCCACCGCCGACCCAGAAACCAATACTGATAGGTTCTGTTCCGTATTTGGGCGCAGTTTTTTCCCTGACCATTTCAGCGGCGATAACCATCTTTGTAATGCGGTCGCGCTGCTGTGTCGTCAGTAGGCGAAGGGTATAGCGCAGAATTGCCGTTACGCCGCCGTCGCGGTTGTATTCATCATTTTCCGATGCTCTGAGCCTTCGGTTGGCAATGACGAAAGCCATCAGGCCAAGATAGGCTTCCGTCTTGCCGCCGCCTGTGGGGAAATAGAGAAGATCGACAACCTCGCGGTCTTCGTGCTGCGGATTGACAATTCCGTTCAGGTTCATCAGGATGAAGGCAATCTGGAACGGCCTCCATCCGAAATCATTCTCCGGCTTCCTGGGATCGACAAAATCCCCCAGATTGCACTCCTTGTTTACGGCGTGCTTTTTAGAGAACGACATGATGTTCCGCTGCAGAAGCATGACACGGTTCATGAAGCAGAAAGCATCCCAGGCAGTTTCATCACTGCCGATCAGGGCAATACCTTCACGGATACGGGATAAGGCCTTCCAGCATTTTACGATGACATCATCGCCAACTTCAGCGCAGAAGGCAGGGTTTGCCATTTTTTCGTCTTTGCCAAGTGTATCGGAAATCCACTGATCGTATGAATCAGCGAGAACCGTGAGCCTTTCGATGATGCCACCCCGGTTCGATGCTTTTGACAGGAAGCGCATGGAGAAGAAGCTTCCATCAAAGCCCTTCAGCTCGGCACTCACACCGGGAAACTCATATTGCGGAATGAAATCGGACTTTACCCAGGATGTAAATCCGTTTACGACTGGCCCCCAAGTGGCGGCGCAGCCACGCCCGCGACCAATGATCGGGCGCTGTTCAAAGTAAGATTCATCTGCTGCGTTAACCTTCCGGCAGATGGTCTCAGCGGCAAATATGTTCCTGCCTTCGGGAGAGAAAGCCCGGATTTCAACCTGGAACATCAGGCCTTCCAGATCATTTTCCGGATTCCTGCGCCTGTTCATGATATACGCGGTTACAAAGCTGTACCCGTTTTTCAGAGGGATTCTGGATACATAAACATGCACATTGGAATCACAGGTCAGCTGATATTCATGGCTCCTGTCGAAGTCAGCAAAATGAACCGTGATGGTCTCTTTCATCGGGTGACGCATAAATGAAGCATAGCTGCGTTCCCGTCCACTTTTGTCAGGACGCTTTTCAGTTGTCTTCGTATAGTCGCCCCAGCTGACATCCAGACAGACGGAATCTGTCCCGGCAGCCACGTAAAAGCTGACGCCGATGGAATTGGGCAGCTTGAAGCGGGTGGTGACAACAGGTTCGTTATCATCATCATCTCCGGCAGTAAAGTTATTGTCGTCTTCGTGATCGATATCCGCTTCAAGCTCCTGGTCGTTGCCTTCGGCAGCCTCTGCTCCCGCTTCGGTCTGCGGCGCGAGAAGCCCGATGATATAAGCATGCCGGGGATTCTCATCTAGGACTTCATCTTCCGACTGCGGGCCCATCAGATCAATCTTCATGGCATCAATGATCATCTGACGGACTTGGGCGTATCTGAACCTGTCAGTCATCATCATTCCTCCGTAATCTCTACAGCGGTCCCCAGAGTATATCTGCACGTATTGCCGGGATGAATGTTTTCATCCGTGATCAGCCTGTAGACCCAGGGCTTGTGATCCGGGTCGGCGGTGGAGGCGAAGCGGCACCAGCGAATGCCCTCGCGGGCCTTGGCCACCACGTCCTGGGCCGTTACTTCGTTGGCGGCTTTCACTTCCACCATATATTTGTGCGTGGCGGTTTCCACCAGGAAATCAGGATTGTACTGCTGGCCAGCCTGCCAGAACAGACCCAGCTGATTCAGCGGAGGCTTGATCCAGCGGATAACCTCCGGGTCTTCCTCCAGAATGATGGAGAACAGACGTTCCGTATCGCTGTCGAAACCGTTCTCTGTGTAGTATCCCTTCTTATACCCGGTGAACAGGTATTTGCGGATGTTCGCCTTATCGGTAAAGGGACGGTCAAAACGGACACGTCCGTCCTTACGGATATTTTTGACAAACCTGCGGAACAGGATCAGATCCTTCTGCACAGTATGGATGTCCTGCGTCTTCCGCTCCACATGCTCGAAAATCTGTGCGCGGATGTCGCTGACGATCAGGGTGGCATAGCGGCGGACGATCTTTCGTTTATCTTCCTCATCGCCTTCGATCTGAGCCAGATATTGATCCGCCACATCAATGATGAAATCCGCGTCATCATAGGAAAGCTCCGGGATAGAGTCCAGCAGCATACATGCCAGTGTGTTCATCGCGTCTTCCACTTCGAGAATCTGCGCGTCCACGGCAGCAAGGAACTGCTGATTGACAGCGTCAAAGCGCTCGATTTTCGCCATGGCTACTTCAAAGTCCTGAATCGTCCGCCTGACCTGGAAGCGGTTGAACTTCACTTCAGACGTGGTCTGAACCAGGATTTTGGGCACGGAAATCGCGCGTCCGGAATACTCGCGGAATTTCTGCACAAACTCCTCTTTTGACATGGGCTTTTTATCCCCTGCGGGGGTCGGCGCGGGTTCTGGGATAGCCGGCGTCTGATCTCCGGCTGAACTGCCATCCTGCGCAGGCAGGTCAAACAGGGAAATCTGGTTATCATCCGCTTCTGAGGTCTGCCGCTGTCTGCCGGGACCGAAGGTCCTCAGATAAGCGTCGTACAGATTTTGCTGAGTCTGCGGGTTGTCCGCCTCCCGGAAAGTCAGCGTGCCCGTATCCGTGACCAGCTGATCAAAGAGGGAAAGCTGTGCATCATCAACAGGGCTGCTTACGTCCACAGTATCGGTCGGCTCGACACCTGTTCTGTCCAGATCCCTGTAGCGGAAAATATCACTGTTCTTGATCTCATCCACCAGTTCCCGGTAGTGCTCATGGGCGACGATGTCCAGCGTATCAATATCTTCATCGCCGGTAATAAAGCCGAAGGGCAGGCGCAGGCCTCTGCCGATGGTCTGCATGGCGAGGATGTCGCTCTTCGCCGCATTCAGGGGAATGATGGTGAACAGGTTGTTGACGTCCCAGCCTTCCTTCAGTTTGTAGACGTGCAGCACAATTTCAATCGGGTTCTCCGCCTTCTCGATGGAGAGCAGCAGGCGCACGTTCTCCTCGGTTTCTTCACCCTTCATGTTGGAATGAATCTCGATAACCTTACCTTTGTATCTCCCGTTCAGGAAGCCGTCGCTGTCAATGAGGGAGCGGATGTCTTTCGCGTGATTCGTGTCTTTGCAGGCAATTAGCACGATTGGCTTCACATACGGCAGGTCGTGGTCATCACAGTACTGGCGCAGGACGGCCTTGCGGTGCTCGTGCTGGGTCAGGCCGTCGCGTATTTTCATTTCCTCGATGTCCGCTGCGGAATAGCCCGCCATGTTGGAGCGGCCCATGACGACCGGCGTTTTCAGATAACCCTCCACTGCACCGCGGGCGAGATCATAGGAATAGATCACGTTACTGGTGCTCTTGGGCGTGGCGGTGTATTCCAGCCCCAGCACCGGTTTCAGGAAATTGATGGCCTTCATGGAAGCAGGCGCGTAATACCTGTGCGCCTCGTCCATGCAGATCACCAAGTCATTGAAGCTGGCCAGTACGGCGGAAAAGGACATGCCCAGCGTTTCCTGGAACTTATGGAAATTAAACTGGGTGTCCGTCTTGCTGTTGAATATTTTCCCAATGTTGAAGATGAACAGCTCGATCTCGGACGATTTTTCAAACGTCAGCGCGGTCTGCTCATAGTGCACCGGGTAGGTATCGTAATTTTCGCCATCATAAACCTTCGGGCTGCCCATTTCCGCTTCCAGCCCCTTGAAGATATACTTGGGGTGAGCGGGGTTGGACTCCTTGCGCAGCTTGTCATAGATGGTGCTGCCGGGTGCCAAGATGAAGAAGTGTCGGTAGCCTTTTGTCTTGTAAAGATAATAGATAGACGCGCCCATCAGGCGGGTCTTGCCGATGCCGGTGGCCATGGCAAAGCAGAAGGACGGGAAGTCAAACTTGGCGTCTACTTTGATGGGGCGCTGCTTTTCGCAGTGTTCGGTAGCGGCAGCCTCTACGGCGGCCGTGCTGTCCCGCTGATAATCGCAGTGGGTGCTGATGGCGTCCAGATAGGACAGCGCTTCTTTCTGCGGACCGCGCAGGCTCATGGCATAGCTGATTCTGCACACAATGTCAGCCATTTACCGCTCCTCACTTTCAAAACTGCATTTGGCCAGCAGGTCTTTGGGGATCTTCCGCACTTCGATGTTGTCCGGCAGGATCATATCGGACTGAATCGCCGTGCCGTAAATCAGCAGGGACTGGTCTTCGCCCAGGGCGGTGGAGACGGATTTCACATACTCGGCATTGACGAACTCCTTTGTGATGTGGATGAACCGCTTCTCTGAGGAATGTCCGTGGAACACACCCTCCGGCTGATAGCGGAAGCCCTCAATTTTGCAAATCGCCTCACACAGCATCTCGAAGGTGTACTCCGGGTTGATCTGATAGATTGGCAGCTTCGGATTCCTGACCAGAAGGCTGGGAGCAAGTTCATAGAAGTGATAACCGCCGCCGCCGTG
>OHBN01000409.1_pt1 | contig 11732 bp, 16 predicted proteins | sample 1577381 | NCBI WGS metagenome assembly OHBN01 (sample SAMEA3879520, study PRJEB24766) | human gut metagenome | biome: human-associated habitat; feature: feces | place: USA | collected 1985/1987
TGTCGTAAGCGTCTTTATCAAACATTACTATCGTCGCATCGCATCTTATCATAACAATTTATACGTCTTTACATTTTCTTTACAATTTAGCTATTGTATTTTAATCTAGATTATTATATAATATAAGCATGAAAGGAAGAAACAACAAAGTTTCTAAAAGGTAAACAACATATGAAAACAGTAAAGATTACAAAAACAACAATCAGTAATGACGTTATTATTGAACAACTTCAAAACGGACGTTGCGTATTAGCACGTGGCATTGATATACCATATCAATATTGCTGGCAGCTAGAAGAACCAACACTATCAGTTGAGCAACAAAAAGCGCTTGAAGAATATCATAATATTATTGATAATATTAGCGAATGGAAACTAGTAGTAAATGATATAATGATTAAATCCAATAAAAAATGGTACAAAGTTAAATATGAAATAGCAACCGAAACTAATGTTTACTACGACGGCATTGAAACAATATATCATTTTACATTTGACGTTTGCGAATTAACAAAAGATGGTTATTTTAAGATTCAATGGCACGTCCAGGAGTTCTAAAATGAAAAAGTTAAATTTTAAAATCTTAGCATTTAGAATAGTTAATAAAAAAATAAGTTTAAAAGAAGTTGAAGGATATCAGATAGACAGCATAGCCGCTGTCTATCGTGAACGTCCTTATTGGTATGTTACAGAATTAGTTAGCGGCACTTGCATTTGTAAAGGAAAAACAAAGCAAGATGCTTTAAATGAATACCAAAAAGATGAGACGAAAGAAAAAATAGCTAAAGCGCATAAAACAGACGCTTATAAGCATCTTAAAAAATATTTTGAAGAAATGAAAGGACAAAACTAAAATGACAACACAAGAAAAAGCAAATGCTGCCTTTGTTCATTATAAAGAATTGAACGAAGACTTATTACAGCAATTTGAAGCAAACACGATGTTTGAATTAAAAAAACAGGACATTTTTAAAACTTTGTGCTATTTAGGAAGGCATGCTGATAGCATCTTGATAGCTGATACTTTTATTGGTAGACGTTTCTTTAATATTGTTGAAAGAAGTGACGCTTTCTATGAATTTGTAAAACATTTAAGTATATACGATTTTAATGAATGCAAAGTTCAAATTTATATACGGTGTGATTTTGGCTTTCAAGCATTATTAATTGCAATTAGTTAAAATGATATACGAAACAGAGAAACTAAACGACAATATATATGTCGTTTTTGAAAAAGGTAAAAATTGGCGACATCCTACTAAAGCTATAACAGCAGCTTTTGATACAGAAACACTAACTTATATTGACGGTAAAATAAAAAGTAATCGTTATATTTTCAACAAGTTAAAAGGCTGCACCGACAACGAAAAACGTCAACGTTTACGTTGCGACGTTTGGGCGTGGCAGTGCTATGACGAACAAAACGGCTTTTTCATGACTAATGATTTTGAAACATTTGTCACGTACCATGCTTTAGCTGGCTATAAGCATGTGTGGTGTTATAACGCGACTTTCGATTTTGCGCAAATCGACTATAAAATTTTGGTTGAAAATAAGGAAAAATGGCAACAGCACAAACGCAAAGACGAAAATAGCAAAGCTTATAATAAGTCGCAACCATGGTCATATGAAAGTCTTCACAATGCGGAAGGCGCGCGATATAGTTATAAACTTTGGGTACCTTATCGCGACCCTGTAAATCGTCATAAACATGTACATGCGTGCGATTATCGCGATTTTATGAAAATCCTACCCGGCGGTCTTGAAAGACTTCTAAACGAGCTTGACGTTGAAGACTTGGAAGGCAACAAAATAAGAAAGCTCAAAATGGATTATCAAAACGTCAAAGTTGAAAAATTGACACAAGACGAACTAAACTACTGCTGCAACGATGTAAAAGGTTTATATTTTGCTATTAAAAAGTTTGATACAACTATAAAAGAACAAACTGGAAACGAATGCTCAATTTTTGGAAATGGTACTAATATAATGACAGCTGGCGGCCTTGCAAAAGCTGAGTTGCTGCGTAGTATGTATCCGTTAGAAAAAAACAAACGGGACCGCGTCAAAAAGTATCAAAAAGACCACCCAGTTAGCGAAGCGCAAGACAAGTTTTATCGCAAAACTTATTTGTATCGCGGAGCAATTTGTACGCTTAACAAAAAATATAAAGGAAACCTTCTAACAAAAAAATTGTTTAAGCGAAAAATGAATAGATATGACGTTAATAGTGAGTATTCATTTGCTATGGACAGTATAGAAGATTTAATCGGTCAGCCTTTGACTATGTCAATGCAATGCTATCTAGCTAACAAAAAAGAATATAAAGAAGATTATGAAGTTATTTTCCTTTGTAATCATATTACAGGATTTTTGCGAGATGGCATGATTGCAACTTGGTATGATTGCCGTTTAAAAGAATATGTAGATATTATCGAAGAAGATTATAGACACTGTCTTTTTGAAGACGAACTTGACGAATATGAAAAATGGTATGATTTAGACTATAGTGTTGAAAAAGTTATACTATACAAAAAAGGTCAGTATGTTTTTCGTAACTTTGTTAGAAACAACTTTGAAAAAAAGAATAAAGCAAAGCGTGAAAATCTTGTTGCTTTGTCTAAATTTTCAAAATTACAACTAAATAGCAGTTACGGAAAGCTTGCAGAACGAATTGAAAAGAAAACAGGACACTATGAAGAAAATCTCGAAACAGGATGTGTGCACTTTGTTGAAGACAAAACGGAAACTTCTACAAGCTCGATGCTTAGCGTCGTTGTTGGTTCAAAAATAACATCGTTTGCAAGATGTTATATTTTAAGCAAAATACGCGAAATTTGTGGATGCGATAAAAACGGCAAAGCATTAGTTGCTGAAAAATTTGTGTATATCGATACTGATAGTATTCATGCTTTTGCAGATTATAGCGGGGACGCTTTCAAGCTTGGTGAATTGAAATGTGAAGCAGAATGTGAAGCAGTTAAATATATCATGCCGAAGACTTATATTGATATTGACAGTATTGAAAATGGTATAGTAAAATCTTATGAACTTCATAGCAAAGGTTTAGCAACGTCAATTGTAACAAAAAAGTTACAACAATATAAAAAGTTAACTTTAAAACGCATTGATAAAATTTTCAATTATGGCCAAAAGTTTATGACACTTCAAGCTATGAACGTGCGTGGCGGTAAAGTGCTAATACCAGTTGAGAAATATTTAGCACGTCCAGAGTGTGCGGAAGGCTTATTTTTGGAAAGTGGATATAATGGAATGTTTTTAAACGAAAGATAGAAAGGAAAAAATAAAATGATAAATGAAAAAGATTTAACAGAAGTACATTGTAAATATATAATAACAGTTGATAAAAGATTTAGTTTAATCGATACTCGTCGCTTGCGTTTTGGAGAAATTGGCGGAGAATATACAAGAATAGACTATTTTAAAGATTTAAGAAATCATTTAATTAAGAAAGAAGTAAAAGAATTTGACAGTGCGTTTTATAAAACTTTTTATGATTGTGGTTTAATTTTTCATAAAACTGACGATATAGAAGACGCTGCAAAAGTTTTCACAGGTATACCAAATGACTAAAAATTCAAAAATCATAGATTATAACAAAAAATATACAGTATTAAAAACAGTGCGTTTTAATACAAAAATCCCGCGCGATGTTCTTTGTTTAGAACTTCTAGACGATAAAAAAGTGAATTTTTCAAAAATTGTAAAAGATGCATTAATTCAAGAATATATTAAAATGATATTGTCAACTGACGATATACTGATAAGAAAGGATTTAAGCAAAAATGGCAATTTATAAAACTATAAATGGTGAAAAAGTTCAACTTAACGCGCGGCAAATTAAAGCATCCATTTTAAAGAACACAGGATGGACAGAACAAGAATACAACAAAAATCGTTACACTTTAAAAAATAAACTGCGTACATATGAAGCGTTTCAGCGCGCTGCTGGATACGAAGTGCAAGAACAAAGCCCTGTTGAAATTCTTTACTATCAAACGAGACAACAAAAAAAACAAGGCAGCAATTATAAAATGAGTGCGAAGCTAGCTGAAATTTATAAACAAACATCCTACGGTTCAAAAAACGCAATACAACATGCTTTAAGTTCAAATAAAGCTCGAAAACGTCAAGAAGCTGCTTACAATGCAGAAACTTATAACAGTTTTAAACAATTTATAAAAGCATCTCCGCAAGCGAAGAGACTTTGGGAAGGAATAGAAAATCCCGTTAAACGTCGTAAAGCACTTGAAGCTTTAGCGGACGAATTGCACTATATACAAAAGAAGGACAAAGAATATATAAAAAATCAGGCTATCCCGTTTGGCGATGTGACAGGAAGCGAAACAGAGCTTAATTGGTTTCCGATGGACGATTGGCTCGAACAACCAAACACGACAAAAAATTAATAAAACTATTGTATATTAATATCAAAAGTGATATATAATATATAGAGCTAGTTTCTTCGCTGGCTCTGGGTGGGTTGGATGCCGTTTTGGTTGTTATCGGCTTGGGAACATTTTTAAACAATCAACGAAAATAATAAGAAAGGGGAAACAACAATGTCAAAATTATTTTCAATCTTCGGAGCTCGTGAGAGCAAAGACGCAAAGCGCGTCAATATAAGTTTAGTTACAGGAAAGGACGACAGTCGCGAATGGGCATCTATAAGCATCGCTAAAGATGGAAAAAGCAAAACAAAGTTAGAAATTAAAGAAAACAAGAAAACAGGACAACACTATTGTGTCTTGTATATCCCATTTTTAGAAGAAAAAAAGGACAAAGATGTAACTAACAAAATTGACGACAATGATTTACCATTTTAAAAAATGATACTAAGACTAACAAGTCACTTGATACTTACACGATAAACGCAAGAAAAAGCGCGTGTAATATTGCAATTGCTGCTATCAATACATGTTAGTATCTATGTATAAAATAACCGCTTAACTATAAAAATAGTTTAAGCGGTTTATTTGTTTTAAAAAGAAAGGAAAAATAAACAATGCTTTATTTATTAAAATTACTATATAATGCAGATGCTGAACTAGCAGCAGGAACAGAACAAGAAGATGTAGAAAAAGCATCGAAAGAGTCTTTTACTGAAATGCTTAAAAAAGTACAAGACGACAATAACAAAATGGTTGAAACGCTCAAAGAAGAATTTAAAAAAGAACTCAAAGAGCGCGACAATATAATCTCGCAACTCATGAAAGGCGAAAAAATCGACGAAGGCCAAGACGATAAAATACCTGATTTTGTAAAGAAAATTAACGAAAAGCGAGAAAGACAAAAACATTATTTTTAAAGAAAGGAAAAAAAAGAAAAAATAAAATGCCAAACGAAAAAGAAAATGAAAACTTATTAAATGTATTAAATTTACCGGCCGGGACGACCACAGGAACAGACGGAAGCGATACTTTTCCAGTTACATACAACGACTATATGAAAGCTGTTGAAACTATTGCTAGTCAAAATATACGCGCTTTAGTTTCAACAAATAAGCTCGAAAATGCTTTTTATGAATATGATATAAGCGACGGCCGTGTTATTGAAGAAGCTGTTATTGCTATGGCTGAAGCATCCGACTTTAGCCGTCAACCAGCTTTTGTTGTCGCTGACCCTAAAATATTTGTTCAATATTTTAACAACTTTGAAGAAAAGCAATTCAATGTTTCAATTAGAAAAGACGATATACGCAAAGTCATGGCAAAAGGTACTTCCCCAGAAACTGTTGCGGGCGCTATTATGGAAAGTCAAACACAAGGTGAAGGTTCTTACGACTATAAAAAAGGACGCGGACTAATTGAAACAGCAACATTTGTCGATTATTCAAAAATTTTAGGTACAGTGGCAAAGCCATTATATCCGTCTTCCATGAAAGGCGTTATTTTTGCGCTTCGCGATATGTACAATGCTTTAAAAGCTGAAAACGACAATTTAGCTGGTATCGCTGGATTGAAACAAAGCACTCCTGCGGAAGATATAAGAATTGCAATAACTACAAAAGTTTTAAACTTAATTGACGTTGTTGAGTTAGCAAATGTATTTAACTTAGAAAAAGAACAACTTTTCGGTATGATTGTACCGGTTGAAGTAGACGACGAAAGTGACAAGACAAATTGGTACAAAGTTGCAGTTTACGACCGTAGAGCTCTAGGCCGCGCAACATTTATTTTTGACTACACTCAAGACGTATACGGTAATGCAAGAATGTCTACACACTATTTGACAACTTCACGTGCTTACTTCCACAACAAATTGTACAAAGGCGTTTCACTCGATTGCACAAAAGCATGCACAGCCGCAACTACTAGTTTATTAGCTGAATAGAAAGGTTTTAAAAATGGAAAATCTCAAACCTAAAAAAGTGCGAGATTTGGCAGGCGGCCGAGCGCGATATAGCTCGACCGCCTTTGCTGAATTTTCAAATCTTTTAATTAATAACTTAAAAGTAGAAAGAACTGACAGTGAAAAACTTAATGCAGCTGTTGAAGGATTTATAAAAAAGACACTTATTGAAGATGGTCAAGTTGGCTATGATTGCATTACTCAAAAATTTGCACGAGTAAAAGGTCAAGGTGTTAACGAACTCGGAAATCCTACGACTTTGATTTTTATTTTTAGAAACGGTTCTTCTTTTTCGCGACCAGCATACTACGAAGCTGATCCAAATGGTGCCTATATAATCCCCGCAATGGAGCAAAATTACAGCATTGCAACCATGATTAAAAATACTACTGATTTTATGGATGAATGCGATATTGCCATTTTGCAAAATGTAAAAGCTTCAAAAGCTCCTTTATACGTTGTAATGAAAGACGAAGAAACACAATTGTCACTCATACACGCAATCGACGAACAGCAAAAAGGCCAGCCGGTTATTATTGTTAGTGAAGGTCTAGAAGACGCAATAAAAGGAATATCAACAAATTATAACTATATCGCTGATAAACTCGACGAAATTAAAAATAAATATCGCGATAGACTTTTCAATAAATTAGGAATTATGAGCGCTAATATCGATAAAAAAGAACGCGTCCAAGTTGGTGAAGTTAATGCAACAACCGGCCAATGTGTCGATTACATATATATGATAATTGATACTTTCAATAAATATTGTAACTATTACAATTTGCCGTTTAAAATGTCGTTAAATGGCTCGTTGGAAGAACTTTACGAAAATCCAACAGAAGAAAAAGACAACGACGAAGAATATACAGAAAAGGAAGACGAAGAAAATGCAGGAAAAACCAATTAATTATATCGCAAGCGCCGTCGCATGCATTACAACAGCACTACAAAGCAACGAAATCTTTAGCTATGTTTCGCTAACATTAACAATTTTGTCAATTGTCGTTAGTCTTGCGTTTACAATTTATCGATGGTATAAAGTTGCAACGGACGACGGCAAAATTGACAAAGAAGAAATAGACGTCCTTATGAAAAATATAAACGAAGGCGTTAACGAGTTAAATGACGCTGTTAACAACTTTGATAAAAAAGAAAACGAAGAAAGGAATAATAAAAATGATTAATATTAATACAATTATATCAAGCTTTGACGAAGAAGGAACTTTATTAAAATGGCTTAAAAAGGTTGAAGATGCTTTAAAAAATACATCTTTAAAAACTGTTGAGACCGTAACAATTGATGATACAAGCTTTAAATTAAAGTTTGTTTTTGCCGACGATACTTTTTTGACAAGTCCATCAATAAAAAGCCCAAAAGCTGCAACTATTACAGCTGAAAGTGTCAATGAAGTTATTGAAGGAAGCGACTATATAAGTGTAGACTTTAATCAGCAATTAACTAAACTATTAGTTGAATTAGACCAAACAAAGCTTGACGAGTCGCCAACGGAAGACAGCAACAATCTAGTTAAAAGCGGTGGCGTGTTTGATGCTTTAGCCGGAAAACTTGACGCTAATAAAAACGCTGTTGCCACTGTTGGCGGTCTTGTTACTCCCTCACAATCACCATCTGTAATTGAGTTTGTCGGAATTGATAGTGCGGGTGCTCAAGTACGAATACAAGTAGATACAAATGACTTTGAGATTGACGGCAGTATAAGCCCGTATACTTTGAAAAAGAAACAAGCGACAGACGGCAAAACTTGGTTGTTGAATAATGAGTTAACTATCAATGAAGCAGCAGCTTACAATGTTATTTTTGTAAGTAATGGAAATACATATAACACTTTACGAATGGAAAATGGTAAACTTAAAAATTTATACTATGACTCGGACTTGGCATATGCAAAAGACCCAGTAGGCGGTGCAACTTGGTATGATGCAGGTTTTCGAACAGTTAAATTTGTAACAGCTCCAACGGATGATTTATTAGCTTGGTTGCAAGCAAACGGTGTTAATCAATAAAAGAAGGACAACTAAACTATGTCACGATACACTGAACTATTTAGCGAGTATTTAGAAGGTGGCGGGGTTTTACCCGCCGCCTTCAATACTATCGAAGGCTTTACAGATTTATTTAAACTGCACTATCTTGATAAAGAAATTGGATTTGAAACGGAAACACTATTTGCTGCAAAACTAGAAGAATACGCAACTATTTTAATGCCATTATATAAAGAACGCATAGAAATGCATGCAGCTGCGATAACAAACGCAAAAAATCCAGCTCGAACACACTACGAAAAATATAACACAACTATCAACGCAGGGCCACAGCGCAGTACTGTGACCGATTTACCATTTAACACAAGCACAGATATTACACCTTCAACAATTAACAATGTAGACAGCTTTACTAATACGGACGAACGAATTACAGAGTCGCATGATACTGATTTAGACACAACTAGTGCTTATTATGTTTTAGATAAATTAAACGAAAAAGTACATAGTATAATATTAGATTTATTAAAAGAATTCAAAATTCTTTTCATGCAGGTTTATTTATGATAACTTTATACAAAGAATTTACACCTAACACAGCAAACGCTGTTCATTATCTTTTTGAAGATGTAAACGACTATATTAATAAAATTAGTTCATACTTAGTTGTTTCCTACGATATTGAAAACTATCGAATTAATAGAAATGTTTTAATGATTAAGTTTGATATACATATTAATGCAAAAAACTACGACGACATAACATATATTTGCGACAACTTTGACGAAAACGGTTATCAACGTTTTTATTTTGTTGAAAACTGTTATCAACAAAGCGGATACGCTTTTTATAATCTTTCAATCGATTATTGGGCAAGCTATATATATCGTGCTCGTATCGATAATATACATGTTAAGCGATGCAATCGAAATATTGCAACAGGAGTTTATAGAGACGACTTTATAACAGAAACTAATTCAAACGAGTGGTTACCAATTAGCGGCACAACTAGCGGCAGTGACAATAAACGCTTTGATGTTAATAAATGTAGTATCGTTTTTTGCATGTCTTACAATGTTGTAGCTACTAACACAGGCTCAATTGACACTACACAGCTTTTTGCTATCGGCTTAAGAGATTTAAAAGAAAACTACTGTCATTATACCGCAAGCGGTTCACCGCGGAAAGCAAGCGACCAACTAGAATTGTCACAAACAACAAATGCAGTTGACTACGCAATTGCAGTCGTAGGCGGTATATATGGCGTTTCCGCCTGGGGACCAATCAAAGACACAAACGATGCAAAAGTTACACAAGCATGGATTGTTGATAATACACTTTTATTAACTACTGATAACTTGGTCGAAGGAATAAAAACACGTAATTTATACGACGGACGAACACTTAGCAACACACTTGTTAAAGCTGTTGTACCATCAAACTTAAGTCGTTATTTTTCGTTAAAATTAGATAAGAATTATAACTACTATGTTGGCACTCAAGGCAAAGGCTTAAAAATTAAAAAGCTAAGCGACAGCACAACACAAGTGCAATATAATCTTATCGTTGGTCAAAGTGATTTGAAAGTTATTATTAAGCAAGGTGATAACCAATTGGATATTACAGACGCTTTTGCGGTTCAATTAACTATGAACGCAGGCGAAATAACAGGTCTTCGCGCAATGATATCAACGATACAACAAAGCTATCAAGAATTTGCAAGATTTATGACTTTGGAAAATAATAAGGATGCAACTACTTTAGACTACGCGGGCCTACTAGTCGATTATACCGGTGGCTTTCAAAATAAATTTGTCGGCTCACTCATAGGCTCTGGCGATGGCTATTTAAATTTTAGAAATTTATTAAGTAGTAGTTTTACAAATAGCTATTACGATAATATCAACTTTCCAGTTTATAATCCTTACGCTTTAACAAAATGCCAAAGTATCGAAAATGAAGACGAAATTGTTGCGAGACAGGGTATCACTTTTGATTGTTATATAAGTGATTTAAGATATATTTTCAACTATAATTTATTGACAGAAACAAACAATACTTTTTTACAATGTGAATGCAATGTTACTAATACAATTTTAGATGCGTGTAACTTAATAAAAACGAAACTTGCAAGCGGTATTTTTATCGAAAAAATTGAACATGAATAAATCAACGTATTTAGATGGTCTGCACGTATTGAGCTATAACGCAATCATAAATGAAATCGATAGTAATCGAAACTATGGTAAAACGTGGTGTTTTTTAAAACGCGCTTTTAAACGTGGACTTAAAAAAGGAAAAAAGACACTATACGTTAGAACTTTTAAAAAAGAAATAAAAGAAGCTGTTCAACAACTTTATCAACAAAGCGATTTGCAAAAATTTTGCGGTATTGAATTTTACGACCCGAAAACGAAAAAAGGAAACTTCAAAAAAGTCGGAAGAACGTTTTATGTGAAGCGTCAAAATAAGTGGATTTGGTTTATGAAATGTTACGCCGTTAGCGATGCAAACGCGGTTAGGTCCTGCGACGACCCAAAAATGGACACAATCATTTATGAAGAATATCGAACGACAGCACAGCAAGAAAAACACTTCCGCGGCAATCGTATTGACTTATTTATTGATATGTTTTTCACAGCAAAAAGAAATCATAAAGTTACTATTATACTGCTTGGAAATCGCGAAAATCCAATAAATCCATTTTGCACTTACTTCGGAATACCGCAACAAAAAAATGATTTTGAAGGTATAAAAACGTTTAGAAATGGAAGTTATCTAATTTGCCAAGTTAATAATAAACAACAATGTAATAATGATTATGACGCGCAAGTACAAAAGCTTTTTAAAGGCACTGCATACGGACGCTATTTATACGAAAATGAAGCAAAAGGACAAAGCAAGTTACAGCTTAAAAAACCACCCGCCGAAGCTTTTAGCTATGTACAGCTTCATCTAAACGGCTATGATATTAATGTTAAAAATCTAGGTGGTACGTTTTATATAAGTGACAAAATTGATAAAAATAAGCCTGTTTACGTTTTGGAACGATGCAACAAATACAAAATCGAACGCATACTATTAAAGCGTTATAAAAGTCTTTTTACAAGTTTTATAAATGCTGTTGCATCTAACAATGTGTTTTATAATTCACATGCAACGTACGCAGCAATACAACCATTTTATAAGTGGCTAAGTATATAGCAACTAGCTAGTACTAATATAGTACTAGCTTTTATTTTGTTGTTGCGTTAGTTATGTCTAACACGCATGATAAGATGCGATGCGACGATAGTAATGTTTGATAAAGACGCTTACGACAAGGGGAGGAGGCGCGTCGCGTCTTATCAATA
>OHBN01000415.1_pt1 | contig 11602 bp, 9 predicted proteins | sample 1577381 | NCBI WGS metagenome assembly OHBN01 (sample SAMEA3879520, study PRJEB24766) | human gut metagenome | biome: human-associated habitat; feature: feces | place: USA | collected 1985/1987
CGAAAAACAGGAAGTGGCGTTTGCGGCGGTGCTCAACGAGCCGTTGGTCGCCCTCTATCAGACCAGTGCGCTACAGCAGCATATCGAACAGCACGCAGCTGAACTCGGCCAGGCGCTAAACGTTCGGGTCAGGATGAGCCATTTTGCAGGGCTTTGCGAGATGGTGGCGCACGGCGCCGGCGGGGCGATCCTGCCGCGCGTTATTGCCGAGCGTTACCGGCAGCGCTATTCGTTTGCCGTCATCGGGTTACAGGACCGCTGGGCGCAGCGCCGTTTGTGCCTGTGCTATCAGGATGACGCCAGCCTGTCGCCAGCGATGCGCCGCTTACTGGAATGGCTTCGTCAGCCTTGAGAACATCAGTGACAGTGTCACTTTTCATGCCCGTTATTGCTACTGACATCCGTGCCAGAGATGCGATAGTAGAGGTCCGCTTTTATTAAGACGCGAATCAGGACAGACAAGATGAGTACATTACCAAAGGTCGCGGTGCTGGGACTCGGCGCCATGGGACACGCTTTTGCCAGTAACCTGCTGAAAAACGGCTTTACCGTTGCCGGCTGGAACCGTTCGCCAGCCCGCGGCGAAGATTTACAGGCGCATGGGTTATCTCTGCACGCCACGCCGCAGCAGGCGGTGGCCGATGCCGAGGTGATCATCAGTATGCTCGCCGACGGTGAGGCCACCCTCGAGGTACTGGCGCAAATCGCGCCCGCCTGTCAGCCGCAGGCGATCTATTGCCAGATGGGCACCATTGGCCTGCCGGAGACCCGGCAGGCCATCGCGTTGTTGCGGGAACTTCAGCCAGCGATGACCTATATCGATGCCCCGGTGTCGGGGACCAAAGCCCCAGCGGAGAAGGCACAGATCCTGGTGCTCGCCAGCGGAGATAGGGAAAAGGGCGCCGCTGCCGAACCGGTGTTTGCGGCTATCTCCCGCGGGACGCAGTGGTTTGGCGAGGCGGGCAACAGCCAGAAAATGAAGCTGGTCCTCAATGCCTGGCTGATTTCGATGATGCAGGGCATCGCGGAGAGCGCCCAGCTGGCGAAGACGCTGGGCTTCACCCCCGACCAGCTGTGGAGCGCCCTGGAAGGCGGCCCGCTGGCGGCGCCCTATGTCAAAGTGAAACTAGACGCCATCGCCAGCGAGCAGTTTACCCCGCAGATGCAGCTGGCGCATGCCCTGAAAGATGCCCGGCTGGCGCTTTCTCTGGCCGAGCCGCACACCATGCCGGGGCTGGAAAACATCGCCGAACTGTGGCAGCAGGCGGCGGACGCGGGATATGCCGGAGAGGATTTGTCTGCGGTATATCAGTGGCTGTCGCCGACGTCAAAAGCGTAGTTTCCTACCCACGCCAGGAAAGAAGTGGCCATAGTGGCCACTTATCCTGGCGGATGGGGCATCAATTCGAATCTACCGTACGTTAGCTTAAGCTATCAATCCATTCGCTCTGGCGCGGATTCAGCCGGCGATAACAGTGTACCGACACCGCCAGCTGCGTCAGGTCGGTGAAGACCATCGGATCGAGCTGTATATGCTTTTTAATTTGCTGCAGCCGATAGGTGAGCGTATTACGATGAATCCCCAACAGCAGCGACGTTTTGCCCGGTTCGGCATTATTGGCAATAAAGCTGCTCAGGGTATCCAGCAGCACTTCGCCGGAATCATGCTCAAGCAGCTGGCGTACGTTATTGATAAAAAAATTGACCATATAGCTGTCTTCCAGCACCCTGAACAGGCAGAGCATTGCCATTTCGCGAAAGTAGTAGATCTGCCGCTGCGGCTGCACTTTGCTACCCACTTCGATCACCGAGCGGGCGAACCGAATGGCCTCGCGAATGTCCGGGGCGCTGTCCGCCTGCACGCCAATCCCGATATGGTAATGGCTTATCTGATTACTCAGTACAAACTCAATGCCCCGCAGCAGGGTTTCCTGGGCTTCGCTTAGCGCGTTGAGGATCAATATTTCATGGCTGCCCAGCAAAATAACGTCACTTACGCCGGAGAGCTGCGAGAATTCCCGCAACAGCGTACTCAGTATGTCGCTTAACTGATGCTGTTCGACCTGCACGGTCACTACGATCGGAACCCGCGGTGTATCAAAATCGAAACCAAGTTCCAACAGGCGATGCAGCGCTTCTTGCCCGGCGGGCGTAGCCCCTTGTTCCAGATACTGACAAAACAAGGTGTCACGCAGACGTTGCCGCCAGTTGGTTTCCCGCATCTCTATGGCCTGGCGGACCAGCAGTTCGGCGGTGAGCACCGCCAGTTCAGCATAGCGGCTTATCGCCGCGGGATCGCCGCTGATGCCTACCACCATCACCACGCGATCGTCATAGATAATGGGATGATTAATACCAGGATGCACGTTGTGAAAACGCGCGGCTTCCGCGGCGTTGTTAATACAAATGCGTTTCCCGGTGCGTATTACCTCCCGGGCGACTTCATGCTGTTCGCCGATACGATGCCGTTCACCTGAGGCAATGATCTGTCCATGATGGTCAATGACATTCACGTTATGATGAATTATCGCCATTGCCCGGGCGACAATTTCATTAGCCAGCGCTGTTGTAATAATCATACAGTTATCCGCTTATGTGCCTCTCCGTGCCACCCGCTCAGAAAGGTTCGTAGAACATTCTCCGCGGCGTCGGCGAGGAGCGGTTCGCATGTGTTCATCGACTCTGCCAGCGCCATAGGGCGCTGGCAAATAGACCACATTGCGTCAATATGGTGTTGATATAATTGCCGGCTGCTCTCATCACGCCCGCCGCAAAGGGCCACAACCGGCACGCCATGGCGTGCGGCTTTGCCTGCCACGCCCACCGGGGCCTTACCAAAGGCGCTCTGCCGATCGAGCCAGCCTTCACCCACGATCGTCAGCGCGGCATCGCGAAGATGGTCGTCGGCGTTAAGCAGCTCCAGCACCAGGTCAATGCCCGGACGCAGCGTGGCGCCGGTATAGGCGATAAGCGCAGCCCCCATACCGCCCGCGGCCCCGGCGCCGGGCCGTCCGCTGACGTCGAATCCGAGGGTTTGCGTAAGCAGCTGGCTATAATGCGCCATTCCCGCCTCCAGCTCGCAGAGCGCCGCCTCGTCCGCGCCTTTCTGCGCCCCATACACCCAGGTGGCGCCATGCTCGCCAAGCAGAGGGTTAGTGACATCGCAGGAGGCCTGTATTTCGCTTTGCTGTAGACGCGGGTCCAGACCGCTCAAATTGATGCGCTGAATATGCGCCAGGTCCTGACCTGCTGCGGGAGCCGGCAGCAGGGTGCCGTCCTTACGCCAGAAGCGCGCGCCGAGCGCCTGGGCAAAACCGATGCCGCCATCGTTGGTCGCGCTGCCGCCCAGGCCGATAATCAAATGCCGACACCCGGCGTCCAGCGCCGCCTTTACCTGTTCGCCCAGCCCGTAGCTGCTGGCCTGACGCACATCCCGCTGCGCTGGCGGCGTGAGTTCGAGCCCACAGCTTTGCGCCATCTCGATAATGGCCCGCTCGCCGGGCAGGATCAGGAAATCCGCCTGCAGGGAGAGGCCATAAGGCGAGGTACAGCGCTGCTGTTGCCACACCGCCCCCTCAAGCAACGGACTATCCGCCAGAGTCGACAGCAGTCCCTCTCCGCCGTCGGACACGGGCATTTCGACCAGCTCCAGCGTCTGGTCAACCCGGCGCAATCCCTGGGCTACCGCTGCGCAAGCGGCCTGCGCGCTACAGCTACCTTTAAACGAATCCAGCGCGATAACAATCTTCATACGTTCTCCTGCGTTAATGCGCTTTGCGCGGCGTTTTATCGGTGGTCATGAGCTGTAATAACATCCCCAGCAGCGCACATCCCGCCATGGTAAAGAAGGCGTAGATATAACCCGCTGGATTTTCCCAGCCGCCGCCAAACTGAATGAGCCAGCCCATAAGCAATGGCGAAATGCCGCCGCCGATAAACATCGCCGTGGTGATAATTCCGTTAGCGGTAGAGGTGGCGCGTTCTTCGGCGGAGTCCGACGCCATGGCGTAGTAGATAGGCCACACGGCGTTGGCCACCAGGCCAAAAAATAGCTGAATGGCGATAAGGCGCGGCATATTGGTGGCGAAATAGAACAGCGCAATGCCGATACTCATCCACAGACCGCAGACGATCAGGGTTCGTTTACGGCCAAAGCTATCCGACAGCCAGGGCCAGATTACCTGACCCAGGGTACCGGTAAGCGTGAAGATAATACTCAGCCCGGCGGACGCCGCCAGCGACAGGCCGGAGACGTGATAAAGATACGGGGGCAGTACAACGTTAATGCCCATATAGACGATTTGCGTCAGCAGGGTATTGCCCGCCGTCAGCGAAATATTGCGGTTGCGCAGGGTGCGTAAAAAGGTCTTCATCCCTTCGCCTTTGGCGACATGGCTGCTTTCCTGCGTCGCCGGGCGCGTCAACCCCTGGCTGTCGATATGCTGATAAAGCGTGTTGATGCGGTCGGCGGTAGAATATTTTGCCCAGAAGATCATTAGCGGGATGGCGACGAGCAGCGCCAGCAGGAAGCAGTAGCGCCAGCTGCCTTCGCCAAACGTGGCAAGCACCAGGCTTGCCACCACGCCGCTCAGCAGCGCGCCGTTCCGCTACGCCGGTCACGCCCAGGTCGTAAATGGCGAACAGGCTGCCGCGCAGCTGATTATCTTCCGGGAAGCGCGGCAGGGGCGGCTGCGCCATGGAGGTGACGTACAGCACATCAAGGTTTTCGCCGCCGAACATCACGCTGGTCACTTTTTTCACCGGCATCTCAATGATGCGATCGACCTTGCCCTCCGGGGTATAGCGCACCAGCTTGCCCGCGTAGACCAGCGCGTTCCACAGATAGCCTTCGCTGTCCACGGTGGCGCCGTCCGCCGCGCCGCCTTCGCTGCGATCGACATGGCAAAAGACCCGTTCGCCGGAAAGATCGCCGGTCGCGGTGTTGTAGTCCCAGGCGCAGATTTCGCCCGTCCAGGTATCGGCAAAATAGAACGTCTCGCCGGAGGGGCTCCAGCAGGGGGCGTTAGAGACGATAATGTCTTTCTTCAGCACGTGCAGTGACAGATCGGGGTCCAGGCGATATAGCGCGCCGCTCGGTTCCTCTTCGCGCATATCCATTGACCCGAACAGAAAGCGTCCCTGACGATCGACTTTGCCGTCGTTGAGCCGGTTAAAGGGTCGGTCCGCTTCCGGATGGTGCAACAGCGTCAGCTCGCCGCTGGCGAAGTCGAGCAGATGAACGCCATTCTGCAGCGCCACCACCGCGCCTTCGCCGCTCTGGCGCAGGGCGAAAGAGCCAATTTTCTGTCGCACGTCCCAGCTCTTGATCGCGCCGCCCTGCGCGTTGCAGGCGAACAGGCGCCCGTCGAGGCTGTCCACCCACCAAAGACGCTGCTGTTCGACATCCCAGACCGGGCTTTCGCCGAGTCGGGTTTTTAAATCCAGTAACACTTCAATGCGCATAATGGCCTCCTGATTACACTTTTTCGCCGTGGGCCTGTTTCGCCGATACGGAGCCTGGGGATGAGGAACTTTTGAGAAACAGGGACACCAGCGCGCCGATAATCAGTAGCGCGACAGCGAACCATAAGCCGGACGTTGCCGCACCGGTGCGGTCCTCAAACGCGCCGAGAATAAACGGCCCGAGAAAGCCCCCGCACAGCCCGAGGCAGTTGAGCAGGCCGAAGCTGCCCGCCAGCATATGCCCGCTCATGATGGACGGGAGCCAGTTAAAGATGATGGATTGCATAGCGAAGAACATGAAAGCGGCCAGCGAGAAGCCAAGCAGCGCCACACCGTGGCCGGCAATGGCGCCAATCGCCATGCCGGTCGCCATGACCAGATATCCGGCCATCAGAATGCTGCGGGAACGCTGTTCCGTGCGGGCGAATCGCGGCAGCAGGATCCCACCCGTGGCGGCGGCAATCCACGGGATGGCGGTCAGCAGACCAATCTGCAGCGGAGTAAGCTGGCCCCAGCTACCGATGATCCCCGGCAGGAAATAACTCAGGCCGTAAACCGAAAACTGGTGGGTAAAGTAAATCAGCACCAGCAACAAAAACACTCGGGTGGACAGCGCGGTTTTCAGGGAGAAACGGCTCGGCGTATGGCGCGTTTCCTCGGCTTCTTTCGCCAGTACCGCGTTAATGGCTTGCACATCGTCGCTGTCCAGCCAGCGGGCGTCGGCTGGTTTATCCGGCAGTCTGCGCCAGACGACGAACGCCAGCGCTATCGCAGGCAGCCCTTCGATAAAGAACATCCACTGCCAGCCGTGCCAGCCGGACATGCCATCAAGGCTTAATAACAATCCGCCCAGCGGCGCGCCGATAATATTGGCCAGACAGACCCCCAGCAGGAACAGGCCGGTGGCTTTTGCGCGCTCTTCGCGGCCAAACCAGAGGGTGAGGTAGTAAATAATGCCCGGATAGAGTCCCGCTTCGGCGGCGCCGAGCAGAAGGCGCATCACGTAAAAGGACGTAGGCCCGGTGACAAACGCCATACCGCAGGAGAGGATGCCCCAGGTAATCATGATGCGAGCTATCCAGCGCCGTGCGCCAATCCGGGTGAGAAACAGGTTACTGGGGATCTCCAGCACTGCGTAGGTGAGAAAAAACAACCCGGCCCCGAGGCCGAATGCGGTTGCGGAAAGGCCGATATCCACCGACATGGTCGCTTTCGCCATGCCAATATTGGTACGATCAATAAAGCTGATGATGTACGCCACGATAAGCAGCGGCATCAAATGGCGGTAGATTTTTTTATGGGTGCGTTGCAGCTGCGTCCCGTTTACCGCCTTTTCATTTATTGCGGACATGGTTATTATTTCCCCGTATTCGTGGTCAGAAGCCTTGCCGGGATCGAGACGATCCCGTTCGTCAGCTCACAGGTTGTCGCCGGGTGCTGACCCGAACGACGCCCGGCCCGAAGCCCCACTTCGGGCCGTCTTTTGCTAAGCGCCTTCGCGCTCGAACAGCATAGAAATCCCCTGGCCGCCGCCGATGCACATGGTGACCAGACCAGTGCGTGCACCGCTGCGCGCCATTTCATACATCAGTTTGACCGGCAGGATCGCACCGCTGGCGCCTACCGGGTGGCCGAGAGCGATCGCGCCGCCGTTGACGTTAACGCGGGCCGGGTCGAGACGCAGATCGTTCATCACCGCCAGCGCCTGAGCGGCGAAAGCCTCATTGAGTTCAATTAAATCAATGGACTGCACATCTATATTGAGACGGTCCATCAGGCGTCGGGTGGCGGGAGAGGGACCAAACCCCATAATCTCCGCCCCGCAGCCGGCGACCGCCCAGCCGCGAATGCGCATGCGCGGGGTTAAGCCGCGTTTTTCCGCCTGCTGGCGGGTCATCATCACCAGCGCCGCCGCGCCGTCGTTAATGCCCGATGAGTTGGCCGCCGTCACCACGCCGTCGGCTTTAAACGCCGGACGCAGCGTGGCGAGCTTTTCACGCGGGGTGTCGCGCGGGTGTTCATCGGTCGCAAACAGGCGGGTCGCTTTTTTGCCGTCCGGCACCTCAAGGGCCAGGATCTGCTCGCGAAAGCGACCCTCCGCGATCGCCTTCAGCGCCTTCTGCTGGCTCGACCAGGCAAAATCGTCCATCGCTTCGCGGGTAATACCGAAGCGTTGCGCGACGTTTTCCGCGGTGATGCCGTTGTGATAAGGGCCTTCCGGCCAGGTGAGAATGGAGATCAGGCCATCTTCCAGCTCGCCATGGCCCATGCGATAGCCATCGCGCGCTTTACGCAGGTAGTAGGGCAGCTGGGTCATATTTTCAGTGCCGCAGGCGACGACCACCTCGACCTGGCCGCTTTGCAGCCGCATCATGCCGTCCGCCAGGGCCTGAAGTCCGGAACCACACTGGCGGTTAACGGAATAGGCGGTGCTCTCCTGCGGGATCCCCGCGCGCAGTTGGCAGATGCGGGCGATAAAACCGCTTTCGGCGATTTGCCCGACGTTGCCGACGATCGTTTCGTCGATATCCTGCGGCGCAATCCCGGCGCGGGCGATCGCTTCGCGAATGACGGCGGCCCCAAGGTCATGCTGATGGGTATGTTTAAGACTGCCGTTAAACGTGCCAATAGCGGTACGGACGCCGCTGACAATCACAATATCATTAGCCTGGGTCATTGTTTTTCTCCTTACAGCACCATGCCGCCGCCGACGTTAATCACTTCACCATTGATATAGCGCGCGCCATCGGACGCCAGAAACGCCACACACTCGCCGACGTCTTTCGCCTCGCCGGCGTAACCCGCGGGAATTTTGCTGATCATGATTTGCCAGACGTTTTCCGGTACGCCGCGCGTCATGTCGGTGTCGATAAAGCCCGGGCAGATGGCATTCACCGTGACACCTTTTTTCGCCAGTTCGCGGCAGGCGGTTTTGGTCATTCCCACCACGCCGGCTTTTGACGCCGAATAGTTGGTTTGCCCGACGTTGCCAAGCCAGCTGGCGGAAGCGATATTGATAATGCGGCCCGCACCGCGCTCGCGCATGCGGATAGCGGCCTGCTGCATACAGAGGAAAGTGCCTTTCAGGTTAACGTCGATAACCGTATCCCAGTCCGCTTCCGTTAATTTGTGCAGCATGGCGTCGCGGTTGATTCCGGCGTTATTCACCAGAATGTCTACCGGGCCAAACGCCTCTTCGGCCTGGGAAAACAGGGCTTCGACCTGCGTTTTTTCAGCGATATTGCAGCTGATAAACAGCGCCTGTGCGCCCGATTCGCGCAGGGATGCGGCGGCGGCTTCGCCGTGTGCATCACGATCGGCGATAATCACTCGCGCGCCTTCCCGCGCAAGCACCTGGGCAATGCCAAAGCCGATACCGCGTGCGGCGCCGGTGACAATGGCGGTTTTACTGGCAAGTTTCATAGCAACGTTCCTTATGAGTCAGAGGATGAATTCCGGGACAGATGTTCCGCGAGACCGCAGGGCGGCGGGGTGAACAAACGGCTGTCCATAACCTGAAGATCCGCGGCGATCGCCGGATGAAAATCCATATGCGCCAGGATGTCGCGCTCAAGATCGATGCCGGGGGCGATTTCCGTCAGCACCGGTCCTTCCGGGCGCAGTTCGAAAACCGCCCGTTCGGTGACGTAATGCATGGTTTGTCCTTTGGCGCGGGCCAGTTCGCCGTTGTAAGAAATCTGGTTTACCCCGGCGACGAATTTACGCACTTCGCCTTCGCGGCGGATATGCAGCGCCCCGTGTTCACAGGCGATCTCCAGCCCCTTGGCGGTAAAAGAGGAGCAGAACACGACGTGGCGGGCATTCTGGGTGATATCGATAAAACCGCCCGCGCCGGGGCAGGATGCGCCGAGCCGTGTGGCATTGACGTGCCCGTGCGGGTCCATCTCGCCGGCGCCCATAAAGGTGATGTCGACCCCTGCGCCGTTGTAGTAGAGCATTTGATCCTGGTGGCTAATCATCGCGCTCAGATTACGGCCGATACCAAAATCCACGCCTCCCGCCTGCTGCCCACCGTAGATCCCTGACTCGACGGTGATGGTGACCTGCTCGCCGAGCTGTTCCTCGTGAATGATGGCGCCAATCACGTCATTGGGAATACCGGTGCCGAGATTGATGACGCAGCCGGGGGTCAGATAGCGGCAGGCAATCCGCCCGATAAGCTTGCGCAGGTCCAGCGGCAGCGGCGCATTTTGCGCGGCGGGCAGCTGGATATCGCCGCACAGCGCTGGGTCGAAGGCCCAGCTTGAAGTCTGGCGGTGATCCGTCTGCGGCTCTTCGCACACCACAATGGCGTCGATCAGGTTGCCGGGAACGGTGATGCTTTTCGGATGCAGCGAGCCTTTCGCTACGCGATATTTCACCTGCGCCAGCACCTTCGCCCCGTAGCGTCTGGCGGCGAGAACGGCGTGCAGGACTTCCAGCTTCATCACCTCTTCATCGGTCGTGAGGTTACCGTCTTCATCAGCATGGGTGCCGCGCACAATGACCACGTCCAGAGGAAGAGCCGGATAAAACAGATATTCGTCGCCGCGAAACGTGACGTGCTCGATCAGATTGGGTCGTTCGCGGGTGCGGGCGTTCATCCTTCCGCCCTCTATGCGCGGATCGACAAAGGTACCGAGACCGACGGGGGAAAGCCGCCCCGGCAGTCCGGCGGCCATCGCGCTATAGAGATGAACGATCTGCCCCTGCGGCAGGCACCAGGCTTCCACTTCGTTGTTGTTGATCATCGCCATCCAGCGCGGCGCCAGGCCCCAGTGCGAACCGATAAGGCGGGTCACCATACCCGGATGGACAAAGTGCTGGATACCGCGCTGGCGATCGCTTTGCCCCGCGGCATGCAGTAGCGTCAGGTCACGCGGTTCGCCCGCGGTCAGAAAGCGCGCTTCGATGGCACTTAAAATGGACTCCGCCGCGCCGATAAGCGTCATCCCGACGGTGCAGACGGTGTCGCCGCTGGCGACCCACCGCGCCGCCTCATGGGCGTCGATAAATTTGCTGCTCACTTTTTATCCTCCGTTGATAGCGTGATGATGGATTCTGCGAGACGCGTTTTGAGCTGCTGTTTGCTCACTTTGCCGTTGTGGGTACGCGGTAAAGCACGGGTGAAAATAATGCGCGCCGGTAGCTTAAAGCGGGCGATTTTGACCTTCAGCCAGTCGAGGATCTCTTCGCTGGTCAGGTGATGCTGGCCATCCGGCACGATAAACGCCACGGGCTCTTCGCCGTAGACCGGGCTGGGGGTCGGGATGACGGCAACTTCCCGTACTCCCCGATAGGTAGAGAGAATGTTTTCCAGCTCCAGTGAGTAAATTTTCTCGCCGCCGCGATTGATCATGTCCTTGCTGCGGTCTTTGATGTACAGCCAGCCTTCGTCGTCGAGATAGCCCAGATCGCCGGTACAAAACCAGCCCTGCGCATCGCAGCTCGGGCGTCGCTCGCTGTGCTGCCAGTATTCGCGGATCACCACATCGCCTTTTAGCCAGATATGGCCGATTTGTCCGGCGGGGAGGGGCTGCTGGCGATCGTTGCGGATGGTAATGGCGAGACCCGGGATCGCCTGACCTGAACTGCCGCATTTATCGCTGCCCCAGACGTCGCCCGGAAAAATCGTCGCAGGCGAGGTCGTTTCGGTGAGGCCGTAGATCGGCTGAATCGCGGTATGCGGGAACAGGGTTTTTAACTCCTTGATCAGTCCATCGCTCAGGTGGCCCGCGCCGCAGGCAATCGTGCGCAATGCCGGAAAATCGCCGGGATGGCTGGCGCTCTGCTCACGCGCAGCCTGACAAAGAAGGATAAAAATGGTGGGCGAGCCGTGCAGAAAGGTAATGTTCTGCTCGCGCAGGGTGGTGATCACCTGCGGGGCATTGAACCGATGCTGCAGCCAGATGCTCGCGCCGAGGCTAATAAACAGCGCCAGCAGCGCCGACAGGCCGGTGATGTGATAGATAGGCACCGCCAGAATGGTGCTATCCGCGGCGGTGAGATTCAGTTTTTGCGTATAGGCGTCAATCGCGCAGAGCAGGTTATTGTGGGTGATAATCGCCCCTTTAGGCTCTCCGGTGGTGCCGGAGGTGAACATCATCACCGCCGTATCGTCGCGGTTAACCGGGACCGG